>ERZ808246.2672-NODE-2672-length-10870-cov-27.167268_pt1 | contig 10870 bp, 4 predicted proteins | sample MGYA00521083_ERZ808246 | MGnify/ENA primary metagenome ERZ808246 (study PRJEB31516, sample SAMN03275577) | gut metagenome | biome: mammalia-associated habitat; material: feces | host: Papio cynocephalus | place: Kenya | collected 2012-07-07 ...
GACCTTGCGGCGGTACTTCGCGCGCTGAGGCTCAGCGAGCGACTGGACATTGACGGGTGTATGTGGCTTCTGCTTCATGCCGCATATTATACCATACGCTCTTATTTTGTCCATGACAATAAAAGCGCGGCGTGCGCGTGGGCGCTCATTTGCGTCTTGTCGTCCCACTTCAACGCGTAGTCTCCGCCGAGCGTCTCGATTTTCTGTACGCCCGCGGCCCGATTTGTGCTATAATGTTCCCTGTCGTTCGTTCTATCCTTCTAGTTTTGCGCTATAAAGTATAGCGCGAACGACTTCGTTTTTCACCCGTTTGGTGAAAACGACAAATCCACTTCCCCCTTGAAAACAAAGGTCGCATCCCCGATTCTAGCTGTTCAACTGCTATTTTTAGGTTTATCCGGCGCGCCACCCTCCTGGGGGTGGACCTTGCGCATCCTTTCCTTCCGTTTCCTCAACCGATCGTTCTCCTTTTTCGCTTTCGCTCTCCACCCCTCGGAACGACCTGTCCCGGGTGTCTCACGACAGGGTACGCTTTTTCTGCGCTTTCCCAGGAGGGGGGTTGACTTCGCGCGGGAATATGTGGTATAATACGCAAATTCGCCCTTGTTGTGCACAGTTAACAAAGTGGTCGCTTACCACACTTCAGGCATGATTCGGGGCAATGGTAGATTTCTAGTCAACAACGAGCAATAAGGTAAGCAAACAATGAGTGCAGAACGCAAGGTATTCGGGCGACTCCAGAGCATGGTTCCCACGCCGCCGGATCTAATTGGCATCCAGACGCAATCGTACAGCGACTTTTTGCAGGTGGACGTCGCGCCGGCCGCACGCGCCAACAGGGGTTTGCAGGCTATTTTCAAGGAGATTTTCCCTGTCAACTCGTACGATGGACGCTATTCGCTCGATTTCGTCAGCTACACGTTCGATCCGCCGAAGAAGCCCTATCTGCAGGCCTTGATGGACGGCGACACCTATGCGCGTCCGTTGCACGCGACGTTCCGCCTGAAAGACGGCGAGGACGTGCGCGAGGAAGAGGTGTTTCTCGGCGACATGCCGATGATGACGCCGGACGGGGCGTTTGTCGTGAACGGCGCCGAGCGTGTCATCGTCTCCCAGCTGCACCGCAGCCCCGGCATCTCGACCGAGCGGCAGGTCCATGCGAACGGCCAGCCGCTGCTGTCCGTGCGCATCATCCCCGACCGCGGCAACTGGATCGAGATCATGTTCGACACGAACGACGTGATGTGGTGCTTCATGGACCAGCGCCGCCGCCGCCGGAAGTTCTACGCGACCACGCTCCTGCGCGCGCTGATGCCGAAGGAAGGCAAGGACGACCAGATCATGAGCCTTTACTACGACTTCCGCAAGCTGCCGTCCGAAGGCAAGTACACGGAACGCGATCTGCGCCTTCTGGTGATGAAGGACGACGTGGTGGACGCGAATTCGCAGGCGGTCCTGGCGCGCACGTACGACCCCGTCACGCCGGCGCTCATGGCGCAAATCGCCGCGGCCGGCATCCCCGAGGTCGAGGTCGTCGACGTTTCGTTCGACAACGGCACGCTCATCAAGACGCTGCGCGAAGACGCGAAGATGGGCATCCACAACAAGAACGACGCGCTGCGCGAGATCTACAAGCGCATGCGCCCGGGCGATCCGCTGACCTCCATCTCGAACGCGGAGCAGATGATCCGCCGCATGTTCTTCGATCTGTCGCACTACGACCTCGGCTACGTCGGGCGGCACAAGATCAACAAGAAGCTCCATCTGACGGGGCGCGTGGACGAGAACCTGCGCACGCTGCACGAGTCGGGCGTGGACGTGATCGAGTCCATCCGCCTGCTCCTCAACATCTACGTGGGCAAAGATACGGTCGACGACATCGACCACCTGGGCAACCGCCGCGTGCGCACGACGGGCGAACTCGTCGAGAACCAGTGCCGCGTCGGTTTGGCGCGCACGGAGCGCATCGTCCGCGAGCGCATGACGCTCCACGAGTCGAATCCGGCGGGTGCCTCCAACCAGGGGCCGCTCACGCCGGGGCGTCTCGTGAACTCGAAGACGTTCAGCTCGGTCGTGCAGGACTTCTTCGCGCGTTCGCAGCTTTCGCAGTTCATGGACCAGACGAACCCGCTGTCGGCGCTGGCCCACAAGCGGCGTCTCTCGGCGCTGGGTCCGGGCGGCCTTTCGCGCGAACGCGCGGGCTTCGAGGTGCGCGATGTGCACCCGTCCCACTACGGGCGCATCTGCCCGATCGAGACGCCCGAAGGCCCGAACATCGGCCTTATCTCTTCGCTCGGCATCTATGCGCGCATCAACCGCTTCGGGTTCATCGAGACGCCCTACCGCAAGGTCATCGGCGGCAAGGTGACGGACGATATCGAGTATCTCGCCGCGGACACGGAGGAACAGTTCGTCATCGCGCAGGCGAACGCGCCGCTGACGGCCGACCGGACATTCTCCGAACCGCAGGTGACGTGCCGCTACCGCACCGAGTTTTGCGAAAAGCCGGCGAACGAGGTGCAGTACATGGACGTCGCGCCGATGCAGGTCATTTCGATCGCGGCGGGTCTCATCCCGTTCCTCGAGCACGACGACGCGAACCGCGCGCTCATGGGCGCGAACATGATGCGCCAGGGCGTGCCGCTCATGCGGACGGAGCGTCCCTATGTCGGCACGGGTCTCGAGGGCATCAGCGCGAAGGACTCGCGCGTCATCGTGACGGCGCTCGGCGAGGGCGTGGTCGCCTACGTGTGCGCGGACTTCGTCGTCGTCACGCCCGACGGCGCGCTTCCGGCGCCCATGCCGGCGGCAAGCTGCCCGGAGAAGGGGATCTGGCGCTACGATCTGCAGAAGTTCCGCCGCTGCAATTCGGGTTGCTGCTTCAACCAGCGCCCGATCGTGAGGCGCGGCCAACGCGTGGCGGTCGGCGACTGCATCGCGGACGGCCCCGCGACCGACCAGGGCGAACTCGCGCTCGGCAAGAACCTGCTGGTGGCGTTCATGAGCTGGCGCGGCTACAACTTCGAAGACGCCATCCTGATCAACGAACGCATCGTGCGCGAGGACGTCTTGACGTCGCTCCACATCGTGACGTTCGAATGCGACGCGCGCGACACGAAGCTGGGCCCGGAGGAAATCACGCGCGACATCCCCAACGTCGGCGAGGACATGCTCAAGAACCTCGGCACGGACGGCATCATCCGCGTGGGCGCGGAAGTCAAGCCGGGCGACATTCTCGTGGGCAAGGTCACGCCGAAGGGCGAGACGGAGCTCTCGCCCGAGGAGCGCCTGTTGCGCGCCATCTTCGGCGAGAAGGCCGCGGACGTGCGCGACACGTCGCTCAAGGTTCCGCCGGGGACGACGGGCATCGTCATGAGCGTGCAGGTTTCGACCAACAACAAGGAGGTCGAGGCGGACAAGGCCGAAGCGCAGAAATCGGCCAAGGAGTCCGAGCGCAAGACGCAGGCGCAAATCGCCAAGATCGAGAAGGATCTCGTCGCCAAGCTGTCGGGGTATTTCCTGAACGAGAAGGTCGACGCGGACGTGATCGACACCGCGACGGGCGACGTCATCATCCCGGCGGGCAAGAAGATCAAGAAGGCGCAGCTCGCCATGCTGGCCCAGGCGCACGCGCACTGGGACACGAAGGACGAGTCCCTGCAGAACAAGCTCGGCGAGATCATGGAGCCGTTCAACGACGCGTTTGCGGGCATCGAAGACGCCGCGGCGGAAGACGCGGTGGCGGGCGCGTTCGGATCCGATTTCGACGATGGCGGCGAGATCGTGAAACACGTTCGCGTGTTCCTCGTCGACAAGAAGAATCTCTCCGTCGGCGACAAGATGGCGGGCCGCCACGGAAACAAGGGCGTCGTCTCGCGCATTCTGCCGAGTTGCGACATGCCGTTCCTGCCGGACGGGCGTCCGGTCGACATCGTGCTGAACCCGCTCGGCGTGCCGTCGCGCATGAACCTCGGGCAGCTCTTCGAGACCTATCTGGGCCTGGCGTGCCGCTATCTCGGCTTCCATGCCGCGACACCAGTGTTCGACGGCGTGCGCGAGACGGAGATCGACGATTTGCTGAAGCAAGCCCGCGCGGTCCAGGAGAAGGACGAGGGCGATCGTTCGTGGATCACCCCCGAGGGCAAGACGGTGCTCTATGACGGGATGACGGGCGAGCCCTTCCAGCAGAAGGTCGTCGTGGGCGTCATCTACATGCTCAAGCTGCACCACCTGGTCACGGACAAGATGCATGCGCGCGCGACGGGGCCCTATTCGCTCGTCACGCAGCAGCCTCTGGGCGGCAAGGCGCAGCTCGGCGGCCAGCGCATGGGCGAAATGGAAGTCTGGGCGCTCGAAGCCTACGGCGTGGCCTACGCGCTCCAGGAGCTGCTGACGGTCAAGTCGGACGACGTCCAGGGCCGCACGCGCATCTACGAGTCCATCGTCAAGGGCACGAACATCCTCGACAGCGGCATGCCGGAGTCGTTCTCGGTGCTCATCCACGAATTGCGCGGCCTGTGTCTCGACACCCAGTTGCTGGGCGGCGAGACGGACGCGCGCCGTCCCGCGGACAACACGGAGTCGGCGGGGGCGGCGTTGCCGGCGGGCGTCGCGAGCGACGACCTGCTTTCGGGCGCGTTGACTCTCTAATGTGTAAGGAATTTTTCTTGGAGTTTTGATAAAATGAACAGCTACAACACGACTGACATTTTCGGCGGAGACTATCGCGCGTCGGCCCATTACGATGCCGTCAAGGTCCAGCTCGCTTCGCCCGAGACCATCCGCAAATGGTCCCACGGCGAAGTGCGCAACCCCGAAACGATCAACTACCGCACCTACCGCCCCGAGCGCGACGGTCTCTTTTGCGAGAAGATCTTCGGACCGACGCGGGACTGGGAATGCGCGTGCGGAAAGTACAAGCGCATCAAGAACAAGGGCATGATCTGCGACCGCTGCGGCGTCGAGGTCACGCTCTCGTCCGTGCGCCGCCAGCGCATGGGGCACATCGAGCTGGCCGTCCCGGTCAGCCACATCTGGTTCTTCAAATGCTCGCCTTCGCGCATGGGGCTTCTGCTCGACAAGACGATGGGCGAGCTCGAGCGCGTCATCTACTATCAGGATTGGATCGTTGTCGAGCCCGGAGACACGCCGCTCAAGGTCGGCCAGATTCTCACCGACCAGGAGAAGCAGGATGCGGAAGAGAAATACGCCGAGGGCTTCCGCGCCGAGATGGGCGCTTCCGCCATTCGCAAGCTCCTGCACAACCTGGATCTCGACCGTCTGATGGTCGAGCTCGAAGAGGAGATGGAGAACACGCGCTCCAAACAGTCGCGCAAGAAAATCGCCAAGCGCATGAAGGTTGTCGAGGGCTTCCGTTCGTCGAAGTCGAACCCCGAGTGGATGGTGCTGGACGTGCTGCCGGTCATTCCGCCGGAGTTGCGCCCGCTCGTTCCCCTGGAAGGCGGCAAGTTCGCGACCTCCGATCTGAACGATCTCTACCGCCGCGTCATAAACCGCAACAACCGCCTGCGCAATCTTCTGGCGCTCAAGACGCCGGACGTGATCATCCGCAACGAGAAGCGCATGCTGCAGGAGGCTGTCGACGCCGTGTTCGACAACGGGCGCCACGGCCGCGCCGTGACGGGGCCGGGCAACCGCGCGCTCAAGTCGCTGTCCGAGATCCTCAAGGGCAAGACGGGGCGCTTCCGCCAGAACCTGCTGGGCAAGCGCGTGGACTACTCGGGCCGTTCGGTCATTGTCGTCGGCCCGGAGCTCAAGTTCCCGCAGTGCGGCATCCCGAAGGAAATGGCGCTTCGCCTGTTCGAGCCGTTCATCATCCGTCGCCTGAAGGAGCTGGGCATTTGCCATACGGTCCGCACGGCGCGCAAGATGATCGAGCGCCAGGACGCGAAGGTCTGGGATATTCTCGAAGAGGTGACGAAGGACAAGACGGTGTTCCTGAACCGCGCGCCGACGCTGCACCGCCTTTCGATCCAGGCGTTCGAGCCCGTCCTGGTCGAAGGCAAGGCGATTCGCCTGCACCCGATGGTCTGCACGCCGTTCAACGCGGACTTCGACGGCGACCAGATGGCCGTCCATGTGCCGCTCTCGATCGAGGCGCAGCTCGAGTCGAAGCTGATGATGCTGGCGTCGACCTCCATCTTCTCCCCGGCTTCGGGCAAGTCGGTCATGACGCCGACGCAGGACGTCTGCCTCGGGCTGTACTTCCTTACGGTCCCGTCCCAGCGCGACAAGCTCGCAGGGAAGATCGCGGGCAAGACGGATTGTTCGACGGAGCATCTGCCGCTTTTCAACGACATCGCGGAAGTCGAATTCGGCATCGCCGAGGGCGCGATCGGCTACCATTCGCGCATCCGCTACCGCAACCCGGATTACGGCACGACGGGCCGTCCGCACGGTGTGGCGGACAAGCGCACGATCGAGACCACGGCCGGACGCGTCATTTTCAACGACGTGTGGCCGAAGGAGATGGGCTTCTGGAACGACAAGTGCTCAAAGTCCACGATCGGCAACTTGATTCTTGATTGCCACAAGGTCGCCGGACACGACGTCACGGTCGCCGCGATCGACAAGCTCAAGACGCTGGGGTACAACTTCGCCACGGTTTCGGGTGCGTCGATGGGTCTCAAGGACATGATCCGCCCGGCGATGAAGGATGCCGAGATCGAGAAGGCGCGCAAGGAAGCCGAGAAGGTCCAGCAGCAGTTCCAGCAGGGCATCATCACCGAGGGCGAACGCCACAACAAGATCGTCGACATCTGGACGGTCACGACCGAAAAGGTGGGCGACGAGCTCTACAAGACGATCGACCGCAACATCACGCCGGAGAACAAGAATCCGACGGAGCTCAACCCGGTGTACATGTTCGCCGATTCGAAGGCGCGCGGCTCGAAATTGCAGATCCGCCAGCTTGCGGGCATGCGCGGCCTCATGGCCAATCCGTCGGGCGACATCATCGAGCGTCCGATCACAGCCTCGTTCCGCGAGGGTCTGTCGGTTCTCGAGTACTTCATCTCGTCGCACGGCGCGCGCAAGGGTCTGGCGGACACGGCGCTCAAGACGGCGGACGCCGGCTATTTGACGCGCAAGCTCGTGGACGTCTCCCAGGACGTGATCATTTCGCAGGAAGACTGCAATACGGTCAACGGCATCGAGGTCGAGGCGATCGTCGAGGGCGACGAAGTGAAGGTGACGCTGGGCGACCGCGTTCTGGGCCGCACGGCGCTTTACGACATCCTTGACCCCAAGACGGGCGCGATTATCGTAAAAGCCAATTCCGAAATCGACGAAGCGGCTTGCGCGCGCATCGACGAGAGCGGAATCGAGAAGGTTTGGATCCGTTCGGGCCTGACCTGCGACTCCGAGCACGGCATGTGCGCGAAGTGCTACGGGCGCGACCTCTCGACGGGCAAGCAGGTCGAGATCGGCACGGCCGTCGGCATTATCGCGGCGCAGTCCATCGGCGAACCCGGCACGCAGCTCACGATGCGCACGTTCCACATCGGCGGTACGGCGAGCGCGACGGCGAAGGTGCCGGAAATCGTCCTCAAGAACGACGGCGTGGCGAAGTTCGTCGACATCCGCAAGGTGCGCAACGCCGACGGTGACGAGGTTGTGCTGAACAAGAACGGCTCGCTTGAAATCTGGTCCACGACGGGCCAGAAGCTGGATACGTACCCCCTTCAAATGGGCACGACGCTCCATCTTGAAGACGGGCAAGCCGTCAAGAAGGGGCAGAAGGTCGCCACATGGGATCCGCACTCGGTGCCGGTTCTCTCGGAAGCCGCCGGCTCGATCCGCTTCGTCGATTTCGAGGAGGATGTCAGCGTCAAGACGGAGACCGACCGCACGACGGGCGCGAAGACGCTGGTCGTGCTCGATACGCGCGAAGCCAATCTGCATCCGCGCATCGAAATCCGCGGCACGGACGCGAACGGCGCGGCGAACGCCCTGCTGGACTCGCACGACATTCCGACGGGAGCCATCGTCATGGTGCGCGAAGGCCAGCAGGCCCAGCCGGGCATGCTACTCGCCAAAACGCCGCGCGAAGCGGCGAAGACGCGCGACATCACGGGCGGTCTGCCGCGCGTGGCGGAGCTCTTTGAAGCGCGCCAGCCGAAGGACGCGGCGGAAATCGCGAAGATCGAAGGCCGCATCGAGTTCGGCGAGAACGTCCGCGGCAAGCGTTGCGTCAAGGTCGTCGACGAAGTGACAGGGCTTGTCGAGGAGCATCTCATCCCGATGGGCAAGCAGATCGTCGTCTTCAAGGGCGACATGGTCAAGAAAGGCCAGCAGCTCACCGAAGGTCCGGTCATCCCGCAGGAGATTCTCGAAGTCTCGGGCCCGCAGGAACTCGAGAAGTACCTCGTCAACGAAGTGCAGCAGGTTTACCGTCTGCAGGGCGTGGAAATCAACGACAAGCATATCGAGATCATCGTCCGCCAGATGCTTCGCAAGGTCCGCATCACCAATCCTGGCGACACGGACTTCCTGTGGGGCGAGCAGGTTACGCGCCAGACCTTCCTCAAGGTCAATGAGCAGATGATGGAGGAAGGCCGTCGTCCGGCGGAGGCTCAGCCTGCGCTTCTCGGCATCACGAAGGCGGCGCTCGAGACAGACTCCTTCATTTCCGCGGCGTCCTTCCAGGATACCACGCGCGTCTTGACGGAAGCGGCGACGATGGGACGCGTGGACGAACTGCGCGGCTTCAAGGAGAACGTCATTCTCGGACACTTGATTCCGGGCGGCACGGGCTTCCCGCTGCACCGCAATCTCAAGCTTGTCCCGTGCTGCGAGCCCATCTCCGACGAGGAGTGGGAGAAGCTCCGCGAGGAACAGCGCAAGCACCACGACGAGCTTTACGGCATCCCGACCTCCATTCAAGGAGAGGAACACGAAGACGACGCCGAGGAAGACGGAATCGCGCCGAAGGAGGAATCTATCCTGGATACGGGCGACACCTCTGCGGACGGAGTGGATTTGCTGGGTGCGGACGAGACGATGGACCTCGGTTCGTCGGACGGCTCCGAGCCGCCGGATCTGCTGTCGTGACAATCCTGGGGGTCGACACCTCCTTGCGTTCAACCGGCTTCGGCGTTCTGGAAGTGTCCGGAAGCCGGTTGCGCGCGCTGGAGTACGGGAATATTCCCAACAAGCCGAAGCTTTCCGTTTCGGCTTGTCTCTTTTCCATCCATATGCGGCTGAACGAGTTGATTGCGCGATGGAATCCTGACGTTTTGAGTGTGGAAAAGGTGATCTACGGCAAGAATGCGAATACCATGCTGGTGCTGGGCGAGGCGCGCGGCGCCGTGATCGTGGCGGCGACTGCCGCCGGGAAGCCGATCTACGAATACGAACCCCGGCGCGTGAAAATGAGCGTGTGTGGGAACGGCATGGCGGAGAAAAGCCAGATCCAGCGCATGGTCAAGACCCTGCTGTCCCTGCCCGAGTTGCCCCAGAATGACGCCGCGGACGCGCTCGCATTGGCGATTTGCCATGCGCATACGCGATCCTTTTTGTCCAATAGCGACCCTATTTGAGAGGAGATTTTGTGGAAAAACATGCAGATACGGCTTGTTCGGAAGCCGGGAGCCCGCCGACATACAGACAGATTGTGGCGAAAGCCGTCCGCTATTTGACGGCGCATCACGTGCCCGATCCCGCCGTCGCGGCGGAATTGCTGGTCGCGCGCCTGTTGGCGTGCGGGCGCGGCCTTATCGCTTCCTGTCTCGACCGACCGGTCCCGCCGTCGCACGTGGAAGCCATGCGCCGCGCCTTGCGCCGGCTGGCGGCGGACGAACCCCTGCAATACGTCCTGGGCGAGTGGGATTTCCGCACGCTTACCCTGCGTTGCGATCCGCGCGCGCTGATTCCGCGTCCCGAAACCGAGGAACTGGTCACGCGCGTCTTGAAGTTTCTGGAAGGACGTTCGAATCCGTTTGTGATAGACGTGGGCACGGGGACGGGCGCCATCATTCTTTCGATTGCCGCGGAGTTCAAGGGGCCGGGCACGTTCTGGGGGACGGACATCAGCCCCAAGGCGATCGAGCTTGCCAATTTCAACGCGGATTTCACGCGTCTTGCCGGGCGCGTGCATTTCTCCGTCATGGACGGATTGGACGGGTTCGATGAGCCCGGGCTGGCCGACGTGATCGTCTCCAATCCCCCCTACATAGCCCATGACATGTGCGCCGCGCTGGATCCGCGCATCCTCCGCCATGAGCCTTTGCTGGCGCTGGACGGCGGCGCGGAGGGGCTGGACTTCTATGACCGCTATCTCGGAGACGCCTTGAATCTGCTCAAGCCGGGCGGTGCGGTTTTCTTTGAGATCGGGAACGACCAAGGCGAGGCGCTCAGGGAGCTGATGACGAGCTACGGGTTCTCGAATATCCGCATAGAAAAGGACTTTGCCGGGCTGGACCGGTACGCGAGCGCGGTATTGGAATAGGCCCATCCGCCTTTGCGGGTTTATTGCCTACCCCGTTGCGCCGGAACGGTGATGCCGTTGCACCGGAACGGCGATGCCGTTGCGCCGGAACGGTGATGCCGTTGCGCCGGAACGCCTACCCCGCTGCGCCGGAAATGCCGCGCGTGCAAAAACCGCGCGGGGCCTCTTGGGGAACGGGAGGGGTGGTCCGGATTCCCGCGGCGATTCAGACAAATTCCCGTAGTGTTTTGGCTTCGTCCCCGTTGGATCCCTGTTTGCCACCGTAAACAGACGCGGGCGGGTTCCGTAATGTTAGGATTGCATTAAAATTTCATTAGATTTTTAACGCAAGTCTTTACCCGAAGAGATAATTATGGTACAATATAAAAGAAATTTGCGGGTAGGGATGCAGGAAGGCGTGAG
>ERZ808246.2674-NODE-2674-length-10866-cov-3.908612_pt1 | contig 10866 bp, 8 predicted proteins | sample MGYA00521083_ERZ808246 | MGnify/ENA primary metagenome ERZ808246 (study PRJEB31516, sample SAMN03275577) | gut metagenome | biome: mammalia-associated habitat; material: feces | host: Papio cynocephalus | place: Kenya | collected 2012-07-07 ...
TTGCAAAACCTAGAAGATGCTGGCTCGGTTTTTTGCGATGATAAAAACAAACTTTTTGTTTCTAGCGATATTGGCTTAATTAAGGGCACATTAAATGGCAACAGCAAGGGCTTTGCTTTTTGCATTCCGCAAGACGAAACAAAAGATGATGTTTTTATTGCCAACCACAACTTAAATGGCGCCATGCATGGTGATACAGTGCTTATAAAAACTCAGCCAAGCATAAAGGGCGATGGCAATACCGAAGGTGTTGTGCTAAAAGTTTTGGAGCGTGGCATAAAAACTTTGGTGGGCACAATTTCGGTTTTTCAAAAATTTAGTTTTGTAGAGCCAGATAACAAAAAAATTTTTAAAGATGTTTATATAAAAAAGGGTGCCGAAAAAGATGCAAAAACTGGCGATAAGGTTTTTGTTAGAATTCACTCTTATGATGGCAAAAGTATGACAGGCAGTGTTATAGAAGTTTTGGGCAAGAGTGATGGAAATGTTACCACCGATGTGCTTTCTATAATTAGAAGTTACGAGCTTATTGAAGAGTTTTCTAAACCACTTTTGGAGTCGTGCAAAAGCATACCGCAAAGCGTAGATGCATCAAAATATCCAAGTAGGCTAGATTTGCGAAACGAAATTATCTTTACCATTGATGGCGATGATACAAAAGATTTTGATGATGCAGTAAGTTTAAAAATGGACGGCCAAAATTACATTTTGGGCGTGCATATTGCTGATGTTGGAGAATATGTTAAGCGTGGCACTATGCTTGACGAGGAAGCTTTTGAAAGGGGTACAAGCAGTTACTTTCCAAACTGTGTGCTTCCAATGCTTCCAAAGCAACTTTCTAACGGTATATGTTCATTAAACCCCAAAGAGGATAGGCTTACACTATCGTGCATTTGCAAAATATCTCCACAGGGCAAAATTTTGGAGCATTTGATAACCGAAAGTGTAATTTGTAGTGTAGAGCGGATGACTTACAAAAATGTTACAAAAATACTTAATGGTGATGCAGAACTTTGCGAAAGATATGCAAAAATTGTTCCAACACTAAAATTGATGGAAAAACTTAACGATATTTTGGAAAAGGTTAGGGTTCAACGGGGCGAAATTAACTTTGAAATTCCAGAGGCACAAATTGTGCTTGACCCAAAAACTTTGGAAGTTGTTAGCCTAGAAAAAAAGCCTAGAACAGTTAGCGAAAGGCTTATTGAAAGCTTTATGCTTGTTGCAAACGAGGTTGTTGCAGAGCATTTTCAAAAACTAGGCGTTCCATTTGTGTATCGAATTCACGAAACACCAGATGTTGATAAAATTAGCGCATTTAACGATTTTGCAGGCGCTCTTGGCTATCATTTATCGGCAAGTGGCGAAAAGTTACAACCAAAAGATATTCAAAATTTTATGAATACCATTAAAGATGATGATAAAAAAGAAATTATCAACAGTGTGCTACTTAGGTCTATGCAAAAGGCAAAGTATAGCAATGTTTGTATGGGACATTTTGGTTTGGCTGCCAAATATTATTGCCATTTTACAAGCCCAATAAGGCGATATCCAGATTTGACAATTCATAGAATTATAAAAGATTACTTGCATAAAAATATTCACGAAAAAGAGCTTAAACAATTTGTTGTTAAGGCAAGTGCGCAAAGCAGTGAAAGGGAACTTTTAACACAGCGTGCCGAGCGAGATGTTGATGACTACTTTAAGTGCCGATATATGAAGGATAAGGTTGGCGAAGTTTATGATGCAACCATTGATAGTGTAACAAATTTTGGCTTTTTTGTAGAGCTTGAAAACACTGTAGAAGGGCTTGTTAGCATTGCATCGCTAGAAGGCACAAATTATATGTATAACGAAAAATCGCTTGTGCTAACCAACGGGATTAACACATATCGAATTGGAGATAAAGTTAAAGTTAAACTTGCAAATGTAAATTTGGCCGAGCGAAACATAGACTTTGTGCTTTGTAACCCAGAGGTGAACAAATGAAGATAATTGCAAACAATCGCAAGGCAAGTTTTGAATATTTTTTGCAAGATAAGTATCAAGCTGGTATTTGCCTTTGTGGCAGTGAGGTTAAATCGCTAAGGGCTGGCACGGTTGGCCTAGAAGATAGCTATGTTGTGGTTAGGGGCTCAAATGTATACATAAAAAATATGTATATAAAACCCTACGAAAAAACAACGGCCTATGCCGTTGACGAAAGGCGAGACCGCAAACTTTTGCTAAATAAAAAAGAAATTTTAAAAATATCACGACAATTAAATGATGTTGGGCTTACCATTGTGCCTACAAAAATTTATTTTAATAACAATTTGGTTAAAATAGAAATTGCAATTGCAAAGGGCAAAAAATTGTATGATAAGCGAGAAAGTATAAAAAACAAAGAAATTTTGCGTCAAAAAAGCCGACATTTGTATTGATTTTTTAAAAAATATTGAATTTTTTGGCAATTTGTGATAAAAATAAATTAAATATTGTGCTGGCAAACAGCATTTATCAATTTGCTGGCATAATATATTTGGGGATGTTACGGTTTTGACAGATACGCCAAGGCTACTATAAAGCATATCGCAGGGCATACTGCGCAACAATAGCAACTAAATATAAATGCAAGCCCAAGAATGGCTTACGCTGCTGCTTAATTTATAGCGCGCGTTGCTTTTAGCTTTGCCTCACAAAAAGTTAAAAGTATTAAATTGGTGAGTAAGGTTTTAAATGTGCTGTTCTAATTTTTAAAATCTAATTATAGAACTTTGGCCAAAACGGCATTTTTCCATCTGCTGTTTGGTTAAGCGCAAAATGGAATAAGTATGTAGAAAAAGTAGTTAAAGTGTGTTTGGACGCGAGTTCAATTCTCGCCATCTCCACCAATTTGGCTTTGCCAAAATTTTTGCAAAGCTGTGGCAGTTATAATTTATAACTGCTTTTTTTAAAAGCAGTTTAAAATTGCAATGCATTATAGTATACTATATTTGATTAAAAATTTTTTTAAAGAGAGGGGAAAATTTATGGAAAGAAAAAAGAAATTTTTAAATGTGATTATCGCCTTGATTTTGATTATTCCAGCATTGTTTTTTTGCGGATGTGAGGATGATGAACATCACTATGGTGGCTCTAGTTCTCACAACAATGCAAGTTGGTTTACAGAGGCCGAATTATCTAAAGTTGGTTTGACAGGGCTTACTGCACCACAGGCACTTTCTGGTGATATGCACACCAGCACATCATGGTTTAATGATGGCTACTCGTTTTATCAACCTTGTGAGGATAAAACTGCACTTGCACTAAATGCACAAAATTACTTAAATTATTTCCAAAAGAACTACTATAAACAATTTGGAACCGCAAGCGTGTGGAAGAGTTCGTCAACCGCATTTTATTATCGCATCATTCAAAAAAATAGTATTAGGGATTATTTTGAGGATAACCCAAGCGACCTTTACAAATTTTATTATGTAACCAACACCCAATCCGATGAATCAGGTAATTTTGTTAGTGGCTCGGTTTATACTTTAGAAATTCGCTATGAGAAAAATTCTGACTCGGAGCCATATATGCTAAAGTTGTTTATAGAAAAGGCCGATGTATCTCACAACGCACAAATAAAGTATTATTACAGTATGGCGTAGTTTGCAAAATTTTACGTTCAATAGCAAAACCCACAACAAAGGCGGGTTAAGCGAAAAACCAAAACCATCAAAAAAATTTGGTGGTTTTTTTAAATTAAAAGAGCGTTTAATAATTTGTTGTTTGGCAATTAAGTGATATAATAAGGGCGATAAAAAGGAGCGGTTTATGAAAAATTTGATTGTGTATTTTCTTATTCGGGCAACACCGATAGACTTGTTAAAGGGTTTAACAAACAATTCGGCTTTGATGTTAAAAGGATAGAACGAAAAGTTCCATATTCAAGTGATTATGATACTTGCGCATATAAAGAGGCAAAGGACGAGTGGCAAAACAGAGAGTGCCCATCAATAAAAAGCCTTGATGTTGATTATTCTAAATATGATAACATTTTGTTGTGCTTTCCAATTTGGTGGTATACAATTCCAATGCCAGTGGCAACTTTTGTAAAAACTTTGGCTGGCTACATGGGTGGCGTTTTTGTTTTTGCAAACAGCTACACCAACGACCCTCAATATATACAAAATGCAATGCAAGACCTAAAAGCCTTAAACGGCAACATAAATTTTAAACAGGGATTGTTCAACAAAAGCGTTGACGACCATATAAAATTTATAAAAAATATTTAAAATCACAACAAATTAAGGCAAAATGGCACAAAAAATAGCGTATTTTTAAATTTTTGTTAAAAACATAATTTATGTTATGCAAATATGTGCTTATATGCTAAAATGTAAATATGGAAAGAAAATTTTTGGTTAATGTCCAATTTTTTGGCAAACAGTTTGCGGGGTTTCAAATAAACGGTACAGCAAACACTGTGCAACTTGCAATCGAAACTGCTCTAAAAAAGTTGTTTGACGCCAACATAAAAATTGATGGCTGTTCTAGAACTGACTCGGGGGTTAGTGCAAAAGAGTTTTATTTTACCTTTGCCACCGATACTAAATTGCCGGCAGATAGAGTGGCATATAAACTAAACAAGTTTTTGCCAAGTGAAATTCAGTGCCAGCAAAGCATAGAGGTTGCACTAAACTTTAATTTGCGTGCAAACATCAAAAGCAAAACTTACACATATTGTGTTTATACAGGCAACCACATAATGCCTTTGCTTAACCGATTTGCTTTGTTTGTGGAAGGCGATTTGGATATGCAAAAAATGGTGCAAGCAAGCAAGGTACTTGTAGGCAAGCACAACTACAAAAGCTTTTGCAACTATAACCCAGATATTTCTACTTATGATAGAGAAGTGCTAGATATAAAAATTGTTAAGCAAGAAAATTTAATTACATTTTATTTTACTGCCAATGGATTTTTGTATAATATGGTTAGAATTTTGGCTGGCACTTTAATTGAGTGTGGCAAGAGCAAAATGGACACAGACGATATACAAAATTTGTTTGAAGTGCAAGATAGGGGCAAAAACCCAGCAAAAACATTAAGCCCAAAGGCGCTTACGCTGTTTAATGTTCAGTTTAAAAAATAAAAAAAAGCATACCAAAGTTGTATGCTTTTTTTGCACTTAAATTTTATTTTTTGTCTATCTTTTTTAATATATCAATTGTGTATTCGGCAATTTCGTTAAGGGTTGTATCCAACTTGTTTTCAAAATAATCTAAATACGTTCCAACAATGCCATTAGATATAATTAAATACATAATATAGTTGCGTTTTGGGTTTTGGCTAAACATATAGTTGTTTGTAAAACTTTTTAAAAACCTAGCCTTCATATCATCAAACAAATATTGTGGAATATACGGCACAATTAGTTTGTATTTTTCTTCGTTTTTTTTAAGCTCTTGTGTAACGCTGTTTATAAATGTGCTTATGTAGTCATCACTTTGATTGGCTTGTTTAAGCGTGTCGGTTAAAAGTTCCATAAGTTCATCTTCAATTTCGTTAACAACTTCGGTTATGTTGTTGTAGTGATTGTAAAATGTGCCACGGTTGATGTTTGCAACTTTAACAACATCGGTTACCGTAATGGCATTTAGGTCCTTTTTTTTGCCAAGCAGGCTTATAACGGCATCTCTAATAAGCTTTTGCGATTTTGCAACATTTCGATATGTCTTTTTCATACAATTTACTTTAAAACCTCTCTTTATTGCTATAAATATACAACAAATAACAAAATTAGTCAAGTGTTCAAAAATGGATATATATCCAAAAAAATCACGATTTTGAACAGCTTTTAAGCATTAAAAATAATCACTTAAAATAATTTTGTTGATTTTTTGGGCATTTTTGCACTATTTTGGGTATTTGTTTAATCAACAATAAATCAAAGTGTTCAAAATTGAACAAATGAGCAATTTTTATGTGTGCAAATTTAAAAAAAATAAATATAATATGTAGGTAAACAAAAAAACAAGGAGGCAAAATGAGCGTTATAGAAGTTGACCACCTTACCAAAGATTATGGCAGTGGTAGAGGTGTGTTTGATGTAAGTTTCAAAATTCAAAAAGGCGAAGTTTTTGGGTTTTTGGGACCAAATGGTGCTGGAAAGTCTACAACAATAAGGCACCTTATGGGGTTTTCTAAGCCACAAAGCGGAAGCACAAAAATTTTTGGGAAAGAAACTTTTGATAGATATTATGAAATTTTGGGCAATGTTGGTTACATACCGGGCGAAATTGCTTTGCCAGCTGGTTTAACTGGCTATCAATTTATAAAGTTTATGCAAGATTTGCAACATGTTCACAATCAACAAAAATTAAACGAACTTTTAAACTTATTTGAGCTTGATGATAAAAATTTGAGTGGTGATACAAAGCGAATGAGCTTGGGTGTAAAGCGAAAACTTGCCGTTGTAACTGCCTTTATGGGCGACCCAGATGTTTTAATTTTGGATGAGCCGACAAGTGGGCTAGACCCACTTATGCAACAAGTGTTTATTGATTATGTAAAGCAAGAAAAGCAAAAGGGCAAAACAATTTTGCTTTCTAGCCACATATTTTCAGAGGTCGATGCCACTTGTGATAGAATTGCCATAATTAAAGATGGCAAAATAGTTTCGGAATTTGTTGCCGATGACCTTAAACACGCAACACAAAAGTTTTATGAACTTAGTTTTGAAACAGCCAAAGATTACAAGCAATTTTTAAAGGATAGCAAAAAGTATAGTGATATATTAAATGTTATAAACTACGATGATAGCAAAAATTATGCATTTATTAGCACTGACGATAGCAAAATTAACCAAGTTGTAGATTGTCTGGCAAATTACAAGTTAAGTTTGTTTAGCAACAAAAAAGAGACTTTGGAAGATTACTTTATGAAGTTTTATAAAGAAGATAAAAATTTTGGAGGTGCATTATAATGGAAACAATCGAAATCCAAAATTTAACCAAAGATTATGGACAAGGCAGAGGTGTTTTTGACGAAAATTTGGTTATAAAAAAAGGCGAGATGATGGGCTTTGTTGGCACAAACGGAAGTGGAAAAACGACCACAATTCGCAACATAATGGGCTACATAAAGCCAACCCATGGCCACGCCTATGTAAATGGCCTAGATACTTGGACACACGCTAGTGAAATTGCAAAACAAATTGGATATGTCCCAGGTGAAATTGCATTCCCTGACCTTGCTACCGGAACGGACTTTTTAAAAAGTCAAGCTGGTTTTTTGGGGCTTAAAGATATGAGTTATGCAAACTATCTTATTGAAAGGTTGCAACTAGACCCACGTGCAAATTTAAAGCGTATGAGCAAGGGTATGAAGCAAAAAACAGCACTTGTTGCGGCTCTTATGAACGATTCTCCAATAATAATTTTGGATGAGCCAACCACAGGCCTAGACCCATTGATGCGTGATGCGTTTTTGGATATTATAAAGGCAGAGCACAAAAAGGGCAAAACAATACTTATGAGCAGTCAAATTTTTGCCGAAATGGAGCAAACTTGCGATAGGGCCGCGCTTATTAACGATGGGCACATTATTGATGTTGCTGATATGAATCAAATTAGAAATCGTCCATCAAAAGATTTTAAAATAGAGTTTAACAACACAAAAGATTATCAAACTTTTAAGGCCACCGAAAAATACAACATTATTAGGGACCAACAGCAATATAATCAGGTTACAGTAAACATTCAAAACGACCAAATAAACAAGTTGTTTGTAACACTAAAAAAATATGATGTAAAGTTTATTTCCGAAAAAAAGTATACGCTAGAGCGCCACTTTATGGAAATTATGCAAAACACAAAGTTAAAAAAAGATATTAAGGAGGATATTTAATATGTTTAGTAAAGCACTTTTTAAACAATCGTGCAAAGCAAACCGAACAATGTGGATAATAATTACATTTGCAGTTTGCTTTATGCTTGCCTGTGTTATGTTAATTAGCGGAGGCGGAAACATTGGCAATATAAAAAATGCAGTGGAGGATACCATTATAACTGGCGAGGTTGATGCATCTTTGCAAAAGCGAGCCATAAATTATTACAGTATTTCTACTGATGCACTTGGCACATTTGATGGCTACTTTGTAACCAATTTTAAAGATGCAAGCACTTATGATGCAAAGGTTAATGCTTGGCTTGCAAATCAGCCAACAAACCCAGAGGGCACAAAATCGGCCGAGCAAATGCAACAAGAGTTAGAAGCTTGGCAAAATCAATTTCCGGCATATACAACAATGACCGAGGGACTTTATGCCCAAAACTTTAATGCTTGGCAAAATCAAATGCCTCAAAAAACAGATGATATGTCAACCGAGCAATATCAAGCAGCTTTTAACGCTTGGAAGGCTAAACAGCCAACTGGCGCACAAAACAATGCCCAAATTGCTTATGCAGTTTCGGCAAGTATGCTAAAAACTTACGAGCAAAACAAAGCTTTGCAAATTGACCCAAATTACACAGCCGATACAAAAGAGAGTAACGAAATTGTTGGCACGGCAATGTGTGCCTTGGACCCAACACTTGACCCAACATTGCAAGGCCTTTATACAAACAACAACACAACATTGCCACAATCATATGATGTAACAAGCATTGTTAATCACATTGCTAGTGGCGACATTGACACATATCTTGCAAGCGAAGAAAGAACAGCCTACAAACAAGATAGGTCTCAAAAATCAAGTGCCGTATTTTTGGCAGGAAATATGACAACAACCGAAAATGTTAATGCACTTGTTGATGCACTTTCTAGCTATGGTGTTACAAAAGAAAAATATGATACTTTTGGTTATACTTTTGATAAAATAAATCACACAGCACAAACAACAATTGTTTCTTATCAAGGTAGATATGATTATGAGTTAAGTTTGATTAACCAAAAATATACTCCAGAACAATATTCTAGCGAAGAATATAAGGCCGAAGTTTTGCAAATGAACAATAATTTGACTGCCGACCTTACAAATAGTTTGCTATCTTCACTTCCTCAATCGGTAAGCGTTGCACTAGAAGAAGTTGGCCAACTTGACCTTTATAGCTTGATTGTTGGTTCTATATTTTATAAGATGGCAGGATTGCTACTACCAATAATTTATATGATTATGGTTTCTAACAACTTGATTGCGGGGCAGGTTGATAGTGGAAGTATGGCTTACGTGCTTTCAACATCTACAAAACGTAAACAAGTTACATTTACTCAAGCAGTATTTTTAATCGGTTCACTTTTTGCAATGTTTTGTTGCACAACAATAACAAGCCTTGTTTGCCTTGCTGTGCTTAACAACCCATCACTTGGATTAACATATGGCAAATTGGTTTTGCTTAACCTTGGCGCATTTATCACAATGTTTGCTATGAGTGGAATTTGCTTTTTGGCTTCGTGCTGGTTTGACCGTAGCAAAAAGTCTATGGCAATTGGTGGCGGACTATCAATGTTCTTTTTGGTTGCCACAATGTTAGGATTGTTTGGAAGCCCAACAATTCCATCAGTTGTTAGACTAGATGCACTTAATGGCTTTAACTATGTTTCACTTATATCATTGTTTGATGCAGTATCTATTATAGACGGCACAACAACATTTATTTGGAAACTTGCAATTTTGCTTGTTGTTGGCGTTGCTGGATATATTATTGGCTCTATCAAATTTAATAAAAAAGATTTGCCACTATAAAAATTGCTGGCATTTACACAAAAACAAAATTACTTTTATTTTTGCTGTTTTTGCACAACTTCGCCCGCCACCTGCCACGCACCCTGCGCGTGTCAGACGGCGGGCTTTTTGTTGTGTGTGCGAGAAAGCCTTAAAGTGCCAAAGCCCCAAAAAGTTGAGCAAAAGCCCCAAAATTTTAACAAACTTTGCCAAAAAATATTTTAACAAATTTGCCATAACTAAAACCATTCCAAAAAGCATAAATAAAACTTAAAAGCCCAAAAGTGCAAATAAAAACCCAAGCACAAAAAGTTAAAAACAAACAAAGCCCCAAATAGTTGCGCAAAAGCCCAAAAACACTCACTCAAAATTATTGCAGATTGTCAAAAACGCCAAAAAAAATTTTGATTGGTGCAAATTGCTTGACGGGGGGGGGATAATGTTACAATAAAGTTGATTGGTGAATATTGCTAAAATTTTGCAAAAACTTTTGCAGGTTGCAAAATAAATATTGTGCGGTTTATGGCAAAAATTTTGTGATAAACTTGCACAAAAAAATTGCACTTGCACAAAAATTGCAACAACCAACAAAAAACTTGTGCGGGTTTAACCACAAAACTATGCAAAAATTTTGTTCGGTTTGCGGGCTTAACAAAACAGCAAAAATATTGCTGATAGCAACTTTTGCAAAAGCCAATGCTAGCAAAAAATGCAATATTTCACCACAAAAGCAAAAAATAGATTGTAATGCCGAACAAAGTTGCAACAAAAGTTAAATAATCTCACTTTTTGCAAAAGATAAAAAAAGGAGAAAGAGAAGTAATGAAAAAATTTAAAGTATTTGCTCTAGTTTTTGCAATAATGCTATCCGCCACTGGCCTTGGCCTACTTTTTGGCTCAAGCCAGCCCGCAAGCACACAAGCAAAAGTTAGTGCTGATGAAACAACAACTTTAGACCCAGGAATTTATACAGTCGATTCCAGCGGGACAAAAACAAAAACAAAATCTTGGGCTGATATTGCAATAAAAAATTCTGATGGTTCGTTAAATGTAGATTTAAGTAGTGATGATGGCACATATCTTGTTTGTGGTGCGTTGTCAAAAGATGTAACAAGTTTAGGTGGTGTATTCTATAATAAATGTTTGTTAACTAATATTGTATTTACATCTGATTTTGA
>ERZ808246.2676-NODE-2676-length-10864-cov-7.207882_pt1 | contig 10864 bp, 9 predicted proteins | sample MGYA00521083_ERZ808246 | MGnify/ENA primary metagenome ERZ808246 (study PRJEB31516, sample SAMN03275577) | gut metagenome | biome: mammalia-associated habitat; material: feces | host: Papio cynocephalus | place: Kenya | collected 2012-07-07 ...
TGCGCATCGACTACTTTGCTGATGCAGCCTATATCGAGGAGCAGGCAGCGAAGTTCAAGATTTGATAATGAGATAGAAAGATTGAACTATAAATGAAGAGGCAAAAGTTATCATCAGTTGGTAGCTTTTGTCTCTTTTAATTATACTATGATGCATTTTTACGTATAAAATACAAAATAATCTCTTTTCATTACCTTTGTTCTCGTTTTTTTTCTTATTTTTGCAAAAAGAATAACTAATAAATGGTAGGGTATGATGAAAATGAGAAAAAAAACCCAATACGGACTTGCAGATTTGTGCAGTATGATGATATTGCTCTTAGCCTTTTTACAACCCATATCGGCTCAAAAGGCTGATGACAATGTACATATATTGCAATGTAATGATAGATACGTCTTCAAAACTGATGACGCAGGTAAAACTATTGTCGTTAACACAACGGATTATGAATATGGCGTAACCCAATATGCTGCTTTAGTTCAACCATGTGTTTATTACGGAGAATTTATTCGTTTGGACAAAGCACAGTGTAAGGGATATGCACAATACAAGTCTGCCATTCCTCGTAATGTCTTTTATGATGATACCAAGATTTGCTACTTTAGCTATCAGATTCCAAAGGTTGGTAAGACTCTGAAAGCTTCTTTTGCTCGAACCTATCTCGATCCTATTTATTTCACAACCATTCCTTTGTGTGAAGCAGATTATGTAGAGCATAAGAAGATAGAGATAATCAAGCCAAAAGCCTTCCAGCAGTTTCGGATAAAAGAATATAATCTTCCTGCTAGTGTAGAGAAAAGTGCTATGTGTAATGCGGATGGAGATTCTGTTTTTACTTATGTAGTTCATGCTCTGCCAGCTCAGTCGATTGAACCTAATTCGTCCTCTTGGGGATATAGAGCTCCTCATCTCTTGGTTTTGGGAGCTTTCCAAAGCCTGCAAGATATGTTTGCATGGTCTCATCAGTTGGCTAATGTGGATTGCTCTATTCCTCAGCAAGCAGAAATACTTAGCGAGATACAAAAGGGAGCGAAAAACGATGTGGATAAGATTGCTAATACTTATGCCTGGGTGCAGCGAAATATCAGATATTTGGCTTTTGAGGCAGGAATCTCCGCCCATCAACCAGCAACGCCTGCTGAAACTATTCGTAAGCGTTATGGAGACTGCAAGGCTATGGCACTTTTGCTCAAGACCTTGCTCAAGGCGCAAGGCTTTGATGCCCGCCAAACGGATATTGGGACATGGGATGTACCTTATTCTTTGCAGGAAACCCCTTCCATTGCATCTATCGATCATGCGATATGTACGGTTTTCTATCAAGGAAAGCCCTATTATCTAGATGCTACGAATCCATATATTCCTCTAGGCTATGTACCGGACAATATACAAGGAAAGATGGCTTTGGTGGAAGACGGAGATAGCTTTCGTATGAATAAGTTGCCTGAGATGACTGCTGATGCGTGCTCTTCTTCGATAACATATCAGGCGACTTTGGAATCTAGAGAAGATGGAATTTTCGATATAAAAGGCAATTTGTGCTCTAAATGGAAGGGCGATATGAAGTCTTGGGTGCTAGTGGGGAATGACGCTACAGCACAAGATGAAAAAGAGAAAGCCATGGCGGCAGCGATGGGAGTGAAGGAACGATTGGATGAGATTGCGGATATTGAGATGATGGGAAAACGTCCTCAGGATAAGGCTTTGAATATCACAGCTTCTTTTAAGAAAAAGGGAGCTGGACAGCTGGTTGATGGCAGTGTTTATTTGGATATCAATCTCGACGAGAACCTTTTTCTGGCTCCTGTGGATACGACCAAGCGTGTTTCCGATTACATGATAGACTTGCGCTCTAAGGAGGTACGTGATGTGAAGATTTTGATTCCCGAAAAACTGGAGGTTGGCAGTCTCCCTGCACCTTATCAGATTCATACAGCATGGGTTGATTTTAGTCGCACTTATTCTCATGAGGGTAATCAACTTGTGATGCATAAGGAGTGTGTAATACACCATAGACGTGTTCCTCGAAGCGAAATCAGTACTTGGAACAAGATACTCAGCGATTGGGGAACAGCTTGTAATGAGCAAGTAGTGTTAAAGGTGAAATGAGTTGAATGTATTATTCATAATTAAAAAAGAAGAATTATGGGAAAGGTAAAAGTAATCCGAGTTGTCTTTAGTATTCTATTGTTGCAGCTCTTGGTATTGTCTGTGAATGCAGATGAGAAAGCCGATTATTTAAAGTTGGCGCAAAAGGTGCGGCAAGAAGTTTGGAGCAGTACGCCTGCTGACTTTCAGAAGCGCACGGTTCCAGACAAGTACAAGAATGCTTCGGCCGTCATTCTCTCTTATTATCGAGAATTGAGCACCGATTATTATCGTAAGGCTACGACGGAATTATTTATCAATCTCCGTCTCACTCGCCAGATAGACTGTACAGATATGGAGCGTATGTTAATCCAAATCAATGACAAGAAGGCGTTGAAGGATTATTCTGAGTTTACTTTCAAGACGAAAAGCAGAAAGTGGACATGGGGGTATCATCACAAGACGAATACAGTGCTTGGCATTCGTGTCATTAAGAAGAATGGTACTGTGCAGGAAGTGAGTCTGGATGACTATGTTGATATAAAGGAAGGCAAAAAAGACAAGGACTTGAGTCAGAAGATAGCAGTGCCTGGTTTGGAAGTGGGCGACTGCATTGATGTCTTTTCTTTAGATCAGATTGATACACAAGAACAGCAACTGGATCCTTTCTTTTTTGTTCTTCGTCAAGACGAACCAGTCCTTTATACCAAGGTTCACTGTGTGCTAGACCAAAGTCTAGCCACTGTTTATCGAACGATGAATGGTGCCCCAGAATTTACCCAGACCATAGACAAAGACAAAAATGCAGTCCTAGATATGGTTCTAGACAAGCCGATGGATGCAGAGCCATCCAATTGGTATAATCCTTTGGAGCAGTCGCCTTTCATAGAGATGTATATTACACCAACCAAGACCAAGAGTGCTGTAGTAGAGAAGGCTATGCGCCAAAAAGGTGTTCGAGGTAATCCCGATGCAACTCCTTTCTTGCAAGACGATTGGAAATTGCAGAAAACTTATGTATCTAAGGGTGGATATTCTCCTGCAGGTCTTCCTAGTACGCAGAAGAGTGTTTTCAAGTCTGCAAAAAATGAAGGGATGTCTGCCGAGGAGAAAGCTGATCGTATTTATTCTTTTGAATATGTTAGTGAGGGAGCCTCACAGCGAACTTTTAATACGGTGCCTAACTACTTGCGTAAATTGGGTGTAGAATTGGAGATGGGTATTACCACTCCGTTTGGTGCATTGCCAGTGGATAAACTGATCAATTATAATTCTACCTCCTGGTTCTTCCGTCTAAAGGGTACTAATAAGTACTATTTTCCGGGTACTTATCCTAAGGTTGCTTCCGAGATACCTTACATATATCAAGGTAGAAAGGCGTATATGCAAGATTCCGAGGAACAAATAACGATTCCTGTGAGCCAAGCCGATGACAATAAGTCGGTGAATGATATAGTGGTTAAACTTGATGGTACAAAACTTGATATCAATCGGAAGGTAACTTATTCTGGTGAGCAGAAAATGTATGGTCAGTCGTTGGTGAGTCCTAATAATACGCTTTTTGGTCCAAGTCAACTTGAAGCTTATTGGCGTTATTTGAAATACGACGACAAAGATCCGTACTCTTGTTATGCAAAGAAGGAAGCTGCTGAATTAAAGGGAATTTTCAATGAGTTTAAGAAAAACGACATAGATCAGTTTAAGGCAGAAGTCAGTGGCTATCATGAGAGTGACCCCGTACAAGTCAATGGATATGGTATAGATTGCTTGGGTATCAGAAGCGATAGTGCCAACTTTGTTTATCATATAGATTATGTGATGGATGGATTGGTGAAAAAAGCAGGAAACAATTTCTTGCTATCAGTTGGAAAATTGATAGGTACTTCTTTGAAACTGGAAGGAAAGGACCGAGTGCGTGCCGATGATGTCTGGCGCAAGATAGCGTTTGTGGATGAATGGAATATTGAGATTCCGTTGCCACAGGGATATAGGGTCTCTGCAGAAGCATTGAAGAAAATAGAGACTTCGGTCGTTAATGAGTGCGGTGAGTTCACGGTTAAGGCTAGCGCAGGAAATGAATGTGTAAAAGTGTATGTGCGCAAATGTTTTGCTCATAGAGTGGAACCTGTCTCTAATTGGAGTAAACTGTTAGCTTTGGTTGATGCTTGTAGTGCTTTTGCTGATAAGCAGATGGTGATTGCAAAATGAATGTAAGAAAAGTAAGTTGAAAACGTGAATAAACGAATATTACAATTAGCGGTACCGTCGATCATCAGCAATATCACGGTGCCGCTTTTAGGTTTGGTGGATGTCGCCATCGTCGGACATATCGGCGACGCCAGTTACATCGGGGCGATAGCTGTAGGCTCGATGCTCTTCAATGTCATCTATTGGCTCTTCGGATTTCTCAGGATGGGAACGAGCGGAATGACTTCGCAGGCGCTCGGCAGACGAGACCTTGCCGAGGTGCTGAGGCTCTTGGTGCGTTCCCTTTCGATAGGAGTGGGGATAGGACTACTGTTCTTCATCCTTCAGAAAGTCATCATTGCGTGTGGCTTGTGGGCGATGGCACCGGAGGAGGATGTCGTGGAGCTGGCTTGCAGATACTGCTATGTCTGTATTTGGGGAGCGCCTGCCGTGCTCGGACTCTATGGATTCACAGGCTGGTACATCGGTATGCAGAACACACGCATTCCTATGGTGGTGTCGTTGACTCAGAATGTGGTCAACATCATCGCCTCGCTCACCTTGGTTTTCGCTTGCGATATGACGGTGGAAGGCGTGGCGCTTGGTACGGTCATCGCCCAATGGTGGGGATTCCTGATGGCTTGTCTGCTCTACCGCATTTATTACCGCCGCCTCGACAAGTATGATTATCGCAAGAACCTCTTTGCTGCGGAACCCTTGAAGCGATTCTTTTCCTTGAACAAGGACATTTTCCTCCGTACGGTATGCCTCGTAGCAGTAAACCTCTTCTTTACGGCGGCAGGTTCCAGGGAAAGTACCATCGTGTTGGCTGTCAACACCTTGCTGATGACACTCTTTACCATCTTCTCCTATTTTATGGATGGTTTCGCCTATGCTGCTGAGGCTTTGGCGGGTAAGTATTATGGCGCCAAGAGTATGACGTCCTTTCATGAGGTGGTGAGGCGGACGATGATGTTCGGAGTAGGAGTGGCGGTGGCTTTCACCTTATTATATATAGTAGGTGGAGAAAACTTTCTCGGTTTGCTGACGAGCGATAATCGGGTGATTTCGGCATCGGGCGAATACTTCGGATGGGCGATACTGATACCTTTGGCAGGAATGTCGGCGTTCGTCTTCGATGGCATCTTCGTGGGCATCACCCAGTCGAAGTCGATGCTCTGTTCCACCGCCATCGCCTCGGCTACGTTCTTTGCCCTCTTCTTCGCATTGCATCCCTTGATGGGTAACCACGCCTTGTGGCTCGCCTTTGTGCTCTACCTCATATTGAGAGGTATCGTATTGTTTGTCATTTATCACCGAAAGTTGCGATGAATGACAAACAATCTTTTATCGAATCTTTTGCATAATCTTATATCGAACAAATTACTAGAAATAACGCACATCTTTCTCGAATTATTGCACACTCAAAAGTGGTGTGCGCATTTTTAGGAAAAACTACATTAATATAGTTTAAAACTTACGCTTTTATTCTTTTTCTTAGCTTTATTTTCGTAATTTCGCACAGCAAAACAAGAAAATATACAGAGTAAAATGACAGCAGAACAGTATTATCAGGAAGGAAACGCCTGGCGAAAGCAAGGCGACTTTAAGCGTGCCCTCGACTGCTATATGGAGGCAATCGCCCTCGACCCAGAGAGCCCTGCCGTGGCAGCCAAGGAGATGCTCGATAATATCATGAGCTTCTACTGCAAGGACTATTACAATCCTTGATTTGGGCAGCGAGAGGCTACAGGAAGGCTTCTCTCTGTAGAAATCTTAGAAAGTATATGGTCTTAACTTAGAAATATAGAAAAGAAATAGAATATGAGCAAGATTAAAGGGGCTATTGTAGTCGATACCGAGCGCTGCAAGGGATGTGCGCTCTGCGTGGAGGCTTGTCCTCACCAGGTCATCGCATTGTCGCAGAAGCGAGTGAATGTGCATGGCTATCGCTATGTTGAGGTGGCTGTGCCTGACGCTTGCGTTGGTTGCACCTCGTGCGCCATCGTCTGCCCAGACGGTTGCATCACTGTTTATCGAAAGAAGGAGGACTAAACAATGGCAAATCAAGAAGTAACATTAATGAAGGGCAATGAGGCGATAGCCCATGCCTGCATCAGATGTGGTGCGGATGGCTTCTTCGGCTATCCTATCACACCTCAAAGTGAGATTATAGAGACGCTGGCTCTGCTCAAGCCTTGGGAGACATCGGGTATGGTGGTTCTGCAAGCTGAGAGCGAGGTGGCGGCTATCAATATGGTTTATGGTGGTGCTGGCGCCGGCAAGCGTGTCATCACGACTTCGTCAAGCCCAGGTGTGGCGTTGATGCAAGAGGGTATTTCTTACATGGCTGGAGCGGAGATTCCGGGAGTCATCGTCAACGTGCAGCGTGGCGGTCCTGGCTTGGGTACCATCCAGCCTTCACAGAGCGATTATTTCCAGGCTACCCGTGGCGGTGGCAATGGCGACTACAATGTCATCGTCTTGGCTCCTGCCTCTGTGCAGGAGATGGCAGACTTTGTGGACCTTGCCTTCACCCTTGCCTTCAAGTATCGCAATCCAGCGATGATCTTGAGCGATGGCGTCATCGGACAGATGATGGAGAAGGTTGTGCTGCCTCCTATCAAACCTCGTCGCACCGAGGAGGAGATTGCCAAGGAGTGTCCTTGGGCTACCATCGGTCGTCCGAAGACTCGTAAGCCGAATATCCTCACGTCCCTCGAATTGAAACCTGAGGTGATGGAGGCTCGCAACATAGCCTTGCAGGAGAAGTACAAGAAGATTCGTGAGACGGAAGTTCGTTACGAGACCGAGCAGATGGACGATGCCGACTATGTGATAGTGGCTTTCGGAAGTGCTGCCCGCATCGCCGAGAAGAGCATCGAGAGTGCTCGTGAGCAAGGCATCAAGGTGGGCTTGTTCCGTCCTATCACCCTTTGGCCTTTCCCAACCCGGGAAATCAGCGAGTTGGCGAACACCAAGAAGGGTATCCTCGTGGCTGAGATCAATGCTGGCCAGATGGTGGAGGATGTTCGCTTGGCTGTCAACGGTAAGGTTCCTGTGGAGCATTTCGGTCGCCTCGGTGGCATCGTGCCAGAGCCAGAGGAAATCGTGGAGGCGCTGAAGAGTAAAATAATAGAATAGAAGTTATAGAAGTTAAGGAGTTAAAGGAGACTCCTTAAAATATAGAATTATGAATGATATCATTTCACCAGAGAACCTGGTATATAAGAAACCTGCACTGATGAACGACACCCCGATGCACTACTGTCCGGGATGTTCGCATGGTGTAGTACATAAGCTTGTCGCCGAGGTCATCGAGGAGATGGGCATGGAGGACAAGGCTATCGGCATCTGTCCGGTGGGTTGTGCCGTATTCGCTTACCGATACTTGGACATCGACTGGCAGGAGGCTGCGCATGGTCGTGCCTTGGCTTGCGCCTCTGCCATCAAGCGCCTTTGGCCAGACCGCTTGGTGTTCACCTATCAAGGTGATGGCGACTTGGCTTGCATTGGAGCTTGCGAGACCATCCATGCCTTGAATCGTGGTGAGCATGTGGCAGCTATTTTTATCAATAATGCCATCTATGGTATGACGGGTGGACAGATGGCTCCTACTACCCTGTTGGGGCAGAAGACATCCACTTGCCCATATGGTCGTCAGCCAGACCTCCATGGTTATCCACTTAATATCACCGAACTGGCTTCTCATCTCACGGGTACATGCTATGTGACCCGTCAGAGTGTCGAGACGGTGGCAAGCATCAAGAAGGCGAAGAAGGCCATCCGCAAGGCTTTCGAGGCAAGCATGAAGGGCTTGGGTTCCAGCTTGGTCGAGATAGTCTCTACCTGCAACAGCGGTTGGAAACTCTCGCCTGTCGAGGCCAACAAGTGGATGGAGGAACACATGTTCAAGGAATATGTGAAGGGAGACCTCAAGGACACAACGGGAATGTAGAAAATATGGGAATTTAGAAGGAGTTAAAGGAAGTTAGAGAAGTTAAGGGACAAATGTTTTGTGGGCATATAAGCTAAAATAGCTGTTGTCCCTTAACTTCCCAAGCGACCATAGGGAGCGATAACTTCCCTTAACTTCTCCTTAACTTCCCCCAAATAAGAAAAGCAATGAAGAAAGAAATCATTATATCTGGTTTTGGTGGTCAGGGTGTCCTCTCTATGGGAAAGATCCTGGCTTACTCGGGACTGATGGAGGACAAGGAGGTGACTTGGATGCCTGCCTATGGTCCTGAGCAGCGTGGCGGTACGGCCAACGTGACGGTCATCGTGAGCGACAGCCGCATCTCTTCTCCTATCTTGAGCCATTACGATGTAGCCATCGTGCTCAACCAGCCATCTCTCGATAAGTTTGAGCCAAAGATTAAGCCGGGAGGCATCTTGATTTACGATGGCTACGGCATCATCAATCCGCCTCAGCGCAAGGACATCACCGTGTATCGCATTGATGCGATGGACAAGGCTGCCGAGATGAAGAACGGCAAGGTGTTCAACATGATTGTCTTGGGCGGTCTCTTGAAGGTTTGTCCTGTGGTGAGCACCGACGGTCTGAACAAGGCGCTCTTCAAGTCATTGCCAGAGCGTCATCACAACCTCATTCCGCTGAATATGCAAGCCGTGGAAGAGGGTATGAAGATTATCGAAAAGGTGGAATAATAGAAAATTACAGCATATAGGTATGTCAGCGATGGCATACCTATTTTTTTTATGTTAAATCTGCAAGAACTCTTGTTTTTAATAGGATAAAGTTGTATCTTTGTCTAGAAAAAAGTTATATTCAATAGTTTTGAACTTAAGTTCGGTTCTTTTGAACTTGTATTCAGAACTTTGGAACTTAAGTTCAAAAGTTCTGAACATAAAATACTTGTAGAAGAAAAAACAACTAAACATAGCTGTGGCAACAACTCTGGTTAGGATTACAAACAATAATAACTAAGAAAGGAATCTAAACAATGCCTAAGTACAAGTTGATAGAGATGCCTGATGTGCATAACACAGGCAAGCGCAGGGTCTATCCCAAGTTAGTAACCAATCGCACCATGTCGTTTTCCGACTTGCTCGACAAGATGAAACTCTACAATCGTGGCTTGTCGCCGACGGTAGTGGAGGCGGCTGTCACCGATGTGCGAGATATGTTGGTGGAGTTGCTCTCGATGGGATATGCCGTCAACATAGATGAGTTGGGTACCTTCTCCTTGTCACTCGACTTCGAGGATGACAAGCCTACGGAGATGCAAGGTGACGATGACAAGATGATTTATCGCAAGGTGGGAGTGAAGAGCGTCAACTTCAAACCGTCGCCAGATTTGATAAAAGATTTGAAGAGTAAAACCAACCGTGACTTGGAGCGAGACATGGGGGGCGTGAAGGTAATCCGTAAGGAACTCTACTCTCGTGAGGAACGCATCGCCCGAGCCTTGAAGGTAATAGACGACAATGGCTTCATCGGGCTCACTGATTATGCTTACCTCAACAACCTCAGCCGTACCGCTGCCTCGCTGGAGCTCAAGGCAATATGTGCGGAAGAGGATAGCCCGATGCAATCCACTGGGCAACATAGCCATAAGGTGTGGGTGAGGAGGAAATAAGGACTATAAGATTTTTTAGCTTTTTCTTTGGTGGTTTGGAAATAAAGTTGTAGCTTTGCAGAAGATTAGCTGCACTCGGCAATTTGAAAACAAGTTTTCATTGCGCTCGTTTGCGCAATCTTTGCAAAAGATTAGAAAAATAGGAAAGATATGGAACAGAGAAAGAAACGAGTATATCGCAAGCGCATCCCTTACGGCATGATGAACTTCGAGGACGTAAGAAAGGATGATTGCTATTATGTAGATAAAACCCAATATATAGAAGAAGTGGAGGCATCCAATAAATATTTCTTCTATATTCGCCCTCGCCGTTTCGGCAAGAGCCTTACCCTCTCTATGCTCCAAAATTACTATGATGTGAACAAGAAAGAGCAGTTTGAGCAGCTTTTCGGCGACCTCTACATCGGCAAGCATCCTACGCCAGAGCATAATTCTTACTTGGTGATGAGGCTCGACTTCTCGGTGGTGGCAGCAGGAATCGATGATTATAAGGATGGGTTGGATGAGGCATGCAACATCAAGTATAATTTCTTCTGCGAAGTTTATCAGCAGTATCTTCCTTCCTATGTCAAGGAAGAGATGAACAAGCGCGAGGGTTGTGTCAATCAGTTGCAATATATTTGCGATGAATGTTACAAAGTAGGTCAGCAAATCTACCTTTTCATCGACGAATACGACCATTTTACCAATAAGATTCTCGCCGAGCCGCAGTACATGACCAATTATCGCAAGCAGACGCACGGCGAGGGGTATCTTCGTCTCTTCTTCGATGCGGTGAAGTCGGCTACCGCCAATTCCTTGAGGCGTGTCTTCGTTACAGGTGTGAGTCCTGTGACGATGGATGACCTGACGAGTGGTTTCAATATAGGCACCAACTATTCCTTGAGTGCCGAGTTTAATGAGATGACTGGTTTTACGGAGGAAGAGGTGCGCGACTTGCTCACGTATTATTCTACCGTTTGCCCATTCCATCATACCGTGGATGA
>ERZ808246.2677-NODE-2677-length-10857-cov-3.113220_pt1 | contig 10857 bp, 8 predicted proteins | sample MGYA00521083_ERZ808246 | MGnify/ENA primary metagenome ERZ808246 (study PRJEB31516, sample SAMN03275577) | gut metagenome | biome: mammalia-associated habitat; material: feces | host: Papio cynocephalus | place: Kenya | collected 2012-07-07 ...
TTGTTAACGTATTGTATAATTTCATAATATCACCTCTGTTTTTATGAAAATATTATAACAAATTTAAATATAAAATTAAATATTAATGTACTTTTTACAAATCATATCTATATTGTCAAATGAAATTTTCTTTAAATCAATTATCTCTAATAAACTAGCAACTTCTTTGTTTTTAATAGAAACATTATTTTTTAATAAATATTTCTTCGCATTTTCAAAACTAAAATCATTAAAACATACAGAATAGTCATAAAAAGCATTGTTTTCTTTTATAAAACCTAAATTATACGGTTTATTTTCTGCAAAAAAAACTAGTAAACAAAATCCTTTAGTTTTAACTTTATTAATATAATTAAGAATTAAGTTATTAGAAGAAAAATTACAAATTATTAAATTGAAATAATTATTACTTATAGAGGCAAGAATTTCTTTATTTATCATTTCCGTAGAATCAATATATATTGTATTAGCAAAAGTGATAAAATCTTTAAATATTTTCTTTTTTCCACAAGTATCATTTCCATATAAAATAAGGCTCTTATTTGAATTCATATTATTAATAATAGATTTAAATATATCGATAAGATTACTAATTGGAGAAATTTCCCAGAAATATTTACTTAATAACTTCTTTTTTATCCTAGATATTAAATTATCGAAAATATAATTCATTGGAATTCCAGTTATACTATATAACGTTTCATAAACAGTTTTATCATCAACTATATTTATATTAGTTTTGGTTAATATTTTTTTATTATTCATAGTAATTTTTTTAAACTCATCTTCAATATTTTCATTGGAATTCTCACCTATAATATATTTGTCATTTAATAGCTTAACTTTCTCTTTAGAAAAACTAGCATCCCAAGAACTTAAATTATATGAATATTTAGCACATATATTATCCAAAAAATCAATAACAGCATCTGGTTGATGCAAAAATGAAAAATAAGAGTAAGAAATATCTAATATTAAAGAAAGTATGTTATCAGAAATTGTTACATTAAAATATTTTTCATAGGAATTTCTTATATTTAATAAAATTTTATAAATTGACTCCTTAGGTAACTCTTTTACAAATATATTTTGAAATCTTCTACAAAAAGCCTTATCATTTTTTAAATATTTATTATACTCTTCTAAAGTTGTTGCTCCTATAACTTTAATCTTTCCAGCAGACAAATATGGTTTTAAGATATTAGAAGCATCAATTGCACCATCTGCAGCTCCAGCACCTATAACGGTATGAAATTCATCTATAAAAAGTATAATATTATCATTTTGTTCTATAACATTAATAATCTTATTAAGTTTTTCTTCAAACTCACCACGATACTTTGTTCCAGCAACAAGAGATGAAATTGGCAAATTATAAATAACATAATCGCCCAATTTATTATTGCAATTATTTATCCTTCTGACTAAACCTTCTAATAACGCTGTTTTGCCAACACCTGCATCTCCAATCAGCAAAACATTATTTCTATTTTTCTTCAAAAGTATTTGCTCAATTAAATTTATTTCTTTATCTCTTTCATAAATCATAAAATCATTCTTCCTAGAACAATATTCATTCATATTAATAGCATATTTATCTAAAATAGAATAATCATAATTGTTAAGTATATTACGTTTACAACTAGAATTATAATGAGAAACTATTTCATATATATCTATATTCATACCAAGAAGTATTCTTTTAGCTATTCCATCTCTTGATTTCATAAATGAAATAAAAACATTTTCTATTTCATTATCATCATAAGTATATTTAATTGAATTATTTATTATTAAATTAAATAAAGGAGTAAATAATAACCATTTACTCCTTTTAGTTCCAATACCAATAACTCTTATTAATTCATTTCTAAACATGTCATAATTTATATTATATTTATTTAAAAATTTTGTACATTTATACTCTTTATTTTTTAAAATTGCAAGAAATAAGTGTTCACTACCAACATAAGGATGTCTTAATGAATACATCTCATTACTTGAATCTGTAATAAGTTTTTTTACTTCATCACTTAAATTCATATCCAAACATTATCACCTCAAATAAATTGTACATTTTATAAACATTAAATTCAAATAAATTCATACACAAAAATAAGACAAAACTCTCAAAAAAAAAAGAAACCCTAAGGCTTCTTTTAAAAATTAAATTAAAGCTAAAATTATGAAGATAATTAATAAAATTATAAATAATTCTAATAATAACTTCCAAATATTCTTTAACCATTCTCCATAAGAAACATCTAAATAAGATAAAACACTCATTAAGATTAAGCTTGTTGGAGCAACTAACATTGTTAATCCATACATAGATTGGAAAATAACTCCAACTAATGGATAGTTAGCACTATTTGTAACTACACTTGCGTAGTATGGTAAAACACTTTGGAAAACATATGAAGCTTCAAAATTAAAGAAACTTGATAATATTGCAGTAATTGTAGTAGTAACAATATTAAATTTACTTCCAAGAATAGCTTTATAAATTACTAATTGGAATGGATGATATGTAACTAATACTAATACTGTATATAATAAGATAACTATACATGCAGGTAATAAAGCTTTCTTAGCTCCTTCTGCAAATCCATCTAAAGCATCATCGAATTTAACTTTATAAATTATTACAAAAATTATTGTTACTAATAATAATGGTAATAATAAGTCAACTAAAGTCCAAGAACCAAATGCATTCATTGTTCCTAAAATTTTACCGAAAATATTAAATCCGAATAATTCAAATTTAGAAACAGCATCAGTAGCAGTAGACATAGCCTTGATTCCAAAAGCACTTTCCCATGGAATAAATGCTAAAACCATCAAAATAAATAATAATCCAAAAAGAATATAGAATGTAGCTGTCTTATAATGTTTACCATTATTAGCAACAATAACATCTTCATCTACTAATGCTGCTTTATTAGCATTTTTACTAGTAGTCTTCTTTGTTGATTTCTTTGTTGATGATTTAGTTGTTGACTTCTTAGTTGATGATTTCTTTGTAGAAGTTTTTTTAGAACTTGTTTTCTTTGCTTCTACTTCTTCTTTTTCTTCTTTCTTTGCTTCTTCTTTAGCAATTTCTTCTGCCATAACTTCATCAGTTACTTTTACAGCAATACTCTTTGCATCTTCAGCAGCAACAGCTTTTTTATTCTTCTTTATATACATAATTGTATTAAAGATTACTAAAGCTATTCCTACTAATAGGATGACAAATCTTACTCCAATTTGATAATCAGTCTTAAGACTTAATGTTTGAGTAAGTACACTTAAGTTAGTAGTTGCATAAGTACTACCTGCAAGTCCAACTGTCATTGAACCAACAATAACTAATGCTGCAACAATCTTATCATATCCCATAAGGAAAATTAGTGAAACTAATAATGGAATAAAAATAGCAAAGGCAATTTGTAATCCACAAATTGAAACTCCAAATGCTAAAATTATAGAAATAATTGATAAAGCAAAAATTTCTTTTCCTTTTAATTTAGCAGCTAATTTTTCAACAAAATCGTGATAAGCAGGAATTTTGTTTAAAACTCCATAAAATCCTCCAACTAAGATTATGAATAAAGCAATGTATCCAAAATATGATAATGATGTAAATGGATAGTTTACTAAATCAAATAATCCCATTTGAACGCGTCCTTGTTCTACATACGAACTTGAATAATATGCAGCAGGTAAAATCCAAGAAAGTAATAAGAAAAGTAAAATTACAATTAGAACGACTTTCACTGTATTATGTTTTTTCATAATTAACCTCCCATAATAATTATAACTATTATGGCCTTATTTTACAAGCATTTACAATTTATTTTAATGAAATTTTTGTGAAAAAAAGAAGAACTTAATTTCTGTTCTTCTCCTTCATTGTAGGGAATAATAATACGTCACGAATTGAATCTTGTTCAGTAAATAACATAACAAGTCTATCAATTCCATAACCGATACCACCAGCAGGAGGCATACCATATTCAAGAGCCTCTACAAAGTCATAATCAATATCAGTTGCTTCATCATTTCCTAAATCTCTTTCTGCAATTTGTGCTTCAAATCTTTCTAATTGATCAATTGGATCATTTAACTCAGTATATGCATTAGCAAATTCTTTACCACCAATAAATAACTCAAATCTATCAACAAATCTTGGATCATCTGGATTTTTCTTTGTTAAAGGTGATATTTCAATTGGATGACCATATAAGAATGTAGGTTGAATCAAAGTTTCTTCAACATATTTTTCAAAGAATAAATTAACTATATGTCCAAAACTCTTTTCATGTTCTTGAACTTCAATACCATGTTCTTCTGCTAACTTTAAGCATTCTTCTAAAGATAAATTTTGTTTAAAATCAATTCCTGTTTGCTCTTTAATTGCATCTACCATACTGATTCTCTTCCATGGTCCTTCTAAATTTATTTCATTTCCATAGAACGTATAATTCATTTTTCCAACAACATTTTTAGCAATATTTGTAAACATTCCTTCAGTTAAGTCCATCATTCCTTCTAAATCAGAATATGCTAAATATGCTTCTAATTCAGTAAATTCAGGATTATGTCTTAAATCCATACCTTCATTTCTAAATACTCTTCCAATTTCATAAACAGCTTCCATACCACCAACTAATAGTCTCTTTAATGGCAACTCTAAAGCAATTCTTAAATACATATCTAAATCTTGAGCATTATGATGAGTTGTAAATGGTCTTGCAGATGCTCCAGTTAATAATGTAGATAAAACTGGTGTTTCAACTTCAACAAAACCTTGATTATCTAAATAATTTTGAATACTTCTAATAATTCTAGGTCTTAAAAAAGCTACTCTACGTGAATCTTCATTCATTATTAAATCTACATATCTACGTCTATATCTTTCCTCTTTATCTGTTAATCCATGGAATTTTTCAGGTAATGGTCTAAGTGCCTTTACTAAATGAGTATACTCTAAACATTTTATTGTAACTTCACCTGTTTTAGTTTTCATTATTTTTCCATATACTCCAACAATATCACCTATATCAGCAGTTTTGAATAATGAATAACTTTCTTCTCCAATATCATTTATTGAAATATAAATTTGAATAGTTCCTGTCTTATCTTGTATTGTAAAGAAAGATGCTTTTCCCATTTTTCTTATAAACATAATTCTTCCTACTACTTTTGCAGTATCATCCATATTTTCAAATGCATCATGTTCAACATCAGCATATTTTTCTTTTATATCTTTAGCATAACTATCTCTATCAAATCTATGACCAAATGGATCTAATCCTAATTCTCTTAATTTTTCTGCTTTTTCTCTTCTAACCATTTCTTGTTCAGTTAATTCTCGCATAAAATCACTCCTCTTTTCTTTCTAAAATAACATATTATTTAAAACAAATAAACATAAAATATAAAATTTACTATTATTCAACTACATTTACAACTCTAGTTCTACAAACTAAATCATGTAATCCTTTTCCATCTTTTCTGAACATCATCATAATTGCACATATGAAAAGAATAATATATTGAATAAAACTAACACCCATAACTACAAAAATATATGACCTTTTAGCAACAGTAAGCATAACTATAAAATCAATTATATATAATAGCAATAAATTTATCATAAAACTTCTAAAAATCATTTGATTGATAGTAAGCTCATCTGTTTCAGATTCAACTCTTATTTTCATTAATTTTTTACCTAATGTTTGGCCTTTACTATATGTTTGATATACAACAAAATATAATATAGTTAATAAAATCACACAAATAGACACTATTCCTTGCTCACGAGCAATACTATAACTTATATTACCATATTGAATAACATAATCTTCTGTACTAATTTCATTTTTTTGCAATTGATCAACAATTTTTGTTGCTTGATTACTTAAACTTTCAACTCTTTTTGCATCTAAAAATGGTGTTGCTATTAAAGATGCAATAAAACTTACTAAAAGAATATCAATTAAATAAGCAAAAACACGCTTAGTAAAATAAACTTTTTCTTCTGTTTTCTCTGATTTTTCTTCTTTGGAGTTCTCAGTCTTTCTAACCTTTCCACTTTCTACATACTCTTTAATTTTAGAACTAACATCTTCTGAAATATCATCATTTGTCTTTTCATTAACTTCTTCTTCAGAAACTATATCAGCCTCTATCTTTTTCTTCATTTTGTGCCTCCTTAAATTCATTTAATAATAAGATTATATCATGAATATTAGTTGTTTGATACACCTTATTCTTTAACTCATTAGCACCTTTAATACCTTTAAAATACCAAGAAATATGATTTCTGATTTCTAAACAAGCTAATTTTTCATTTTTTAATGAATCTAATAATTTTAAATGTTTTAAACACATATTAATTCTATCAACGATAGACACATCAATAACTTCTTTTCTTTCAAGATAATTAACAGTGTTTTTTATAAGCCAAGGATTTCCTAAAACTCCTCTACCTATCATAACTGCATCACATTTTGTCTCTTCAAGCATCCTTTTCGCATCCTCAGGAGATTTTATATCACCATTACCAATAACAGGAATTGAAACATTCTCTTTTACTTCTTTAATAATATTCCAATCAGCTTTACCACTATATCCTTGACTTCTAGTTCTTGGATGGACACATATAGCACTTGCTCCTGCTTTTTCTATTACTTTAGCAACTTCTACAGCATTAATATGATTGCTATCCCAACCACTTCTGATTTTAACAGTAACAGGAACATTAACAGCTGAAACAACACTAGAAACTATATCAAAAATTTTATCTGGATCTTTAAGTAATGCCGAACCAGCTTGGGCTCTAACAGCAACTTTTGGAACAGGGCAACCCATATTTATATCAATTATATCTGGTTTCATCTTTTTTTCAATAAATTTAGCTGCTTCTACAAAAGACTCTTTATCACTACCAAAAATTTGTTGACTAATTGGCCTTTCTTTTTCTGTCATATAAAGCATATCTATCGTTTTTTGATTATTATATGTAATTGCTTTATCACTTACCATCTCTGCATATATTAATCCACATCCCATATCCTTACAAATTTGTCTATATGCAGAATTACAAATACCAGCCATTGGTGCTAAAACAACTTGATTCGATATCTTTACATTTCCTATTTTCCACTCCATAGAATCACTCCTACTAATAATTTTTTAAGACTTGCTTATTATATTATAAATTAATATTTTTTTCAACGAAAAAGGAATTAATAGTTAACTCCTCTTTTAGCTTCTCTTCTTTTCATTTTTACTAATATTTTCCTTGCTCGCTTTTCTTCTTTCTTTTGTCTTTTTATATCATCTTTAACTAATAATATTTTTTCCTTTACTTCTTTAAATACATCATCTCTATTTGTCGAAAAATCTGAGTTTAAAATTTTATCAAACATTAACTCTATATGAGCATCATCCAAATTAATACCAACTGGATGTACGATATCTGAACTATACTTATTTAAAGAATCCAATTTTATACAAGAATATTTTACCTCATCTAATACTAAAAAGGGAAAATAGCAATATTTATCCTTATTATATAAAGCTGTTTTTACTCCATTAGTTATAGGACAAGTATAAACAACACTACCATTTTCAGTAACATCTTCAAATACAACTACTGATAGTCTATTTTTCTTATTATCCTTATAATTTTTATTATTAACCATAGTATACTCTTGAACTACAATTTCCCCTGATTTTAACATATATGTAATTTCTCCTTTTATTTATTATTTTTCTTAAGTAAATCTCTTATTTCTTCTAAAAGCAAAACCTCATCACTTTTCTTTTCTTTTTCTTCTGTTTCTTCTTTCTTATGACCAATACTAACTATTCTATTAAAGAACTTTAATAATAGAAACAAAACAAAAGCCATAATAAAGAAATTAATTATTGAAGTTATAAAATCTCCATATAAAATTCTTTGACCCCCATAAATCTTTAATGAGCCACCAACTTCTGCTCCACCTATTCCATTAATAAGCGGATTAATAACATCTTTTGTTAAAGCAGTAACAACATCAGAAAATGCTGCACCAATAATAACACCTACAGCCATATCCATAACATTACCTCTCATAACAAAAGCCTTAAATTCATTTATAAAACCTTCGCTTTTTTGCTTTAGTTCATCAACATCTACTTTTACATTTTTCTTCATAACACTACACCTCACTTAGATTATATCAAAAAAAGAACTAGATTAATCATCTAATTCTTTTAATAATTCAGCTTTATTCATTTTAGAAGCATTTTTTATACCTTTTTCCTTAGCTATTTCTCTAAGTTTTGTAATTGACATTGACTCATAACTATCATCTTTTTCTTCAGGCATTTTACCATTTTCAACAAGATAATCAATTTGTTCTTTTGTTAATGTCTCATACTCAAGTAATGCTTCGGCAATTAATTTCAATAAATCTTTATTCTTAGAAATTATTTCTTTTGCTTCTTTATGACAATCATTAATAATCTTTCTCATTTCCATGTCTATTTCATTAGCAACTTCATTAGAGAAATGTTGTGGTTTATTATAATCTCTTCCTAAGAACACACTTCCACTTTGTTGTTCAAATTGTAGTGGTCCTAAATCACTCATACCATACTCAGTAACCATAGCACGTGCAATCTTAGTTGCTTTTTCAAAATCGTTATGAGCACCTGTTGTTATTTCTCCAAATGTAATTTCTTCAGCAGTTCTACCACCAAGAAGACCAGTTATTTCTTCAAGTAAATCTGTCTTAGTTGAACACAATTTTTCTTCGCTTGGAACCATCATATTATATCCACCAGCTTGTCCACGAGGAATTATTGTTACCTTTTGAACATCACTAGCATTTCTTAATTTAAGTCCAATAACGGCATGTCCTGCTTCATGATATGCTACTAATTTTCTATCTGCTTCACTATATTTATGACTAGTCTTAGCAGGTCCCATTAATACTCTATCAGTAGCTTCGTCTATTTCACTCATTGTAATTTCAGATTTATTTCTTCTTACAGCAAGTAAAGCAGCTTCATTTAATAAGTTTTCAAGATCAGCTCCACTAAATCCTGGAGTTCTCTTTGCTAAGTTCTTTAACGTAATACCATCTGCTAAAATTTTATTCTTAGCATGTACTGCAAGTATTTCTTCACGACCCTTTACATCTGGTAAACTTACTGTAATTTGTCTATCGAATCTTCCAGGTCTTAATAATGCTGGGTCTAAAACATCTGGTCTATTAGTTGCAGCAATTATTATTATACCTTCATTTGCTCCAAAACCATCCATTTCAGTAAGTAATTGGTTAAGTGTTTGTTCACGTTCATCATGTCCTCCACCTAAACCAGTTCCTCTTTGACGACCAACTGCATCTATCTCATCTATAAAGATTAAACATGGAGCAGTTCTCTTAGCTTGTTGGAACATATCACGAACACGGCTTGCTCCAACACCAACAAATAATTCAACAAAATCAGAACCACTTATAAAATAGAATGGAACATCAGCTTCTCCTGCAACAGCTTTAGCAAGTAAAGTTTTACCTGTTCCTGGAGGCCCCATTAATAAAACACCTTTTGGAATTCTTGCTCCTAATTTTTGGAATTTCTTAGGTGCTTTTAAGAAATCAATAAGTTCCTTAACTTCTTCTTTTTCTTCACTAAGTCCAGCAACATCCTTAAATGTAACTTTATTAGTATCACTATTTAATCTAGCACGGCTTTTACCAAAATCTAATGAACCTTTGTTACTTGCCATTTGCTTATTAAAGAACCAGAAAGCAACTCCAACTAATAGTACGATTGGTAAAATATTAACTAAAATATATAAAAGTGATGATGAATCAGGATCTGGTACAACAGTTAACTTAAAATCTTGATTATCACTTGCTTTTACAATCTTTTTCATAACTTCATCACTTAAAGGTAAAGTAGATTCAAATGATTCGTTTTTCTTATATCCTTCTAATTTACCAGATACGTCATAAACATATCCACTTCCTCTAGTAACAATAGTTAATTCTGTTATTTCCTCTTTATTTAATTTTTCAATAAATTTATCATATGTTAAATCATTTACTTTTTGACCAGCAACTGTGTAAAAATAAAAAACACCTAACATAATAACAAAAATAAATAAGTAAGGTAATAACCCTTTTTTTATAGTTTTCTTATCCATTTTTTTATTCACAAATTTTCCTCCTTAACTATATTTCAATATTATATCATAAACATCGGATTTCTTTTTGTCAAATTTAGATTTTTTAATTCCAGGAATCCATACAACATTCCCACGTGAGTCAACAACAATAGGCCAACTATCACGCTTATCCAATGATATTTTTTTATCTATAAATATATCCTTAACCTTTTTGGTACCATTTAAACCTTTTACCTTTATTTTGTCTCCAAATCTTCTTGTTCTAACAATTAAAGGTAAGGTTATTTCTGTTGTATTAAGTCTACATATATTATTACTATTATCAGAATCATCAAGTGTTTTCTCTATATAATGATTATTTGGTAACATAGCATAATTATCAAACTCAATCTCATAAGATGAAATTGTATCAATACTTCTATTAAGAGTAAAATAATTATATTCTTTCTTTGCTATTACATCATTTGGTAAATTAATAAAACTATTAGCTTTTCTACTATTAATTAAAGTTATAATCAAATCAATATGTCTATCTCCAACTAATATTAAATCATCTTGATAAAACTCACTCAGCATATAGTATAATAATTCTCTTTGAATAAACTCATCCTCTAACAAAAATTTATCAATAATTAACTTTTCTTTATCAAAAACTCTTTTTATAGCCTTATCAGTTTCCTTTT
>ERZ808246.2680-NODE-2680-length-10847-cov-2.874907_pt1 | contig 10847 bp, 17 predicted proteins | sample MGYA00521083_ERZ808246 | MGnify/ENA primary metagenome ERZ808246 (study PRJEB31516, sample SAMN03275577) | gut metagenome | biome: mammalia-associated habitat; material: feces | host: Papio cynocephalus | place: Kenya | collected 2012-07-07 ...
GACACCGGAGGAAGAGCGCAGGCTGGAAAACAGCCTGATCCGGGAAGGATGCAAAGAGCCCATTGCTGTGTGGCATGGCTGTATTCTGGATGGGCACAAGCGGTATGAGATTTGCAGTTACGAGGAAATGGAATACGAAACGGTGGAAATGGATTTTGCGACCAAAGATGAAGCACTGCTGTGGGTCTGCAAAAAACGTCTTTTCACTGCAAAGCCAAATTCCGTAGCGTTTCGGTATCTTCTTGGAAAAAGGTATGACCTTGAACGGGAAATGTACAAAAAGAACCCGGAAAAAGTACATATTACCTATATGAAAAAACAAGATCGGGTAGGCGCAGTGTGCGGTACACTGGCAGAAGAAACCAACATGAATCCAGGCACGGTGCGGAAGTATGGAGCCTTTGCATCGCAATTGGATCGGATTGCCGAAAAGGATATGGCAATGTTTGAAGCCATCCTTGCAGAGAAGATCCCACTTACTTACGGGAAAGTCATGAAATATTCGGAGATGGAACCTGCGAAACTGATCAGCACGCGCCGCAGACTGCTGCATGATGATATAAAAATGCGCCAGCGCAAGCCGCGTAAAAAAGCAGCAGGGAGCGAGAAGAAAGAAGAAAAGATGGAGCAGGCGGCACCGCTGGAGATGGGCATCAAAGAGATGCCGGTGTTTGACCCGGACATGGAGTTTCGCGGGCTGGCTCTGACCATTCCCACATGGATGAACGCCATTGCACGGTCACGGGCCAAAACGAATATCGAGATGGTGTCCGAACCGACGAAGGCGCAGCTTGCCGTGATTTTGCGCAGGCTGGAAGACCAGATCACGCAGACGCTGGAGGTGATTGAAAAATGATTGCAGGAGATATGTTGACGGAGGCGCAGCGGCGCTGCATTCCGGATGTGTCCTTTGAACTGATCCCCATCCGGAATCTGGTCTCCAATCAGGACTACCAGCGGCCGCTGTCTGAAAATCACATCCGTAAAGCTCTGGAGGAGTTTGATGTCTACCAGATCAACCCGGTGAAAGTGAGCCGCCGCGACGGTGTCAACTATGTGTTTGACGGCCAGCACACCATTGAGATCATCGCCAGTGAGTCCGGTTCCCGTGATACGCCGGTGTGGTGCATGATCTACGATGACTTGAAATATAAGGAAGAAGCGCATATCTTCGCTGACCAGCAAAAGCACGTCAAGGCACTCTCCTCCTACGAGACCTTCAAGGCGCACATTGAGGCGGATGACCCCAAGCAGAAGATGATCGAGGCCATTGTGCGGTCCTATGGATTGGAAATCACCTCGACCAAGGCGAAAAACGGCATCAGCGCGGTTTCTACATTGGAGCGCATCTATGATAAATACGGGCAGGCTGTTTTGGACAGGACACTCCGTCTGGCAGCGGCAACGTGGGAGGGAGAAAACAACTCTTTCTCCGGCAGCATTCTGATGGGCATTGCCCGCATCGTTGTGGCCTACGGCGATACCGTCCGGGACGATGTGTTCAAAGACCATGTCGGTCGGGTGTCGGTGAAGGCAATTATTCGTGCGGCAAAAGAACGGCGCCCCGGTGCGCTGGGCTATTCCGAAGCCATGATTATCGAATACAACAAGAAGAGCAAATTCCGTCTCTCGCTGAAGACGCTCTATGGCGGTAAGCCGACCTTAGATGAGGAAGAATTTGGAGAAGAATAAAGAGGAGGAGAGAATATGGCACAGATCACATCTGCAATGGCGGCAAAGTATCTTCGAAAACTGAATGAAGAACATGATGCCCTGCTGCAAAAAGAGAAGAAATCCGATACCTTTACGGCATCGGTACAGGAAAAGATAGAGGATGTTCGGCCGGAATACGACTATGCTGCCGTGCAGCTCCAGCTGCGGGAACTGGAGGATAAGATCCGGAAAATCAAACATGCTATCAACCAGTTTAATCTGACGCAGGTCGTTCCGGGGTTCGATATGACGATCGACCAGATGCTGATTTACATTCCGCAGCTTACGGCGCGGAAAAACAAGCTGAACCGTCTGCGCAGCCGTTTGCCGAAGGAGCGAGTGCAGGGTGGCATGAGCCGGATGTCCGGCATCGTGGAATACGAGTACAGCAACTATGACATTAAGCAGGCGGAGGTTGATTACGCAGCAGTCTCAGACGAACTTGCCAGAGCGCAGAACGCGCTGGATGCCATGAATTCTTCGGTAACATTCTCGGCAGAAATTGAATAAGAACTTTCCGAAATTGCGCCATTACGCTGTTTCCTTGTGGAGCCGCGCAGGGGGTGATTTAGAAACCTGGACAACAAATATATGGGCGCACTGCCTTAAAAGTGAGTTTGTGTTCAATATTGTAGTTATTGTTTTCCGTTATTTATTTGTTATGCGATATGGTTTAATGTTTAGCGGTCTGCGGATCCACCTGAAAATGATTTAATTCTGTCCATGGGCAGAGGAGGTACGGTTACAATCTGTCCACTTTATTGTATATGACTTCGGCTATACTGGTGTATAGCCGGAATGAAAATAAGAAGCAGGGAGAATGCCTATGAAAAGAAAAATTCGTATGGATGACTCGGATTTTCTTGAGCTGGATCAGGACAGCGCACGGAAAGTGATCTTTCTCGACATTGATGGTGTGCTGAATCGGGATAACGGCGGCCCTAAAATTGAGGAATGCTTCGTGAAGCGTCTGGCGCACATTGTGGAGGGAACCGGTGCTGAAATCGTTCTTTCCTCTTCATGGCGCGGTGCCTATACGAGCCATGTAAATCCGGACTATAACTATACGAACAAAGATGTGGCGCTGCTGCTCTCCATGCTGGATAAATACCAGCTGAGCATCATGGATGTGACACCGGACCTCACCAGCGGCGCATATGCACGACCTCTTGAAGTTCGGGCATGGCTGCTGGAGCAGGGCAATCTGGAACGATTCGTGATTTTGGATGATGAAACCTTCTGGGTGTGGAACTGGCTTGGCGATTATCTTGTCTGCACGACACACATGGGCGATAATGGCAAGTATGTGTATGGCATGACAGATGAAGATGCGGAAAAAGCCATTGCAATATTGAATCGCCCTCAAGCGGAAAAACTGTAGAAGAAAGATGAACTTTGTATGCTGGATTATTTGGATAGTCTTTTGGAAAAGTCGGATGATGGCTATAAACTTATCGTGACAACGCAGAATCAAGCTGACTGGTTAAAACTAATGGAGGATTCAAAGCAGGCAGCATGCAAGAGGTATCAGGAATTATATCCGGACACGGATATCAGTGCCTCTGTCACGGCTCAAATTTGGATAGAAGGATTCCAGATGGGGTATATAGGGATGCTTATTGCTGTCTATCTTGATGCTGATTCGCAAGAGCAGCAGGAAATCGAATGGCAGTTGGAAATAATCCTTCGAAGGTTTGCAAGAAAATATAATGGAGAGAGGTACACTTATGTCGGCAAATAAGGAATATGGAGCACGCTGCTTTGCATATGGTTATATCTTTGCAGGTGGAAAGACAGATGATGCTCAAAGAATTGTAGCTGCAATATTTGATATGGACGAAAAAGCTGCAGCAGAGTGTGCAACATCTGCAATAGGGCATTTAGCAAAACTTTTGATGGGCGAAGAAGAAAACAGTGACCAGTATTAAACCTTGAATAGACGAGGAAAATGACATGACCGAACCATATGACCTCATCCAAAATGGAAATAAGCGAATTGTAACAGCAGAAAAATCCGAAGATGGAACTATCTTTTTGAGGATCACTGGGGATAATTATCCAATGAAAGATGGTGATAGATTTAAAATTGTAAGCATGGAAGATGGTTTTCAGTTGCGAAGTCTAGAAGCACCAAGTGGTATTTTTGAACGTATCTGCATGGATATAGAGTGCGACGATATTTTCAAAATAATGATGGAGCGATATCCGAAATACGCGGAGGACACAGGTGTTCTTCAAATGATCATACGGCGCAGTTTCTTGTATACTTGGATGAAGAGGTTGATTAGAAAGCTGAGCGTTGAAGTAGAGGATATGCAGCCACTGTTGGCACTTAATCAAGAAGAGCTTGATGAGTATAAATCTGTGATATACGAATTAACACATCCGCAGACACCAAATGATGGAAAAGAAGACGATGCTTAATGAATTCTGGAACTGAGGTGAACCGCAATGTCCAGCCATGACGAAATCGGAGCAATAGAGTTTTCCAGAGGATTTCTGCTGGTGCAGGGCAATGTGGAAAAGTTGCGCAAGATGCTGGTAGAAGGATATGGTTTGGATGAAGCAGCTGCAAATCGGCATATTGAACAGGCGCAGCAGTGGGCAGCACAAACAAGGAAAGAACTGAACTGGAAAGATGGTGAATGCGGCGGATGGTATAAACCGCAAGAGGTGAAACGTGAAAGCGAAGGAAAAACGGTGAAAACAGAAATAGTTCAGAATGGCAAAATCGTAATAACGAAGGATAATCTGAAATCTCTGCTGAATCTTCTGGATGAGGCAGAAAAGCTGTCTTACGAAGCATGCAAGAGGGACTGCCCCGGAATGGAAATCAATAAATCTCTGGGGTGTGCGATTTGGATGCGAGCATACGAAGTCGGTTTTATAGAGAGTGTACTGAAAATTATGTATAAAAATTACAGTATAACAGATGAAATGGTTGAATCCATGGTAGATGAATTGCGAAACATCAGAGCTGAAAATCCGTCTATCCTAGATTATCTATAAAGGAACAGAAAATGAAATGAATGTACTGAAATTGAATTTGCCAGCATTGACGGAAGACAAGTTTATAGAGAACATCGATAAAGATGACTTTTTTCGCAAATTCGGAAATCCAGCGGTGATCTATACAAACGCCGGGGAACGCTACATCGTGCTGAGTGCTGAATTGTACGATCGAATGGCAGCACTGTGTGGCCGCCCCGGAATCAAGGAGATTATTAAAGATGAACCGCGAACTTGATGGCTGTTACTTCCGCATTGTCCGGGATGGCGTTGGGCAGTCCGTGTGCTTCAGCGACCTGACCAAAGAAGAACGCGATGTGCTGCTGGCAGATAAAGATGCGCAGTTCCTGAAAAATCTGTGCTGCTATCTGGCAGATCGGATACAGGAACTGGGGGATATTATCGAGGAGCAGTCGCAGCAGCTTCTACTGCGTGACTTGGAGATGGGGCGAGTATCCGGTGAGGAAAACGGTTGGATTCCGTCGGAAGATGCGCGGCGGCACTTTGCAAATAAGAAATAGATAAAAGGGGTGGAACACGAAAATGGTTGATAGAAAACTTGTGAAGGAAGAGATGAAAAAGCGCGGCATAACACAGTATAAGCCCATCGTGCCATCCCTGAGCAGATTGAAAAAGCTGTTCTGCAGGTATGAAGTCGAAACGATAGCGGAATGCTATTATGATGCCGACGAATATGGTGCTGACCAAATATGCGTCAATAACTGGGTTGATATTTTATCGGAGGGACTATGGGAGATGAGCCAATCCGATGTTGACAGTACGGCGTGGTATTTTGTCCGAAAGATGCGAAAATATCCGCATTTGGACCGCTGGTATCTTTGCAAGGAAAATGGATGCTGGGGACTATACATTTATGGCCGCGATATATGGGAAGAAAGTTACCGCGACTTCTGGATCTGGTTTCGTCCCCGCAGAAAAGGCCTGCATATGAAATGGAGCCGTAAGGATACGGAGGCAGAAGATTGAACGTCTTTGAGGTTGACTATTGGATCGATGTTCTGCATCGGGATGGCTTAACACTTGATGAACAGAGCCGATGCGCTCTTATGGAGCTGTTTCGCCTGACGGATCAAATGGCATCCGTTGGTCGAGATAATCGCCGCGAGTTCTGGATAAGCGCAAAGCGTGGCACTCCAGAAGAATATCGACCATATTACGATGAAGATGCCACTGAGGAAGAGCTTGTCGCTGCAATGCAGGAGCAGTATCCACAGGAAGAATACTGGTATAAGGTCGTCGCTGTCCATCACACGGATTGCCAACGCGGGGAGTACTTTGGAGTGTTTCTGAACAACCGTTGCTTTTTGACCATCAACGATCCGAATGAAGATGGAAATCCGTTTAATGCAAAGGAACTTATTGCTTGGCTGATCCAAGAGACAAAGGGCGTTCTGGAGAAGCTGCGCAATGGTACTTACAATGCCGAGGTTCAGAAAAATCTGCCGGCCGATTATAAATACGGTGTGATCTCCCGGAAAGATTATTGGAACATCTATCCGGAAGAACGGGATGCATACCGCAGCGCGTTTACGCCACAGCAAATCGAAGAATTTCTTCAGTGTAAAGAAGAATTTGCGGAGGATTATATGCCGCCGCGCTGCCTGCTGCATATCACAGCGCATGATTTTTATGAGGCCTGCGCGATTTGCTATCGAGCCATAGAAATGGAGCCAAAGTCACGCTGCGGGTTAGAGGACTCCGATGAGGAACATCAGCGATATGGCGGTGTGACACCCAAAGAACTGTATTATATGTTTGCAGATGGAAGAGACGATGGTATGTCAAAGGTGCCGTTAGATGATGCCGCTGCATTTGAAGAGTGGCTGGAGCAGAAAGGTTTGTATTATGAATTTAACGGACACCATCCATGGGAAATACTCCCGTCTTATTCTACGGAGAACAGTGGACACCTGTACATTGGAAAGGCACCGGACGGTTACTATTTTTCACTGGCTGGAAGTTCAAAGGTGCGCAGCGGAGAAATCATCCGTTGTTTTCTGGCCCTGCGTGCAGCCGGTTTGCCCGTGAGATTGCACGAAGGAAACGAGATGCAAGCGCGGCTGGAAGAAACGGACATGATCGGCATTGTGCCGGAAGGCAGAACAACGCGGTACGTTTATTCCATCATGGAATACAATTTTCTGGATGCGGTGCATCTATACGATGGTGATAAACCGGAGCAGGTGGCAAAAAAAGCAATCTGGCAACCCGAAATAGAATGCAAGCTTTTGTAAAGAGGGAAGCGACGATGAGAGATATTTTATTAGACATCCAGTTTGATCCGGAGCAAAATAATTACATTTACAGTTTCCGGATGTCTGAACAGAAAAAGCGTGATTTAGAAAAGCGTCTGCAAAATTACGGAGCCACTTTGGAAAAAGCAATTCCGAACTATTTGCAGACAGTTATGGATCAGAAAGATAAGGACACATAGCCTTAAAATAAAAATGTCTCCCCATGGGACACGTCAAAAAATGAGAGGTGCGGGGAGTCCTGTCGCTAATATTATACACGGAAATATGTGGAATTGCAAGGTGGTGGAGATATGATTTATATCACAGGAGACACCCACGGGGACTTCCGAAATGTGGCACGATTTTGTGAGCGAATTCAGACAGAAAAAACAGATATTCTGATCATCCTTGGTGATGCAGGCGTCAATTATTATGGCGGAGAACAGGATGCGCAAAAGAAAAAATGTCTGGAATCACTGCCCATTACCATCTTTGCAATTCACGGAAATCATGAGATACGGCCGCAGACGATTCCGACTTACCACGAGGTCGAATGGAACGGCGGCACCGTGTACATGGAAGATAAATATCCGCACATCCTGTTTGCCAAAGATGGCGAACTGTATGATATCGGCGGCCAGCGCACATTTGTGATCGGCGGTGCGTACAGCGTGGACAAGTCGTATCGGCTGCTGCACGGGCTTGGCTGGTGGCCGGATGAGCAGCCATCGGAAGAAATCAAGCACAGGGTGGAAGAAAATCTAAAAGAACTCCACTGGGATGTAGATGTGGTTTTGACTCATACAGCACCATTAAAATACGAGCCCAGAGAGGTTTTTCTTCCGGGAATAAACCAAGGCATGGTGGATAAATCGACCGAGCAGTGGCTGGATACTATCGAAGAACGGCTGAATTATTGGAAATGGTACTGCGGGCATTACCATACCATGAAGAAAATCGAAAGAGTCGAATTCATGTTCGATAACTTCGATGAATTTCCGCAAGCAGATAACAGTTGGGATGACTACGACTGGTGCTACGAATGTGGTGGATATGGGGACGATTTCTATGCAGACGAGAACGGTGAATTGGTATGGAGATGTTGGAAATGCCTGTTCAATCCGATAAAAGATGACGAATGAAAGGAAAAGCCATGGAAACGATTAGTTTATTGCAGCTGGTGCAGGCCACCAGCGGTCTGGCAGGCCGGAATAATACACAGCTTTTTGTTGACGGAAAGCCCGTTATAGAAATTCGCATCACCGTTAAAGACGGGAAACCACAGGTGAATCTGATCAGCGCGGATGAAGATGCCGCAGAGCCTGAACCGGAACCATACCAAGTGCAGTGTGATTTCGATTCGGAAAACAATCAGTGGATTTATACGATCTCTATGCCGGAAAAGGACAAAAATGCGCTTGCGGAAATCTGCGAATCCAGTAAAATAGAGGTAGAAGATTTGCTTCAGGAATTCTTCCGCTGGATCGTCCGTGATAAGGAATCCGCAGCCCAGTGGCTGCAAGGTGAAGATGAACGGAAGAAGGTGTAATAATGGGACGCAAAGATAATCTTGAGATTTTTGAAGATACGCAGCGGATGTATAGCAGCAACGAACGCCTGATTTCTGCAGTTAAGCATTCCAGCGCAGCACAAGATTGCTTTGTAGACGGGAGACTGCAATGGTACGGACCGGGGTATCGGATCTATCAAAAACCGGCCAAAATCATTGTAAGTCCAAAGCGGACGCTGGAAGCGGCGGCACCGTATGCATATGCCGGAAAAAAGGTCTGTGTTTTGAATTTTGCCTCTGCAACCAATCCGGGAGGCGGCGTGACCAAAGGTTCCTCCGCACAGGAAGAAGCCATCTGCCGCTGCTCTACGCTCTACGCAAATCTGAAAGAGCAGTACGCATGGAATGCCTTTTATGCTCCACACCGCCGCGCACATGACCCTCTGCATAATGATGATTGCATCTACACGCCGGGCGTGATGGTCTTCAAATCGGACGCGGATTATCCGCAGCTTTTGCCGGAAGAAAAGTGGTATTCTGTAAATGTTCTGACCTGCGCGGCACCGAATCTACGGGAACGTCCCGGTAATGAGATGAACGCCGGGGATGGCGATGCCGCAGTGCATATCAGCAGGGAAGACTTGCAAGCATTGCATGAAAAGCGCATGCATCGGGTGCTGGAAATTGCGCAGGCAAAGGAAAACGAAGTTGTGATCCTTGGCGCATTCGGCTGTGGTGCGTTCCGCAATCCACCGGCGGTTGTGGCGCAGGCAATGAAAACGGTGGTGCAGGAATACCGGAAGAAGTTTGAAACCATTGAGTTTGCTGTGTACTGCTCAACGCAGTATGACGCGAATTATCGCATATTCCAGCAGGTTCTTGGCGGCATGTGAACTGTTGCCCATGGTCGGTGCGAAGACCTAAAACACGCACGAGCGCAGGGGAACACTGTGAAAAAACCAGGAGAGGTGGTGTGTTTTATGGCACGCCCTTCTCCGCCTTACCGGTCGGTGCGGAGACCTTAAACCCGCACGAGTGCAGGGGAAAGCTGCGTAAAAGCCAGGAGATGCGGCGTACCTTGGGGCGCGCCGTTCTCCGTATGTTATAACACAATTATCGAGAAAATAATGAAAATAAACGATTTATTTGCGCAGCGCGGTCTTGCGGCGGTGAAGCTGAAAGGCTGCATTCGGGAGCATGGCTTTACAAAGGTGTCTTTTGCAAGAAAAGTTGATATTTCAAGGGTCATGTTGGATAGGTTTTTGAATGGAAATATTGATAATGAACGTGTGTTCAACGACTGCATTTCTAAGGCGTTGGCTGCTTTAAATATTTCGATAGATGATCTGGTCTGTTTTGAGCCAAAGTTTAAAACGGCAGACACTGTGCGTAGGGAGAGTGTGCCAAAAGAATACCGGATGAGTAAGAAAGCCCAAAAGCAGTATGGGCTGCTCATGGACATCCTCGAACTTTGCGAGATTTATTATTGAGAAATTGACAGGAGGCAGGCATGAGGTACTACATAGCAGACTGCCACTTTTATCACAAAAATCTGCTGACGGAAATGGACAACCGCGGCTTTGAATCTGTCGAACAGATGAACGAAGTGATGATTGAAAAGTGGAATAAGAAGGTCCACGCCCGTGATGAAGTCGTGATTCTGGGTGACCTGTCTCTTGGCAATGGGCAGGAGACAAATGAGATACTGTGTCGGCTGAAGGGACGGCTCTACCTGATCCGTGGCAATCACGATGAGAGGTACTTAAGGGACAAGGATTTTGGCACTTCCCGGTTTGAGTGGTTCAAGGACTATGCGGAGATCCATGACAATAAGCGGAAGATCGTTCTGATGCATTATCCGATTTTCTGTTATAACGGTCAGTTCCGGCGAGGGGCGGATGGGACACCGCTGGCCTACATGCTGCATGGGCACATCCACAAATCAGTAGATCAGGAGCTGGTGGACAGATTTTGTGCAGAGACCAGAGCCACGTGGCGCAAGACTGCCCATCAGAAAGAAGCACAGTCGGTGCCGTGTCAGATGATCAACTGCTTCTGCATGTATTCGGATTACACGCCGCTGACGCTGGAAGAGTGGGTGGAGTGTGATCAAAGACGAAGAAACGGCTTTATTTATGGAAATAAAAAATAATTTTCTGAAATCCGAAATAAAAACTTGAAATGGACGCATTATATTTGTATAATGGAAGCGAAGGGAGGAATTAACCATGCTATGCCAGTTCTCGTTTCAGAACTATAAGTCCTACAAGGCAGAGACTACCTTTGATTTCCAGGCGGCGGCTATTCCTGAATTTAGCGCGTCTTTGTTGGGCGAAGAAAAAAGTGGTAGACTGTTGCCG
>ERZ808246.2682-NODE-2682-length-10843-cov-2.692436_pt1 | contig 10843 bp, 7 predicted proteins | sample MGYA00521083_ERZ808246 | MGnify/ENA primary metagenome ERZ808246 (study PRJEB31516, sample SAMN03275577) | gut metagenome | biome: mammalia-associated habitat; material: feces | host: Papio cynocephalus | place: Kenya | collected 2012-07-07 ...
CCAAAACCTCTGCGGTCAGGCCGTAGACCTGCTCGAACGCCTGGTTCATAGCCTGGCACATCCGCTCGGTGGTCAGCCCCGGACACAGGCTCTTCAGGTTCACCACCCGTGCCCGCACGGAGTCCACCCCTTTGCTGACGATTTTAGCTTTCGATGGACTCAGATAGCGTTCCATATGCGCAAGATCTACGTCCAGCAGCAGGGGGCCGTTGTGGAAGGCTTTCCCGTCGTGGCTGTAGAAGGAGTTGCCGGAGAACTTCCCGCCGTTGGCCAGCAGGTCGTTCCGTCCGGACAGCTCCGCCTGGATGCCCAGCAGCCGGCATGCTTCCAGGATGACCCGCTGCTGCTTGCGCAGGTCGTAGTCCTCCTGGCAGACGGAGAAGGTGAAGTTCAGGTTGCCCAGGTCGTGGTACACCGCCCCGCCGCCGGAGAGGCGGCGCGCCAAAAAGCCCCCGCTCTCCTCCAGCGCACCGGTGCGGCACTCCTTCCAGGCGTTCTGATTGCGGCCGATGACCACGGTGTTCTGGTTCTGCCACAGGTACAAAATGCAGGTGCCCTTCTCTACCGTCCTGGTCAGGTATTCCTCCATGGCCAGGTTCCGGTAGGGGTTGGTCTGCCCGTTGAAAAAGGTGCAGATTTTTTCAATCATAGATTATGCTTTTGTCCAGCGCAGGACAGGATGACGCGCCGCTTTGACTTCATCCGGTCTGCCAATGACCGTGTGGTGGGGTGCCTCGTGCATGGCCTGGGGATCGTCATAGGCTCTCTGGGCCAGCATCTTCAGCACGTCCGCCGCATGATCCAAAGTCTCAGGGCCTTCCGTCTCAGTCGGCTCCAGCATGAGGGCTTCGTGGACGATGAGGGGGAAGTACATGGTAGGCGGATGGATGCCCTCGTCGATGAGGGACTTTGCCACATCCAGGGCGGTCACGCCGGTCTCCTTCTTGAGCTTGCTCAGATCCAGGACGAACTCGTGCATACAGATGCGGTCGTAGGCAGGTTCGTATGCACCCTGGAGGGCACGCATCAGGTAGTTTGCGTTCAACACCGCATTCTGTGCCGCCTCGGGGATGCCCTCCTTGCCCAGGGTCATCATGTAGGTCAGCGCCTTCACGACCACCAGGAAGTTGCCCCGGAAGCTGCGCACCTGCAGGTGCCCGGCTTCCTCAGCCGTAGCGGAGTGGGGCAAAAATTCGGCCAAAAATGCCTTGCAGCCCACCGCGCCTGCGCCGGGGCCACCGCCGCCGTGGGGGGTGGCGAAGGTCTTGTGCAGGTTCATGTGGATGCAGTCAAAGCCCATGTCGCCAGGGCGCACTACGCCCATGACTGCGTTCAGGTTGGCGCCGTCATAGTAGCACAGGCCGCCAGCTTCGTGCACCAGTCGGGTGATTTCTAGAATGTTCTGCTCGAAGATACCCACGGTGTTGGGGTTGGTGAGCATCAGGCCAGCGGTGTCGTCGCCCAGAGCGGCCTTCAGGCTCTCCAGATCGACGCAGCCGTCGGGAGCAGAGTCGATGTTGACCACTTCATAGCCGCACATAGCAGCGGTGGCCGGGTTGGTGCCATGGGCGGAGTCTGGGACGATGATCTTGGTGCGCTTCTTGTCGCCACGGGCGTCGTGGTACTGCTTGATGAGCAGGACGCCGGTGAACTCACCGTGTGCGCCAGCGGCAGGCTGGAAGGTCATGTCGTCCATGCCGGAGATCTCGCACAGGTAACGCTTGGCCGTGTCCAGCACCTCCAACGTACCCGCCTGGGCTTCCGTGGGAGCCAGGGGATGGGTGTTGGTAAAGCCGGGCAGGGCGGCCATCTCTTCGTCGATTCTGGGGTTATACTTCATGGTACAAGAACCCAGGGGATAGAAACCGCAGTTGACGCCGTGAACCTGCTTGACAAGCTCCGTGTAGTGGCGGGAAATATCGGTCTCACTCAGCTCCGGCAGTGCCGGCTTCTCCTCCCGGCACAGTTCGTCAGGCAGTGCCACGGTGTCCACGTCACAGGGAGGCAGGATGGTACAACGGCGGCCAGGAACGCTCTTCTCAAAGATCAGTTTCATTTTGCCAGCACCTCCTCCACAATCGCTGCTGCTTGATCCAGTTCAGCCTTGCTGATTTTCTCGGTAGCGCACCACAAAATCTGGTCGTCTCCCAGGGGCAAACCACCCAGGATGCCCTGTGCGTCCAGCGCGGCCAGAACCGCGTCCCGCTGGGGCAGGGTGGTGACGAATTCCTGGAAGTAAGCGCCATCATAGGCCAGTTCCACGCCGTCCAGAGCGGTGAGCTTGCCAGCCAGGTAGTGTGCCTTGGCCATGGACTGCTCTGCCGCCTGGGTCATGCCGTCGGGGCCCATGGTGGCCATGTACAGACCGGCGGTCAGGGCGCACAGCGCCTCGTTGGAGCAGATGTTGCTGCTGGCCTTTTCCCGGCGGATGTGCTGTTCGCGAGCCTGGAGGCTCAGGACGTAAGCCTTGTTGCCCTTGGCGTCGGTGGTCTCACCGACGATACGGCCGGGGAGCTTTCTCATGAGCTTCTGGGTGGCGGCCATGTAGCCCAGATAGGGGCCGCCGCTGCCCAGGGGCATACCCAAAGGCTGCCCTTCGCCCACGGCGATGTCTGCGCCGCAGTCTCTGGGGCTTTTCAGGATGGCCAGGGCGATGGGGTGACAGCCCATGATGTACTTGGCGCCCGCCTCGTGGACGAGTGCGCCCAGGGCTTCCGCGTCCTCCAGCAGACCGTAGAAGTTGGGCTGCTGGACGTAGAAGCTGGCCACGTCGGCGGTGAGCAGTTCCTTCAGGGCGTCCACATCGGTGCGGCCGTCCTTCATGGGCACCACCTTCAGCTCGTCACCGGTGCCGTAGCAGTAGGTGCGGACGGTGTTGATGACGTCGGGGTGGGTGGTGGCGGAGATGAGGGTCACGTGACGCTTCCGATCCCGGCACATGGCGGCAGCTTCTGCCGCAGCGGTAGCACCGTCGTAGACGGATGCGTTAGAGACGTCCATGCCGGTCAGCTCACAGATCATGGTCTGATACTCGAAGATGGACTGGAGCAGCCCCTGGCTCATCTCTGCCTGATAGGGGGTGTAGGCGGTCAGGAATTCCTCCTTGGCCGGGATGTATTTCACGATGGAAGGGATGTAGTGGTCATAGGCACCAGCACCCCGGAGGATGGTGGTGTAGACCTTGTTCTTGGCCGCCATGGCGGACACGGCGCGCTCCACCTCCAGCTCGCTCATGCCGGTGGGGATGTTCAGCTCATCATGGAGCAGCATCTGGCTAGGCACGTCCTGGTACAGCTCTTCCACGCTGTTCAGGCCGATGGCCTGGAGCATTTTTTGCCGTTCTTCTTTGGTGGACGGGACATAACTGCCCATAGATCAGCCCTCCTCCGCGCAGAACGCTTCATATGCGGCGACGTCCAGCAGCTCTTCGGTGTCGGTGACGTTCTCCACCTTGATGATCCAGGTGCCGTAGGGGTCTTCGTTGAGCAGCTCGGGCTGATCCAGCAGGTCTTCGTTCACTTCGCAGACGGTGCCGGAGACCGGGGAGATCAGGTCGGAGACGGCCTTGACGGATTCCACGTCGCCAAAGGCTTCGCCGGCGGCAGCGTCGTCGCCCACTTCGGGCAGGTTGACGAAGACCACATCACCCAGGGCGTCCTGTGCAAAGTCGGAGATGCCGATGACGGACACGCCGTCCTCTTCCTTCAGCCATTCGTGGGACTTGGAATACTTCAGTTCAGCGGGGAAATTCATACTAATACCTCCAATAATCTATCCTAAAAATACAAGTTTTTTCTCTCTTACAGACCAATCTTTTCTGCCAGGACTTCCATAGCGTCCTCGACTTCCTGATCGGTGAAGCAGTACTTCATCTCGGTGTGGGCAGCGCGCAGCTTCTGGATGTCCTCCTTGACCGCCTCGCCCCGGAGGATGCAGTCCGCCATGAGCTGAGCCAGCTTGTCGAAGTCGTCGGCAGTGAAGCCGAAGCGAGTCATCTCGCTGACGCCCATGCGCAGAGCACCGGAAGCGGTGAAGCCCTCTTCGTCGGGGGTGGCCTGATAGTTGACGATGATGTTGTTCTCTTCCAGACGCTTTGCCACCTCTGCGCCCACGCCGTAGCCGACCGAAACGATGACCTGGTGGGTCTCGGTGTAGTCGATGGCGGGATCGCCCATCACGTCCAAACCAGCGGCCTTCAGGCTCTTGGCGAAGGACTTGGCGTTGGAAATGATGGCCTTCTGGTACTCATCCTTGAACTGGTTCATCTCATAAGCCGCCATCAGCATACCCAGCTGGGTGCCCAGGTGGTGGTTGGAGACGCTGCCGGGGAAGGTACGGGTCTCGATGGTCTTCCACAGGCCGTACTTCAGATCTTCTTCCTTGTAGTTGACGCCGATGACGCCGCGCTGGGGGCCGAAGAAGGTCTTGTGGGAGGAGCCGGTGACGATCTCAGCGCCTTCCTGGAAGGGGTTCTGGAAGTGGTCGCCCACCAGACCCAGCACGTGAGCCATGTCGTACATGATGGTGGTGTGGATGTTCTGTTCATCCACGAACTTCCGAATTTCCGCCACCGGTTCCTTGTGCAGCACCATGCTCTTGCCCAGGATGATGAGCTCGGGACGATAGCGTTCCAGCAGCTTCTTGGTCTCTTCCATGTCGGTCTTGTAGGGGTTCTCCTTGAGCACCAGGAAGTTGACCACGGCGGGCTTTTCGGTGACCGGGTCGATGGCCACATAGTCGTGCAGCGCGCCCATGGGCTGTGCGGACAGGTGACCGCCCTTGATGATGTGGTTGTTCATGACGTAGCCCAGACGCTTGGCCTCGCTCTTGCGATCGACGCGGTTCTTCCAGTCCATCAGAGCGGAGAACACGGCCATATTGGCCATCTGACCGCTGAGCACACGGGTCTCCACCTCGGAGCAGCCCAGGTAGGCCCGCATCTCGTCGATCAGCAGCTGTTCCACGTGGTCGATGAACTCGGTTCCCTGATAGTAGAACACGTCCTTGTCATAGAACGCCAAAATCTTCTTATGCTCAGCGTACCGGCAAGCGGGGTCGCTGCCGCAGAGCAGACGGACGGCACGGCTGGGGGTGTTCTCGGAGGGGATCAGGTTCACGCACAGCTCCTGCCGCCACACGTGGTTCTCGGCGGCTTTCTTCAGCAGCTCGACGGCCTTGCCGGTGCGGTCGCCCTTGGCGGTGGATTCTGCCTCTTCCTCTACCTTATAAATGAGGGGACGGGCAAAGGGAGGTGCGCCCACGCTCATGTGCCGGGCGGGGATGACCGCCTTGACCCGCTTGCCGCGGATGTCCACTTCCACCACATCGTCTTCCAGCACGTCGCTGTCGATGTACGCCATGCCGATGGCACGCTTGCCGCTGGCTTCCAGGATGACGGTGGAGATGCCCTCGCCCTGGGTCTTGAAATAAGGCACCATGGTGCCGCTGGTGACCCAGCCCACCAGCTTGTCGTTCTTGTAAACCTCCATGCCCGCACGCATGACCCCACGGCCGGTCAGGGCGATGGGTGCGATCTTCTTGGGCAGAGGGGACATATCGCTGAAATCACGATCCATGTACCGCTGAGCGGCTTCCTGCTGTGCCTTCAATGCAGCGCGGCCGATGAAATCGCCCTTCTGGTCAGAGAAGCTGACGGCGAACTTGGACAGGGGGACGGCGAAGATGGGGATCTCACTGCCGTCGGGAGCGATGCCCATTTCGTGGCCGTACAGGGGCAGAGCCGCCTCCATACGCAGGGTGTCACGGGCACCCAGACCAGCGGGACGAGCACCCAGCTCGATGAGCCGGTTCCACAGCCAAGCTGCATCCTCGCTGCGGACGTACACTTCGTAGCCCAGAGGCTCACCGGTGTAACCGGTCTTGGCGATGCGGGCTTCGTGGCCTTCCAGGGGCAGGGTCTTGAGGGCGTTTTTGACCGGTTCGGTGGGGGCTTCGCCGCCTGCCAGAGTGGTCAGCATCTCTTTGCTCTTGGGGCCCTGGACGGCGATGGACGCCCAGTCCTTGGTGATGTTGGTCATGGTGCAGTCGTAGTCTGCGATGACCTTCTGCAGATGCTCCCAGTCCTTTTCCGCGTTGGCGGCGTTGACCACCAGCATGAACCGTTCTTCCTCGAACATATAGAGGTATGCGTCGTCGATAGCGCCGCCCTGTTCGTTGGGGATGATGCAGTACTGAGCCATATTCAGCTCCAGGGCGCTGACGTTGCTGGTCAGCACGTGCTGCAAAAACTTCACCCGGTCGGGGCCTTCGATCAGGAAGCGCCCCATGTGGGACACATCAAAGAGGCTGCACACCTGACGGGTGTAAAGGTGTTCGGCGATGATGCCGGTGGGGTACTGGATGGGCATCTCCCAGCCGCCGAAATCCACCATGGTCGCGCCCGCTGCCACGTGGATGTCGTACAGCTGGGTCCGTTTCAGTTCGCTCATGAAATCATTTCCTCCTCCAAATCTCTATTCGGATACACGGATTCAAAAAAGGGCACAAAACACCGGTGTGCTTTGCGCCTCCGTTCTCCTGTCTGACCTAAACGCCCTCCCACATCCCTGCCGCCAGGGAGACCGCGTCGGTGCGGTCGGGAACAAGCGTGACGGTTTCGGGGCTTCGTCCATTAGGTCGTATCGTTGTGATCCAAAAACAGTATCATTTTACACCTTGCCCTGTGATTTTGCAAGATTTATCACGCCGTTTGTTCCCATCTCAGGCAATTTCTCTTGACAACGGGCGGGAAAGGGATAAAATATAATTGTTAGATTTCTAATTGTTAGAATATAAATCAAAGGAGTGTACCCCATGGAGACCCTGCACTATCTGCTCCTGGCCGACCATCTCACCTTCCAAAAGGTCCTCATGACCCGCATCAAGGACACCGGCCTGACCCTGGGCCAGCCCAAGGTGCTGGACTACCTGCGCTGCCACGACGGCGCGGTACAAAAGGACATCGCCGCCGCCTGCCGCATCGAGCCGGCCACCATCACCTCCGTGCTGCTGGGCATGGAGCGCAAGGACCTCATCCGCCGCCAGACCCAGAACGGCAACCGCCGGAGCCTCTCCGTCCACCTGACCGACCAGGGTCGCGCGCTGGCGGAGCGGGTGGCAGCAGAATTTAACGCCATCGAGGCGCAGGCGTATCAGGGCTTCACCCAGGCGGAACAGACCCAGCTGCGGGCACTGCTGAGCCGGGTACAGGACAACATGACAAGAAAGAAGGCAGATCCCAATGGATAAGAAAGAAATCGCAAAACGCTACGGCCTGCTGGTCCTCGGCCTGTTCTTCGCCGCCCTGGGCGTAGCGTTCACCAAACGGGGCGAGCTGGGCGTCTCCCCTATCTCCTCCGTGGCCAATGTCATGAGCTACCAGTTCACCGACCTGACCCTGGGCAGCTGGCTCATCCTCTGGAACTGCGTCCTCATCCTGGGGCAGATCCTGCTCCTTCGCCGGGACTTCCAGCCTATCCAGTTCCTTCAGATCCCCCTCTCCTTCCTCTTCGGCTGGTTCACCGACTTCGGTATGTGGCTGGTCTCCTTCCTCCCTGTCCAAGTTTATGTGGTTCGTCTCATCATGGTACTCATCGGCACCGTCGTCCTGGGCTTTGGCATCACCCTTACTGTCATCGCCGACCAGATCATGAACTCTGGCGAGGCCTTCGTGAAAGCCATCGCCGACGTGACCCAGAAGGAATTCGGCACCATCAAGGTGGGCTTTGACGTGGCCTGCGTGGTCATCGCCCTGGTGCTCTCCCTGCTCTTTTTTGACGGCTCTGTCGTGGGCACCCGAGAGGGCACCATCATCGCCGCCCTCTGCACCGGCTTCGTGGTCAAATTCTTCAGCCGCCGCCTCACCGACCCCCTCAACGCCCGCCTGACCACCAACTAAATCCCCCCAAAAACCAACAAACCGGAACCATCCTCCGATGGCTCCGGTTTGTTCGTCTATTTTGTTCCGTTCTCTTTTCCATGCCCCCAGTGTCCCAGCACCCGTTGCCAGAACCCAACCGGCTCCGGCTCCGGTTCCACAGGCCGGTGGAAGGACTCCGCCATGAACTGCTCCTGACTGTTGCAGGGGGCAGACAGAGTGTGTTCCTTCCGGTGATAGGTTCCATCGGGACAGAGGAAGCTGGCCTTCCCATTGTCCCGCAGCTGGCAGTCCAGTATCCATTGCAGCTGCTCTCGAAGCTCTCGGTCGTGGACGGGACAGGCGATCTCCACCCGCCGTTTCAGATTCCGGGTCATCAGGTCGGCGGAGGATAGATACATCTTGGCGTCCGCCCCCTTGCCGAAGCAGTAGATGCGGGCATGCTCCAAGAACCGCCCCACGATGCTGGTCACATGGATGCGCTCCGTCTCCCCCGGCACCCCAGGCAGGATGCAGCAGATACCGCGGATGATGAGCTGCACCTGCACCCCTGCCTGAGACGCCGCCCGGAGCTTGTCGATGATACCCCGCTCGGTGATAGAATTGGCCTTGATGCAGATATACCCCGCTTCTCCTTTCTCTATCTCCTGTTCGATGAGGACATCCAGCTGTTCCCGGATGCCGTAAGGGGACACCAGCAACTGCTGATACTGCCCCGCCAGGTCGTTGACCAACATATTGCGGAAAAAGCCCACCGCATCCTGACCGATTGGTTCGGAGGCGGTCATGAGGCTCAGGTCGGTGTACATGGCATTGGTCTTCTCGTTGTAATTGCCGGTGCCGATCTGGGTGATATAGTGCATCTTGCCCTTGTCCCGGAGGGTGATGAGGCAGATCTTGCTGTGGCACTTGAACCCCTCCATACCGTACACCACCTGGCATCCAGCTTCCTCCAGAAGCTCCGACCACGCCACGTTGTTGGCCTCATCAAACCGTGCCCGCAGCTCCATGAGCACCAGCACTTCCTTCCCATTCTCCGCCGCCCGACAGAGAATGTGGGCAATTTTAGAGGAAGACGCCAGGCGATAGATGGTGATCTTGATGGACAGCACATCCGGCCGCTCCGCCGCCTCGCTGAGCAGACGCAAAAAGGGGTCTACCGAGTCGAAGGGATAGAACAGCAGTCTGTCCCGCCGCTGGATCTGTGGGAGGATGTCTTTGTCCCGCTCCAAATCCTCCGGCCAGCGGGAGACATACGGCCGATAACTCAACCGTTTAGCCTTCCCCCGGGACAACGCCCCGGCCAGGGTGAACACATAGCCCATCTGCAACGGACAGGGGTCGAGGAAGCACTGCTCCCCGTCCACCTGCACCAGTTTGGTCAGGCGGACAAAAAACTGCTCAGAAATCTCATGATTCAGTTCCATCCGGACTACCGCCAGCCGCTCGCGCTTTCTCAGCAGTTTCAGTACCTGTTTCCGGAAATCCTCCTCGGTATCCTCGAACTTTTCCTCGTCAAAACTAATGTCCGCGTTGCGAGTGACACTGATGAGACAGGTCTCCAGCACCTGATATGCTCCGAACAAAGTCGGCGCCCAGTGGAGTAAGATCTCCTCCGTCCGGATGAACCGCAGGTCGCTGTCCGGCAGCGCCACATAGGCCGACAGAGACTGGGGCACCGGCAGAATACCCACCGCGCTCTTGCCCTTCTTGTCTTGGAGCCGAGCGGTCACGTAAAGATGCTTATTGACCAGATGGGGCACCGGGTGGTGGCTGCCGATGATGATGGGGGACAGGATGGGCAGGATGTCCGTCCGGAAATGCCGGTCGATGAACTTCTCCTCTTGTGCGCTCAGGGACTGGTAGTCCACATCCTCTACTCCCGCCTCTGCCAGGGCAGAAATGACACCGGCGTAGATGCGTTTCTTCTGTTCGATCAGCCCCGGCACGGTCTGGTAAATGCGGTGCAGCTGTTGGATGGGCGTCATGCCCGTCTTGTTGTCCACCGCCTCCGGAGAGACCGCGGCCAAGTCAAAGAGACTGCCCACCCGCACCCGGAAGAACTCATCCAGGTTACTGGAGAAGATGGCCACGAACTTCAGCCGTTCCAGCAGCGGGTTGCTCTCGTCCGCTGCCTCCTCTAACACGCGCTGGTTGAAGCGCAGCCAGCTCAGCTCTCGATTTTGGGTGTATCGGTATCGTTCCGGCCGATTTTCAGCACTTTTTGGCACAAATACCCCTCCCTTACGCCGTATTTGCACACCACCAATTCCTTCGACTCAAACAGCCGAGCCACATGGCGCAGGATGAGCAGTCCCGGCACCATGGTGTGGATGCGCTCCGGCACGTGGCGGAGCAGCAGGTCGATGGCGTTCTGGTCGCCGTTCTCCAGCATCTGGCACAACCCTTCCAGCTGGCCTATGGTGATGGTGTGGCTGCCCTGCTTCAGGTGGTACATCTTTTTGCACAGCTTCAAGGTGGCGCGCGCCGTGCCACCGACGCAGACCAAGGGAGAGCAGGTGGGAAAGTCCAGCAGACCCTTCCCCTCTACCGCTTCCCCGATGGCCTCTTTCATGCGCTTGAGCGCACCATCGCCGGGCAAGATTTTCTTTACGTAGCTGCGGTACAGGCTCAGCGACCCCACCCGGAAGCTGGCGGACTGGACCGGCTCTCCCCGGTCGAAGACCACCACTTCTGTACTACCACCGCCGATGTCCAAAAACGCACCGTCCACACAGGACGCCTCCAGCGCAACACCGTAGTAGCCCAGCAGCGCTTCTTCCGTCCCGCTGAGCACCTCCACGGAAAACCCGGTGGCCGTCTGGATGGCCCACACCGCTTCCGCGGTGTTGAAGATGTTCCGCAGGGACGCCGTGGCGAAGACGGCCACATTGGTAATGTCCAGCGCCGTCAGCGTCTCCCGGAACTCCAGCAGCCCGCTGCACGCCCGGGCGATGCCCTCTGCCG
>ERZ808246.2684-NODE-2684-length-10838-cov-5.732727_pt1 | contig 10838 bp, 7 predicted proteins | sample MGYA00521083_ERZ808246 | MGnify/ENA primary metagenome ERZ808246 (study PRJEB31516, sample SAMN03275577) | gut metagenome | biome: mammalia-associated habitat; material: feces | host: Papio cynocephalus | place: Kenya | collected 2012-07-07 ...
GAATCTTCAACCTTGTGTGGAATGTGGCTCTTCTCTCTCTTACCGACAATTCGCTGACTGGACGACCACCCGCCATGTGTCCTTTAAAGAAGATGTCTCCCGGACCACCGACATATTCCCAAGGCATGCCAGGATAGCCTGCCGCTATCGCGTTCCGATAGACATACATGAATTTGTTCATCAACTCGCGCTCAGTCCTTATCTCATCGTTGCCCACCATGATTGCACCGTTGACACTATGCCTTTTATCCGCCGCCCAAATGATCAACCGCCTCCTGAGCTCCCGCGCGAATCGTTCCCGATCCCAAGCCGTCCCGCTCACGATCGAATGCACGTGAGTCGTCATGACCTGCTGGACCAGAATCCTCACATTGTATGAATATGCCAATATAGCGATCATATTCATTGCCGCTATTTTATCCTGCCTCGTGTCGAACAGGCTGTTGACTGAGGTTCCGTCTGAATACACATGCGAGCAGTCATCCACCGCCTTGTCCACCCACCCTCCACCATTTATCTTGCCGTTCCCTCCTTCAGAACCGCCCTTCAATTCACCTGCCTTTTTCCCATTGTCTCCCACATAGCCCCTCCATCCAATTGTTGCCTTTCCATCTCTTTGGATTGGAACACTTGTCCCGCCCTCCGGACTTCTGCCGTGACCCTCTGGATCTTTTGCCTTGTCGTTCCTCTGAAAGGCTTTTGTTGGCACGTCTATTTCTTCGGGATTGTTCAACGCATGATAGTCTCTAGCCATGTCGTTATCCAGTAAGTTCTTTTCTTCGAAGCCATTCGACACAGGATTGTCTCTTGCATTAATCTTCCCTTGAAAGGTCTTTTTCTGCCCGTCCATTTCTTCGAGGGCATTCGACACATAGTAGTCGTAGAAGTTGGCCATAATCCAGTACTTTTGTAAGAGCCGCGTTATGAGAGTGAAATCCACGGTCCTGTTTCTCGTGCAAAGGTCGCAATCATCATCCGTTGAATCAAATATTCCACGGCTAAGTTGTGATCCTGCCCTTTGACATGTCTGTAGGCTTATTTTAATGGATAAGATAGAACCACTTTTTGCGCAAAATTTTGTTCGCGTCATAAGGAAGGCTCTTCCCCATACCGAGGCCAAGAAAGTCCAGATATTTAGACAAGCTCACCATCCAGTCGCTGAGCCCGTCGAAGCGCCTGATCCTGTCGAAGTGCCCCATCGGTCGCTGAACCCGTCGAAGCGCCCGACCCCACCGAAGCACTAGCCCCTAGCGGCCAAAGTCATGTGCTTTACAAACCACGCGCACAACGAGATGCCTTAGGCTACCTTCTGAAGCCGTTCACCGTGCTCGACCCTATCCCCGAAAGAGGGGGTCAGCCACACCACCATGCCTCTCACCCCTCTACACCCCATCTTCCCGTGCCCGTGGTCTGCACAATGTAAAAGATGAGATCTTGTGTTGTCAAGCCCTAGCCCCACCGTTCGCTGAGCTTATCAAGTCTGACCCCACCGAAGCACCCGTCCCTTGCCATCGTTCCTGATCGGTCGCTGAGCCTGTCGAAGTGACCGCCCCCACCAAAGCGCCAGACTCAACCTTGCTTCAAGATCCATTGCTTGAAAAACGGATCCTCCAACTCATAGTGGTCAGAATAGATAGCGTAGCCGTCTTTTTGAAGACGCTTCAAAGCACTGTACACGGTGCTCGTCCGATGCTCGCCATCCACTAGGGATTTACCGCTGGCCAAGCGCTGAAGGATCCAACGGTTAGTTCGCTTGAACCCCATCCAGATTCGCTCATAGTCGAGAGATTGTGACACAACGATATGCTCGACCGCGGTCTTAAGGACATTTTCCGACTGCAGCTGTAAAACACCAATCTGCCACACGTTCGCTGCCAATTGTTGCGAGTAATAAGGATGGCACTCCGTGAAGTCCAGAATACGGTTCGCCAACACTTCACAAGATTCAGGAAAAACCTCGGAGAGTCTCTCCGAAAGGTAGCGATGAAAGTCTTGTCTTGGCAGTTTACCAAGTCTCATCAACTCTCCGAAATGATAAAATGGTGATTTTTTGTTCTCAAAGATCTCGGTCATCATGCTCTCTTGACTCCCCAGCAGGATGTAATTGATGTGTTTCTGCTCCTGCATAATGGAACGGAGCTGCCTATCCAGATTTGCCGCTATCTCTTTAATTTCTTGAAATTCATCCAGTACAACAATGAGTCTGTCCTTCTCATTGTGAGCCTGCTCAAACAGCATTAAGACATCCTCAAGCAAGACCTCATTAGGAGCACCAGCCTGAAACGACACATCCATCGCCCCTGTCACTGGGCTTGTAGAGATTGTAGGAACTACCCTGAAATGAGCGAGCAGATGCCGTAGCCGCTCCATAGGATGAACCTTAAAAAATTCCCTGAGAAGTTTTGCGGACAAATCGGACACGGATGTCACGGCCTGTAGATTCAACATGATGCATTTTCGTCCGCTTTCTTTCACAGCCTTAGCAACGACACTGCTCTTCCCAAATCTTCTGGGACTAATCAAGATCAGATGGTTGGCACTCTTTATAAACTACTCGATGTAAGCCACTTCATCCACTCTGTCCGTGAAATATTCGGCCTCCACGATGGTCCCGAACTTGAAAGGATTCTCCATGTTACGACTTTTTTCGTTACGACTTTTTTCGTAATACAAAACTCCCCCTTTTCATTCAAACTTCCAAATTATAATCCCCTTTGTCCCTCAAGCACTTTCTTCATTCCCTACTCCCACCGAAGATCTCCACCCATCGGTCGCTGAGCTTGTCGAAGTGCCCGATTGTTACCACAGGGCTATCTTCGGTAAGGAGCAGCGTTGCATGGGGGCCTTGGCGGCCCTTTACCCGGATAGGGCGCGCGAAGCGCGTAGGACGCCAAGGCCTCCAAGCAACGCTGCCAATGCTAGGTAAATCATTGTCTGATCCTTTTTCCTGAGAATTAGCATCACCCTTTCTATGTCTAAATGCAACACGTTTAGTGTCAATGGGTGGAGGATAATGCATTAATTATCATGTAGTTAGCACTTTGTCTTGGGCGTTAAACCGCTAAAGGCAAGGTGCTAAATTATTTATTAACAATGATTTACAAATCACGCCCAAGGAACCACAATCGCCTTCGTAATCATGTCGCATTCAATCGCATAGGAACAAAAAAGATGAACGGGGTTTACTCTCTCAGCAGACCCCGTTCGCAATTCTAACCTAAAACTTAACCTATGAAAAAACTATTCGTTGCAAAGGTATAGTTTTTTTATAAAACAAGCAAGATTGAAGGAATATTTTTTGTCCCAAACTTCCGTTTTTGTGTCCTAAAAGATTGAAACGTACTTTTAACCCTCTTTTTGCTATTGATTTTTTGCATTTTTAGTTCATTCATCATCGCCAACTTTGGCAGTTTCGGCCTTCGGCAAGCAGCTCTCATCGAGTTTAATAGTTTTGATGCGTACATCCATCAAAGGCTTGTCCCTTTGGTCGGTTGCGACCTGAGCGATTCGGTCAATGATGTCAAGCCCCTCGACTGTCTCACCGAAAACAGTGTAGGCTCCGTCAAGTTGAGCACATGCTCCTGCATCTTGAACAATGTAGAACTGTGAGCCGGAGGATTCTTTCTTAGGATTGGCCACATCGCCTCTGCGAGCGGCAGCTAGGGCTCCCTTCTTGTGAGTATATTCAGGGACAAATTCTGCTGGAATCGTGTAGCCTGGGCCACCTTGGCCGTACTTAGCCACTGCGGCAGCAGAGGTGTCACGAGTCAGAGGATCACCACCTTGAATCATGAATCCGTTGATGACTCTGTGGAAAAGCAGGCTGTCATAGTAGCCAGTCAAAGCAAGTTTTGCAAAGTTCTCACGATGCTTTGGTGTCTTGCTGTACAATTTGATTTTGATCGTGCCCAAATTAGTCACGATGTCAAAGACCGGCTCGTCCGGCAATGTTGCGATAATGTCCATAGCTGTTTTTTCTTTAGCGGCCAGCTCTGCGGCAGCAATTGAGTCTTGGCGGGCTTTCTCTGTCGCTGCCTCCGCTGCCTTAGTAGCAGCCTCTGCTTCCGCTGCTGCTTTCTTGGCTCCATTGCCACAACCAAAAACAAAAGCGGATGTGGCCAAGCAGAGAATAATGGCAAAAATATTCTTTCGCATATTCAAAAATAAGCGTTTAAGGATTGCTCAATATTAGAACTTGCGGTAATTGTACCCCAAGATGTCAAAAATCTTGAATGATTCAGCCTCCATGGCAGCTTTGAACCTTTCTGGGTTCTTGTTCTCCGGCTTGCACCACTGAACCTCGCTGAGTGCGCACATTCTTGGGAGAAGCATGTACTCCAAGTGCTCTGGGGTGGCAACATATTCAGTCCAAAGGTTCGCCTGAACACCGAGGATGTGCTTCTGCTGGTTGTCATTCAGACCATCAAGCGGCTCATAGCCATAGACTTTTTCCCATGGCAGGAAACCACCGATGCCGAAAGGTTCCTTATCCTCGTCCTTTGACTGATAGTAGTCAAAGTAGCAGTAAGTGTTAGGGGTCATGATGACATCAAAGCCCATAGCGGAAGCCTTAATGCCACCGTCAGTGCCGCGCCATGACATCACGGTTGCGCCTTTTGCGAGCTCGCCTTCAAGAACCTCATCCCAGCCGATGATCTTGCGACCATGCTCGTTGAGGAACTTCTGCACGCGGGCGGTAACATAACTCTGAAGGAACTGCTCAGCAGTGTGATGAGCATCTGCCTTGATGCCCAGTTCCTTGATTCTAGCCTGGCAAGCAGGGCACTTTTCCCATTCAGTCTTAGGGCACTCGTCACCTCCGATGTGAATGTACTCGTAAGGGAAAATGTCCATCAATTCGGTGAACACATCTTCAAGGAATGTAAACATGGCATCCTTGCCCGGGCAAAGAACCTGATCGGAAATGCCCCATCTTGTCCAAACTTCGTAAGGACCGCCAGTACATCCGAGCTCAGGATAGGCAGCCAGAACGCCCATCATGTGTCCAGGAAGATCAATCTCAGGGATTACTTCAATACCGAGCTTGCTAGCATAGGCCACAATGTCTCTCATCTGTTCTTGGGTGTAATAGCCACCATAGCGGATGCCATCGTTGCTACCCCAATCCTTCTTGATGACGGTTCCGTTGCGGAAGGCACCGATCTCAGTGAGTTTTGGATACTTCTTGATCTCAACTCTCCAACCCTGATCGTCTGTCAGATGCCAATGGAAGCGGTTCAGCTTGTAAATAGCCATGACATCAAGGTATTTTTTAACTTCATCAACAGAGAAGAAATGCCTTGAGCAGTCAAGGTGCATGCCTCTGTAGCCGAAGCGAGGTTTGTCCTGAATCTTCACGCAAGGGAAATAGAACTTCTCAGAAGAATCAGTATTCTCACTGAATATGCTAACGCTTGTCAGCTGCTTCAACGTCTGGATGGCATAAAGGAATCCATTGTAGGAAGATGCTCTCACAGTGCAATTCTTGGTCGTGATGTTGATAGAGTACTCCTCATCAGCAAGGCTAGTGTCTTTCAGGAATATGAAGCCTTTTACCTTTGCGCAATCATTCCCAAGGCCTACCGGAGTGGCATAGGAGCTAATTCGTCCACTGACAAAAGTCATTCTGTCAGCGAGTTCCTTGATGAGAGCCTGACTTTTAGGATCCACAGACTGGTCGCAATTGAAATTGGCGCTGGCCCCTTTGAAAGTACCTTTTACTACCTCAACACTCTGAGGATAAGGGATGACATTGATTGAGGTCTCAGCCTCTTTTGCCTTCATTGAGCATGGCATCAAAAGAAGAGCGAACGCAATTAGATTGAAGATTCTTTTCATGAATGAATATTTAAAATATTGGTTATATTCCAAAAACGGATAAATATACGTAAAAAATCTTAATTATCAGTAAAGCAGAAGCCCTAGAACCCCTCCTGCAATGATGATTTTTATAGGCCCGACTTTGAAAGCCATAGAGGCTACCACTGCTGCCGCGAAAAGTCCCCAGCTGATCCAATCCGGGAAATTCTCTTTCACTATGCTGATTTCCGGGACGATGCCATTCCATTCTACTGTGAACATCAGGATCAGTGCAGCTGCGCCAATGAGCCCGACGACTGCGGGACGCAAACTTCCCAAGACACTGGCGAAGACCTTGCTGTTCTTAAATTTAGTGTAAAAATTGACTATCGCGAGAACTATAAGGAACGAGGGCAGAATCACGGCTAACGTTGCAGACAGAGAGCCCAGTACCCCAACCAGATGACTAGCTCCAGCCTGATGAAGGACTTCATAGCCGACATAAGTCGCGCAATTGATGCCCACTGGCCCCGGAGTCATTTGGGAGATGGCCACAATGTCCGTGAATGCACTTTCAGAGAGCCATCCATGGGCCACCACGACCTGAGTCTGGATAAAAGAAAGCATAGCATAGCCTCCACCGAACGTGAAAAGGCCGATGACAAAGAATACCCAGAAAAGTTGTAGGATGAGATTAAGTTCAGTCATTGTCAGCCTCCTTCTTATTCTTGACAACGGCCACTGACACTGAGACAACAATCAGGACCAGCAGAATGTAAATCGGTGAGAAACTAAGAAATGCTACAAGGAACAGAGTGGCTGCTGAGATGGCCCAAGCCCACCAAGTCTTGTTGTTCTTTCTGGCCATGTTGATCATCGGGACTGCGATCAATGACACTACGACCGGGCGGATACCTTTAAAGATTCGCTCTACCGCGGGATTGTCCCGGAAGTTAGTGAATATCATTGCGATCAGCAGAATGCTGATGAACGAAGGCAGGACTGAGCCTAGTGTCGCCACGACACTGCCTTTGACTCCATGCAATTTGTACCCTGCAAAAATCGACATATTCACTGCCAAGACACCGGGAGCAGATTGAGCCATAGCTATGATGTCTGGGAGTTCCTCATCGGACATCCAGTTTCTCTTGACCATTTCATCTCGTATCAGTGGAATCATGGCGTAGCCACCGCCTATGGTAAAGGCGCCTAGCTTGGCGAAGACTAGGAAGACTTGCCAGAGGGAGACTTCGCTGGGTGGATTATCGGGGTGTTTGTTTGGCATATTCATTAAGTGTTTTTTTGTGAATATTTAAGAGGTGGTCACTTCGGCAGGCTCAGTGACAGATGCTCAGTTGCAGTCGCTGAGCTTGTCGAAGCGACAGTCATTGCCGGCAAACCATGGCAGCAACGACATCGCTGGAGGTTCTGCCATTGGGACCATGAGAAGATGAATGGAACTCGGATATTCCCGTCTCCGCCTCAATTCGAGCGATGTTAGATGGCCTTACTCCGGAGCCAGCAAGGATGATGATTCTGCCGGAAACCCTAATATTCAATTCCCTTAGGGTCTCAATTCCATCGTTCACATTGGTAGCATGTCCCGCAGTAAGAAGCCTGTCGCACCCCAAATCAATGATGTCTTCCAAAGCCTTGAACGGATCAGCACACTCATCGAATGCTCTATGGAACGTGACATGAAGCCCCTCGGCCTCGGCAATCAATCGCCTGACCGTTTCTGTGTCCACACTTCCGTCTTTGCGCAAGGCTCCAACCACGACAGCGTTAACCCCTAGCTCTCTGCACATCCGGACGGATTCTACCATCTCCTCAACCTCATCCTCGTTATAGACAAAGTTCCCTCCGCGAGGGCGTATCAGGACATTCACGGGGATATTCACTGATCGCAGTGTCTCTTCGATGTTCGCGCAGCTCGGTGTTACTCCTCCGCAAGGGAGATCCTCACAGAGTTCCACCCTCAGAGCCCCACCTTTCATGGCTTGAACTGCCTCTGTTGCATCGGTGCAGCAGCACTCCAAAAATCTGTTGTTTTCCATACCGCAAAGTTAGGTAAAATCCGAAAACGGAGAGCAATGAATATCCTCGAATGAGTACCTTTCACACCTCGAAAGACAAGAATCCCACTTAGAAAAACAAAAAAAATGCAACGGTGATTTTTATTATAAATTAATACTCTTAAGCAGAATCACACTTAAAAATAGAATTTAAGCGGATAGATTTTATTGTGAATTAAGAATTAAAAAACGATTAAGAATCCTTGATAACCAATGAATTAAAATTTAACCAAACTATTGGAAATAAAATTTTAATTACATATTTTTCGCCAAGAATTTACTGAATCCCCGGCCACTACACTTCGGTGCATGCCCAGTAAATTTCATTTTGAAAGCAACTTTTCTCACTCTTTGGAGGACGAACGCTTAGGTACAAATCAATATATAGTAAGTCAAGTTCAACTAAATTAATTTTAGGCTTATGAGTAAAAAAATGTATTCTTTGTTGCTGTGCCTCTGCTTAAGCATCAGCACGGTGTTCGCGCAGAACATCACCGTCAAAGGAACGGTCACTTCTGCGGAAGACGGGCTTCCGGTCGTGGGAGCATCAGTGTTCGTACAAGGTACGACTAATGGTACTGTCACCGATGTCTCAGGACAGTACACTCTTAAAAATGTTCCAACTGGAAGCACCCTTATTTTCTCATGCATAGGCATGCAGGATCTGAAGAAAACAGCCGACAGAGTGGTTGATGCCACTTTGTCCGCTGACACTGAACTGCTTGAAGAAGTGGTGGTCACCGCACAAGGACTGACAAGAAAACAGAAAGCGATTGGTTACTCAGCGCAGACAGTGTCCGCAAAGGAACTTACCGCAGTGCACAGCGCAGATCTTGGAAACTCTCTGGCCGGAAAGGTCGCTGGAGCACAATTCTGGGGAGCCGGTGGATCTACCTTCGACGAAGGTAAGATCGTCTTGCGCGGAGCCACGTCCTACAGCAATGCGCAGGGAAGCGAGCCAATCTACGTTGTCGATGGGGCGATTGTCTCCAGAGAATCCGTGAACATGGACGATGTGGAGAGCATCAACATCTTGAAAGGCCCTTCAGCAACAGCCCTTTACGGTTCTCGTGGAGCGAACGGAGCTGTCATCGTGACGACAAAGAAAGCAGCCGATGGCCGCAGTTCTCTCGAATTCTCCTCTACAACGTCTGTGGAGACTTACTACAACCATCTAGACCTCAACAAACTTTACGGTGGCGGTTCCAGTGCTGCAAGCGTCACGGGAGCCGCGGCTGCATCATCCGATCCTTATGCGACAGATTGGACGTCTCCAACCACACTCTTGGAAAGGTTGGACGACGGATCCTATCTTCTTGACAATGCAAACGATGAGAACTGGGGACCTCGCTACGATGGAACGACACTTGTCCGCTCTGGTCTTTCATGGGATCCAACCTCCGACAAGTACGGCAAGGCAGACACATGGGAGGCACGTCTTGACCTGCGCGACCTCACAAGGGCTGCTTGGACAAACAACACCAACGTGGCTTTCTCCAAGGCCGGGAATGGATTCAGAACGCGTGTGGCATTCAACAATGTCGAGCGCCAAGGAATCATGTACAACTCCAAGGCCACACGTCGTTCATTCAGCATCACTTCTTCTTTCAAACCCACAACTTGGCTCAATGCTGATGTTGCCTACCGCTACCGCTACCGCAAGACGCAGAACGCAGCCACGGAAGGATATTCAGAGGCGGGAAATATCATCTGTGAGTACACTCAGTGGGGACAGACCAACGTGGATTTAAAGGAGCTGAAGGACTGGGAAAGGCCTGACGGGACATGGAGGACGTGGAACATTGTCAGTCCGGACAATCTTGCCGCCAACTTCCATGACAACCCTTATGGCACGTTGTACAACTTCAACAACTTCAAATACGACAACTACCATCTTGTCACAGCGGATGTCTATTCTCTGCTGCCGCACAATGTCCGTGTCGGAGTCAGGATCAACAACAACATAACGGCTAAACGTTACGAAGCGAAGCACGGAAATGGCTCCACAGTGTTTGACCCTTACTTCAGCACCTACCACTCGCAAAGCGATGACTTCACAGCACAGGCTTACGCTACATGGGGAGAACATTTTCTCGACAACCGCTTGTCAGTCGAAACTGCGGCCTTCGCGGAGACCAGAAAGTACGACTACTACTACCTCAACAGCGAGACCAACGGTGGGCTGTCCGTACCTGGCTACTACAATCTAGCCGCGTCTGCAAGCACCTACAGTACAGAAAACAGCGAGACTCATTACAAGACTCGTTCATTCTTCGGAACCGCGACCGTGGGCTGGGATGATCTTGTCTATCTCGACGGATCGCTCCGCTACGACATCGACTCACGCCTTGCGAACGGAAACAACTCTTTCCTCTACGGTGGTGGATCCGTGTCTTTCATGGCAAGCAAGCTGATTGACGCCGACTGGCTCAACTTCTGGAAAATCAGAGGATCTGTCGCCCAGGTGGGATCAACGCTCAACGCTTATAACATCTATCCTTACTACGAAGTCGGGACCAAGGCCCACGGCCTCACTACTATGTACGAACCGACCACCCAGGTCAACTCTGCGATCAAGCCTACAATCTCCACCTCCTACGAGGTCGGAACCGAGTTCAAGTTATTCGGCAACAGACTGTTCGGAGACATCAACTTCTATCGCAAAGACACCAAAAACGACATCATCTCAGCGAACGTTCTGCCTCAATCTGGTTATCTTTACAGGAAATTGAACGCCGGCATGGTACGGAACCAGGGCATCGAAGTCATGCTTGGCGGCACTCCTGTCCGCACCCGCGACTTCGAGTGGACACTCTCCGGGAATATCGCGAAGAACAATAACAAACTGATCCGCCTAGCTCCGGACCAGACCGAGTACACAATCTACTGGACAAAGTTCTACGATGCCTGGTACTTGAAGGCCATCGAAGGGAAACCTATCGGTGTCATCAGTTCTGGTTCACG
>ERZ808246.2685-NODE-2685-length-10838-cov-3.701196_pt1 | contig 10838 bp, 11 predicted proteins | sample MGYA00521083_ERZ808246 | MGnify/ENA primary metagenome ERZ808246 (study PRJEB31516, sample SAMN03275577) | gut metagenome | biome: mammalia-associated habitat; material: feces | host: Papio cynocephalus | place: Kenya | collected 2012-07-07 ...
GCAAAGGTAAGCAACTTTTTTCAAGCGGGCAATACGGCGTTCACCGAACACTTACCTTACAAGGAATATGAAACTTATAGCATAGCTTATGCTCCATCAAGACATACCATGGCAACCAACTTGCATCATAATGATGTATTGAAACTGAGTTGTTTGTCAAATCCATGCGACCAGTAACATAGTCCTTTGGACAAAAATACTCCTTAGGATATATCAACACACCTGCAACCTCCTGCACATCATTTGTATTCTTAAGTCCATACTTACAAAGCAATTCGGTGGTAATCGTAACAACTGTCTCACGGCTAAAAGTTCCATCCTCCAAGATATAATGCTTATCCTTATAAATCTCCAGGATTTCACCATACAGCCCTAGGCCTGGGTTCACCCCAAGCCCTAGGCCTGGTGCGACGCCTAGCTGCGCAGGCGTCGCACCAGGCTTAGCCTCATTCTCACAGCCCATGAAAGCCCCCTTGGCGATGATGTCGTCCATATTCTTGATGACCTCCACATCGGTATCGAAATACAAGCCACCATACTTATAGAGAATCCAGAATCTCGCATAATCACTCACAAAAGCATACTTCTTCGCCTTGTATGCCTCGGCTGTATAAGGAATGATGTTGACATCGAAGTTACTCTCATTCCACTCCTTAATCTCATAGTCAGGGAGATACTTTCTCCATGACGCTATGCACTTCTTTGCACTCGCTGGCAGCGGATTGCCACCAAACCAGCAATAATGAATTACTTTTGGTATCATATTAATTATTTTATTCCAAAGAAAATTAAGTTTAAGTTTTTTTTGATGGCTATCATTTCTATAGCCACAACACATAAAGCTAGAAATCAACAAGCCCTTTCCAGCGACCCCTTCCCACCAGCTATCCACCAGCGGGAAGGAATCGCCTAAAAGTTCTATTTCTATATCAATCTTAATAATTCTTGATTCAATCTAAAAAAAATGATTCAATCTAAAAAATCTGGATTTATCCCTTCCCTATCTCTCCCTGGGCTTTCTTCCACCCACGGATTCTTGACTCCTCGGCCACACGCTTCTTCACTTCCTTCTCTATCATCTCCTCATAAATCTGGTCGAGGGGACGGGAGAAGGGATGCCAACCATAATCGGCGTTCTCCTTCGTGTGGCAGAACAATACCGTGCCAATACCCATCCATGCCTTCAGGCGCACCTCCTCCGAAGGATAGTGGCTGAAAATCCAAGTGGTGAAACGCACAAACTCGGAGAGCAACATCAGCTTGCCGTTCTTCAAATGCTTGAAGAAACTACGCTTCAGGTGAAACTTCACCTGAATGTCACCCTTGTTCAATACCCAGCTACGCATCCCATCGGTTAGCTCATGATAAGCCGACTTCTCAAAGTAAGTGTGCTTGGCCACCTTCACCAATAGGGTTGACAACTTGCCGAAACGCTGCTCTGCAGTCTTCGACGTAATCTCTGCCGTGAGCTTCAATCGCTCATCAGCAGAAAGCAGGAATTTCTTTTTTCCATCTTTCCTAAAAAATTACAATTAAAAATATCTGTTTTTACCACAATGTGGCATTTTTCGATTTCTCATACCGGCTTTTTGTCGTAACTTCGCCATCAGTAACCGAGAGGTGAACACCAGGGTGAACACCTGGCCTAAGCATTCACCTTTTGGGCGCCAGGGTGAACACTAGTAAAAAGAACTTTGTATATACAGCGCATGCTAGAAATATAAAGATACTCTATTACAATGGGTTACGGGGTGTTTTTAACACATTATTAACGCTAAAGGTTGGCATCAGGGTTCACCCTTCACCACCTTCCTCGCCAAGTGTTCCCCCCCACTCTCTTGCTTAGTTAACGCTGCAAACAACAGAATAGTATATCAATAACTAACAATTTTAGAAAATGGAACAAAAACCAAACACCATCAGCATGTATGAGACGGAGACGATGCCTTCGTACTTCCCTGCCATCAACTCTTCGGAGAGCCATCCTCTCGCCGACTGGTTGTATCTCAAGAGAGTGATTACCTCTAGCCCCGAACTCAAGATGATGACCGAGACTTATCGCAAGCGACTCGCCGTCAGCAAGCAGTTCGCCGACCAGTACAAGCCAGAGATGCCTGCCATCACGGTTTCGGCACTCATGGATGGATACGGCAGGCAACTCGTTAACTTTCTCAAACCTACCTTCATGTTCCAGCTCGACTTCGACCACGTGAAGAAGGAGGACATGAAGCATCTTATCCAACTGGTGAGAGAAGACAACCATACGCTGGTGGAGTATATCACCGTGAGCGGCAGGGGTTTCAGAGTGTTCTGCGCCTACCGACCGGTGGATGACGACGACATCTCCGTGCTGGAACTCTTCGACGCCGTGCTACAGAAGGCGATGGATTACTACACCCAGCTCTTGGGAATCGCTCCCGACAAGCAGTGCGTGGACATCACCCGATGCGCCGGGCTAGCCTACGACCCGGATGCCTTCTTCCGCTGGGATGCCGTACCCTTTGCCTTGGGTCCGAAAGACCTGAAGCCCATCTACACGAAGAAGGCACTGGAGGCGAAGTATTCTGCCAAGCGAAACGCCAAGGGCGGCAAACGAAGCACCAAGGCGCAAGAGGCGACGAAGCCTGGTGGCAAGGGAGCACCGACCATCGAGGAGGCGGCTGCCCATATCAAGGAGTTGCTCGGCATGTGGGGCTACCGTTTCGAACCAGAGCATCACAACGAGTATGTATGGCATTTCGCCGACATCTGCATCTACTATGGCATCCCGATGGAGGCGGTTTTGCCCTACGCCGACCGTGAGTTTGGAATCAGCTACCAAGACACGGCTTCCGTCATCAAGTCTCGCTACAAGCATCTGCACAAATTTGGTCTTTGGCATTTCTATCGTCAGGGCGAGGGCTACAGCGGCAAGCCATCGGTAAGGAGCATCAAGCAGTGGATGCTCACCCACTATCTATTCCGCCGAAACACGCTGACGGGGTTTTACGAGGTAGAGAGCCGCATCGTCTTGGGCGGCAAGTATCCCAAGTGGGTTCGCATCGACGACAACATCGAGAACTCGCTCTGGAGCGAGATGGATGAGTCGGGGATGCACCTCTCGGAGAAGACCTTGCACAACATCATCAACAGCGACTTCAGCGAGCCATTCGACCCACTCGACGATTACCTGCGCAGTCTGCCGAAATGGAAGAAGGGAGAGGATCCCGACTACATCGACCAGCTCGCCGACCGCATCGAGGTGGAAGACCTGCCCAATGACGAGCATACGCAGAGCCTCTTCCGCTATTTCTTCAAGAAGTGGCTGGTGGCGATGGTGGTGGCATGGGTAACGCTGAAGGTGGTTAACCAGATGATTCTCATCTTCGTGGGCAAGGGCGGCATTTTCAAGACCACCTTCTTCCAGATGCTGTTGCCGCAGCAGTTGCGCCAGTACTTCCTCAACGATTCGACGGGAGCCTATACCGACAAGGACTTCATGGAGGCTTTCAGCAGCAAGGCCCTGCTCTGCCTCGACGAGTTTGAGATGGTGTTCGGCAAGAACCTGAGCGCCTTCAAGAGCAATATGACCAAGGTGACGTTCTCCATCCGCCGCCCTTACGACAAGTATCGCTCGGAGATGCCCCACCGTGGCTCGCTCTGCGGCACCACCAACAGCCAGCAGTTTATCACCGACGAGGAGAATCGCCGCTACTGTCCGTGGCTGGTAAAGAGCATCGAGAGTCCGATAGACCACCCGATAGACTACGACCACGTGTTCGCCGAGGCAGTGGCATTGGGTCAGGAGGTGATGAGCTCCCCTAAGGGCGCGCCCCTGGAATGGACTTACTGGTTGACGAGGGACGACATCGAGCTGATGCGTCGCCACAATCGCCTCTTCATGGTTGCCAACTATGCCGAGGAGCAGATACTTCGTTTCTACCGAGTGCCGGAGCCAGAAACGCCGTTACAGTACATCAAGTTCCGCTATAGTGCCGAGATACTGGAGAAGATAGGTGTAAACCCTGCCCTTCGCCAGAACCTGAACAACCAGAACATCGGAATCGTGATGAAGCGTCTTGGATTCAAGAAGATTCACAAGAAGCAGGGCAACGGCTGGGCTGTCATCGAGAAGGATGGAGGCGAAATCAACAGCGATGCAGTCATCGACCCGAACGATACTGTCGAGGAATAAGTATCTTGTTTTCGATGGCTAAGTATCATAGTTACGGTCGCTAAGTATCATAGTTACGGTCGCTAAGTATCATACTTACGGCTGGTATTCAACATTTAACATTCAATATCTATGGATTTACGTAGTTATACCAAGCAAGAGCTAGCCCTGCTCTATTTTCCGGATTCAGATCCCGATGTGGCAAGATGCCACTTGATGAGATGGATAATAAGATGCACGCCGCTCTACGAGCAGCTCCAGCAGAGCGGTTACACCAAGAGCAGCAAGGAGTTTAATCCGCTGCAAGTATCCTATATTTTCTTCCATCTGGGAGAACCCTGATATTTATCGTTGAAAATCGTGGAGTATCGTTGAGTAACATTGAGCATCGTTGAGTTGCGATTCTGAAATGTCGTATCTTTGCAATGTCTAACAAATCATTATATATTATGTTGCAAATAGTCTTATACCAAAACACAAACGAGAAGATTGCGGAAGCCTACAAGAAGTGGTTTCCGAGAGTAGTGACCACAGAGACCATCGACCTCGAAGGTCTTGCCGAGCACATGGCGGCTCACAACACACCGTATTCGAAGGGAGCCATCCTAGGCATGCTCACCGATGCGGCCACCTGCACCAAGGAGCTACTCCTGCAGGGCAAGAACGTGAAGTTCGCCGACATCGCCATCTTCAGCCTCGGACTCATCGTGAAGGGCGGAGCACCATCGAAGGAAGAGTGGAGCGTGGCGAAGTACATCGAAGGCTTGCGACTCAGAGCCAGAGGCACTGGCGAGCTGAAGCCAAAGAATCTCGACACCACCATCAAGCGCCTCGACCTCGTCACCTCACCGTCATCCAGCTCCACTGGCACAGGAAGCACCGATGACAAGAGCTCTACCGACAGCGACAAGGACAATCCATCTAGCGGTGGTGGAAGCGGCTCAGGCGGAAGTTCATCCAGCGATGGCGACGGCACCGTAGAGTAAGTCTTGTCAGCTTACATTGCTCATTAATCTTAACCCAAGCAAAGGGATACGCTAGTAGCGTCAGGGACATTCCGAGGATTACCCAGAGATGCAAGGGCATCTATCACCAGCAAACAGTCCTGTACGGGTGTCTGGGTTGCTAGCCTCCCCTAGCTTTCAAAACATCATTCCACACCATGAAAAAAGAAAACATCAAGAAAGTCATCAATTTCATCATCACTATCCTCACCGCCGCCCTCAGCTCCTTCTGTGTGCAGTCGTGCAGCAAAGGGGTATTTTAAAGAATTTTAAACCATGAAGAAAAGAAAAATCAATCTGATTGTGGTACATTGCAGTGCCACTCGCATAAACCAAGACTTCCCTGTGGAAGCCCTCGAAGCCTGTCACAAGGCACGTGGCTTCAAATCCATCGGTTACCACTACTACATCACGAAGGATGGCGTCATCTACCCCTGCCGTCCTGAGTCTGAAATCGGCGCCCACGCCCTCCGCTACAACGCCCACAGCATCGGCATCTGCTACGAGGGCGGTCTCGACAAGAACGGCAAGCCAGCCGACACTCGCACACCAGCCCAGAAGGCAGCCCTCGAAGACCTCCTCTACGGCTTAGCCCTCGACTATCCCGATGCCGAGATCCTAGGCCATCGCGACCTTCCGTGGGTCAAGAAAGCCTGCCCATGCTTCGATGTCAAGGAGTGGCTGAAGGAAATCGACTTCCATCTCTAGACATTCATTTCTTTCTCCTGTTCATATATTTTGTAGTTTTTGAGTTTTCAAGCCTCGATATGTAGTGATACATGTCGGGGCTGATTTTTTATCGTTTATAACAACAGTTTATCCTATTTTCTTTATTCGACATTCCCAAAACAACAGAGAATTTAGAATCTTACAAAAAAGATTATAACGAGAGAGATAAAATTTCAAAACACCTTGGACCTTATCTTTATTGCCTATCAAACGCTCAAATAGAGAACGCTCACAAACTAACATTCTATCCAAAAAGCTCGATTTGTCTAGATAATGAATACGATAATTCCAAAATGCATGAATCAGTATCCTGTAAAACCGTGTTGTATTAGAATTTGAAATTCCCCCATCTCTATACTTGATGGTAACCTTTGGGAAATAAGCGACCTTTGCATCAGAAGCAAACAACTTTAGCAAAAAAGGTACATCTTCTAGCATAGGTTCGTTTTCATCATACATCCCGACCTTATCATAAATATTTCTTCTAAAAAATAACGTTGGCACATTACAAAAGAAACATGTTCTGGCATAGTAATGTACACGTTGTTTAGAAGACAAAGTACAGAACTTCTTGAAGTTTATAGGATTCCCCCATTGTAGAATTTGCTTTCCCCTAAATCTGACCAAACCAGATATTAGCATATCAGCATCACCTACGTTTGCTACATTATCCTCTACACAAGTCGGCATAAAAATATCATCACCTGCCAAGTACTTAACATAAACACCTTTACTAGCTGGCACCAAACGATTACAGTTAGCAGAAATACCTGTGTTTTTCTCAATGGTCAAAATTTCACATCTAACGAACCTATCCGAATGAGACGCCAACCATTGTTGGCAGATTGCCACAGTATCATCTTTAGACCCATCGTCAGAGATAATCAATTCTACATTTTTATAGGTTTGATGATAAGCACTGTCCAAAGTTTCCAATACAGTCTGCGAAGAATTATATGTTAAGATGCCAACTGAAACAAGTGGATTATCTATTTTTTCCATATATCTTTGTTTTTAAAACTGCCACTATTCCTATTCTATTGTCTAATTCTCTAAAAGAATAACATCCTGCTATGAAACACACGGTTGTCATCAGGGCATAAGAAACGATAACATTATGTATCAAACTGGCACCATAACACAACGCAAGCATCGCACCTAAGAGCAACACCAAAAACAATACCGTTTTGTCTAATCTATAATGGTAAAGTTTGTTGGTTACAACCAAATAAATTATCATAAACACAGTATATATTCCTATCATTGATATACCCAAGCCTATTAATCCCCAAAAATAATAGAATCCGATATTGAATGTTAAGGTAAGAAGATTTCCCCAAACACCTTCCATCCAAAAAAAAGTTTTCTTGTCACCCTTAGCAAATGAAATATAACCCATTGGAAAAGATATAGCTTTAAGGAAAATACCTAAAGCCATAACTCTAACGACCGGCCCTAACAGCAAAAATTCGTCCGTAAGCAATATGCGGATAATCAAAGGGGCTACCAAAATCATAAGCATAACTATAGGAGCGACTACCAACAACACAATTTCAGCCTGCAAATTAACAGCTTTATTGACTTTTTCGGTATCATTGGAGACTGCTGCCAGACGAGGAAAGTAATCCACACTCATAGCTGCGAACACCAAACCTACGTATTGGTTTGTGATGGAATTGGCTGCTTGAAAAAGTCCGACATCATGCAAAGCTCCTTGGTATCTGACAAATGCATTCACTCCATAATTGGCAAATGTTCCAAGTAAAGAAGAAATCATAGAAATAAACCCGAAAGCTATCATTGATTTCACTAAAGGACTTTGTTCCTTCAAAGAAACCTTCACGTTTATTTTACCAAACTCTTTTCCACTGTGGTATCTATAAAAGATAAAAGTCGCTAGTGACAAAGCTATCATTGCAGGAACAATACCATCTTGCCCATAGAAGTAATATAAAGGGACTCCAACTAACAATCCTACTGAGCTACCTACTAAAGAAGAATATGCCAATCTCTTAATTGTATGAGCTCCCTGCAAGATTGATGCTTCTCCATTCGAGACCGTCATAAGAAACACCATCACTCCTAAAAAGATGAAATGAACAGTGTATGATTTATCGCCAAATGACCACTCACTCAACCATGGAGAAAGTACAACCGTTAGGAATGCACCCAATAACGCTGTCAAAATAAGTAATTTTCTGACAATTACAATTATTAGATTTCGCTTTTCTGTCGATTCAGCACCTGCTATTTCTTTTACTATAGCCAGATTTAATCCTAAGCAAGAAAACTGTTGAACCACATTGGTGGAAGATGTAAGCAAAGACACGACTCCCATACCAGCTGGTCCCAGAAACATAGCAACCAACTTTCCTTTAATAACATTGATGAGAATATTAAAAACTTGCACACCTCCCATCAAGGCAGTTCCTTTTGCTACTGAGCGATATTCTTGTTTTTTACCAATAGTTTCTTGCATATTTTTCTTGCTTTGTAATAATTGAGCATACCATTTACCCCTAGGATATAAGAAGCATAAGTCTTCTTATTAAACTTCGAAATTGCTTTACCATCTATTTGACGCCAATGCTTTTTAATATCACTTAGTATTGTATTTCTATCAGCTGCTGGTATCTCATCATAATGATTGACATAAAGGCGTAAAGACCTCCGCACATAATCCCAGTATTGTGCTTCTGTTTTTTCGTATTCGACACCGATGTTGCCAAAATATTTTATAGTTATATCTACCATTGCCTTAGCTGTATCGTTATATCCAAAATGTTTGGTTGAAAACTTTTTGGTTATAGATTGACTATTGGAACGATAATAATATTTTGCCTCGCACAAGGCAACCTTCTGACAACATAAGAAACGTTGACGAGTTAACAATTCGTCTGCATTAATAATCTTATCTGGAACCTGAAAAACTTCATGTGCCTTTCGCGCAAGTAGTAGTAGTAGTAGCCCTTGAGCATTGATAGTCCACTCCCCAATAGTCAACATATAGGCTTCCTTTCCGGAAAGAATACGAGACATATCAAAATCAGAAGCAGGATTCATTTTTTCACCAATGACACTGTCTTCACTAAATGTCCACATTCTACATATCACAGCATCAGCATTGGTTTCTTTCTGACGATTCAGCATTTCTTCTAGATATCTAGAATCCCACTTGTCATCTGCATCTAAAGAACAAACAAACTTACCACAAGCCTTCTCCTCGGCATAAAGCCTAGGCTTTTGCGCCGAACCAGAATTCTTTTCCAATTGAAAAATCCTAATACGATTGTCTTGCTTTGCAAATTGCTGTGCTATAGAAAAAGATTGATCAGTAGAACAATCATCCACTATCAATAATTCCCAATCACAAAAAGTCTGGTCTATTACGCTTTGAATTGCTTCTTGCAAAAATCTATCTGCATTATAGACTGGCATCAACACACTAACAACAGGCATAAAACTTACTTGAATTCATTGATTAGTCTTACAACTTCCTTCACCTCGTCCATAGTTATAGTAGGACCTATAGGAATACTCAGCTCTTCATCTGCCAATCGCTCTGTTATAGGAAGAGACAATTGAGGTACATTCCAAGATTCCTTGGCATAACATTCCTGCTTGTGTGGAGCGATAGGATAATGGCATACTGTACCTACACCATTATCTGCCAAGTAATCGTGTAATGCATCACGCTTGCCATCCTTTACGATGATAGGGAAAAGATGATATGCATTCTGCTCGTCAGGCAACAAATCAGGCAATGTAATTAAAGGATTGATGATATGATCATAATAGTAATGAGCAACCTCCTTGCGATGGGCATTATCCTGCACAAGGTACTTCAACTTTACATCAAGCACAGCTGCCTGAATCTCATCTAGGCGGCTATTACGCCCTGCATACTTAAATACATACTTACGTTGACTACCGTAGTTGGCAAGAGCACGTACAGCCTTAGCCAACTTCTCATCATTTGTAACCATTGCGCCTCCATCGCCCAATGCTCCCAAATTCTTGCCTGGATAGAAGGAGAAGCCTGCTGCATCGCCAAGGCTACCAGTCATACGCCCATACTCAAATTTACATCCATGACTCTGAGCGCAATCCTCAACCAATTTAAGATTGTATTTCTTGCAAAGGTCACCTATTTTATAAGTATAAGCAATACGACCATATAGGTGAACAATAGCAATTGCCTTGGTCTTTGAAGTAATGCGAGATTCTATCAAATCATCATCTATCTCCAAAGTGTTTGGCTTTGGTTCTACGAGGACTGGCACTAGCCCGTTCTCTGTAATCGCCAAGATTGTTGCTATATATGTATTAGCAGGTACAATCACCTCGTCACCAGGCTGCATAACACCCATCTCTATATACGCTCTGAATATCCAGATAAGAGCATCCAAGCCATTAGCGCAACCCACGCAATGCTTTGCTCCGATAAATTCAGAAAAGTCTTTCTCAAACTTTTCATTCTCTGCACCCTGGAGGTACCAACCTCCGTTAACAACACGGCCAACTGCCTCATTAATTTCTGCTCCATGAAGAGCTGTAACGTCCTTTAAGGACAAAAATGGAATATTCATCTTATTATAATAATCTAGTTTTTAAATATTTTTGTATCGGCTTTTCTATCAAGTGATGTATAAACATCGCCCCAAAAAGACAAACCATGAAAGATAGTAATATTTTTACAACATTAATTTCGTTTTTGAAATATGCCATAATTGCACTGGAGATTTTCCATAAAGGAAGCACTTGGCACATAAAAAAAGTGAAAGATATTTTACTCAGATATAAAAGAACTCTTGGATTATGACCGATCAACATTCGTCTATTCGACAAACAAATAGTCATACACATAAAGCAAGGCAACCCCAACCAATTATAAAGCACTGAAGTTTCGCAAGTGAATATATATCAACTTGCTTGTTTATAAATATACATAT
>ERZ808246.2686-NODE-2686-length-10837-cov-67.298924_pt1 | contig 10837 bp, 10 predicted proteins | sample MGYA00521083_ERZ808246 | MGnify/ENA primary metagenome ERZ808246 (study PRJEB31516, sample SAMN03275577) | gut metagenome | biome: mammalia-associated habitat; material: feces | host: Papio cynocephalus | place: Kenya | collected 2012-07-07 ...
GTTAAGCACGCCGCCAGCGTTCATCCTGAGCCAGAATCGAACCCTCCACAAAAAACCTTCATGAAGAGAACCAATAGATGACTCTCAAAAAAGAAAATCGACGTCGCCTTATAAGGAAAGGCGCATCGCACGAAAACCCCATCGACCTTCAAGGCCTCCCGGCCACTCCCCGAGGGAAGCGGACGATGGACTGGCAATCATTGACTTGTAAAAGAAGTAGTACAAATACGCTCTTGAGTTCTCAAACCACCACCGCACGCACGACCCGCGGCCCGGAACCATCCGAACCACCCGCCGAGCGGCAGCAAGGGATTAACTTACACGCTCCCGCCCGCATACGCAAATCAAGACCCTTCAGACACCATCAAAACCATTGAAAACAAACGATTCCACCGGCGTGTCGGAAAACACCCGCCACACGCCGCCACCACACCATGACCGACATCCGTCCTCCAAAAAAACCACGGAAAAACATCCGCAAACCAAAACATGGGCGTGTCGCGGTGGTATGTATGAGAGGTATGAGCAAGAAAATCGCAGTATTGACGGGCGCGGGAATCTCCACGTCCGCAGGCATCCCCGACTTCCGCGGACCGGACGGCGTATGGACCAAGCATCCCGAGCAGACGAACGTCTATGACATCGACGCATTCCTCACCAGCGAAGAGGACCGCGAGTACTCCTGGCGTTGGCAGAAGGAGTCACCGGTATGGAACGCGCAGCCAGGCACCGCGCACAAGGCACTCGTCAAATTGGAAAAGGCAGGTCTGCTGACGCTGCTGGCAACGCAGAATTTCGACGCGCTGCATGAGAAGGCCGGCAACAGCAGCGACATCATCGTCAATCTGCATGGCACCATCGGCACATCGCACTGCATGAAATGCCACGCCAAATACAACACCGCCGACATCATGGCGAATCTCGACAATGAGCCGGATCCGCACTGCCATCGCAAGTTGCCGTACAGCGGCAATATGCCGTGCAACGGCCTGATCAAAACCGATGTCGTTTACTTCGGCGAGGCGCTGCCGGATGGCGCAATCGAAAAGTCGTATCGGCTGGCCACGCAGGCCGACGAGCTGTGGGTCATCGGATCCACGCTGGAAGTGATGCCGGCCGCGAGCATCGTGCCGGCCGCAGCGCAGGCGGGCGTGCCGATCACCATCATGAACATGGGCCGCACACAGTACGACCGTCTTGCGACGCGTCTGATCCGCGACGACATCGCGGTGGCGCTGCCCAAGCTGGTTGACGAAGCAATCGCCGCCAACAACTGAAACAGTCGAACAAGACCATCGCCGTATGCCGGCGATGACATGCGGCAGAACAGGAAGGACCCGGCTCACGAATGAACCGGGTCCTTACGTTTTTCGGCCGTACCCGCCGAAATCAGTAGATGCGCTTGGGCTGGAAGCCGGCCTCGCGCATCGCCGCGAGGATGCGGTCGATATGGTCGGGACCATTCGTTTCCACCGTGACGCCCAACGACACGGAATTCGTGTAGTGGCTGGACGCCTTGAACTGGTCGTGGTCCAGCGCGATGACGTTGGCGCGCTGCTCAGCCAGGATGGTGGCCACCTTGACGAGCTGACCCGGGGTGTCCGGAAGCTCCACTTCGAAATTCATGATGCGGCCACGGGCGATCATGCCCTTCTGAATCACCGTGCCGATCGATACGGTGTCTTCGTTGCCGCCGGAAAGGATCGGCACCACCACATGCGGGCCCTTCGCCTCGGCGAACTTGCGCGAACGCAGATTGAGATGTTCCAACGCGGCCAGAGACACCGCGCCGGCTGCCTCGACCACGAGCTTGTGCTTCTCGAGCATCAGCAGAATCATCTCGTTGATGTCGCGTTCGGTGACGGTGACGAGGTCGTCGAGGAATTCGTTGAGCAGCGCGAACGTCAGGTCGCCCGGACGCTTCACGGCCACGCCTTCGGCGGAAGTGCGTACTTCATCGGCGGGAACGACCCGGCCGGCGGACAGCGAGTTCTTCCATGCCGGGCTGCCTTCCGGAATCGCGCCGATCACGCGCACTTCCGGCTTGAACGTCTTGATGGCGAGCGCCACGCCGGCGCCCAGACCGCCACCGCCAAGCGGCACGACCACATCGGTGACGTTCGGCACGTCTTCGAGAATCTCAAGACCGATGGTGCCTTGGCCGCACAGCACCTCGTAATCGTCGAACGGCGGCACGTAGATCATGCCTTCCTTGTCGCTGAGCTCCTGCGCGTGCGCGGCGGATTCGTCGAACACCTCACCGTAGAGGACCACGTCGGCGCCGTACGCCTTGGTGGCGTCCACCTTCAGCGGCGGGGTGATCTGGGGCATGCAGATGGTGGCCTTCGCTCCGCGTTCGCGCGCGGCGTATGCGACGCCCTGCGCGTGGTTGCCTGCGGAGGCGGTGACGATGCCATGCGCCAGCTGTTCGTCGGACAGGGAGGCGATCTTGTTGTATGCGCCACGGATCTTGAACGATCCGGTGACTTGGAGATTCTCAGGCTTGAGCAGAATCTCGTGTCCGGTCATTTCGGACAGCACCGGGGACGGAATGATCTCCGTGTGGCGTGCGGTGCCGTTCAGTCGTTCGGCGGCCAGTTTCAGTTCAGCTGCGTGATCGCGCTGCAATGCTTTGAGAACCTCGTTTTGTTCCATGAACGCCATTGTAAGGTTGGCCGCGCACAAAATCGTTTTTCGAGCCGGAAGACGATTCATGCCAGCACATATCCCGCAATATGTTTTGTCAATCAACGATTTTTGAAATATCGGAACAGCTTCCGTTCCTGGACGGTCAACAATGCCAGGAACGTTCCGCCCAATGTTGCAAGCAATGCTCCGATAGGCACGCGTAGCATCGTATCCGCCAATACCGCCGCGTCGTCAGTAGTGTTGTCCGACCATATCCAAGCCAATATCGGACTTGACATGATGATTGCGCATGCCGCCCATGCAGCGGTCTCCATCATGATTTGCGCAATCACCGCATATTTCGGCACTCCGCAATGCAAGGCGGATGCTAATTCCAGACGCCGTAACCAAATCGCAGTCGCGCCAAGCATCAATCCGGCCACGGCGGCGATTGCGGGAGCCCATGCTGTGATACGTTGCCGATAACGCGCGGCAGGGTCAAAATCCGTGCTTTGGCTGGTGTTGAGTCGCGAAACAACCGGTCTTTCTTCACTGTCGGCGGCATCCTCCACAGTGGCCAACCGTAGCAGGCTCTCAATGTTGTCCGGCACCGGCCACGCTTTGACCAGACAGGAATCGAATCGTTCCGCGTCGTTTGTCGGAACAGGTTCCAAAACGGCATATGAATATCCGCTTTTCCGGCCATCATCCGGCCACTGGTATATTCCGCCGATGTCAGCCGTGCCACCATTCTTAAGCGCTACGCTTTCGCCTGCCGTCGCCTGCAACGGCAACGCGGCTTCGGCGGAAAGCCAGATTCCGGTATGCGTATTTCTCGTGTTCCGTTTCGCATCGTTTGCCGTATTTGTGGCATGCATGTCGGCCGCGCCATCATTGGCGGAGCTTACGTCGCCGGTGGAATCAGTAAAAAAATCGATGGCTCCTTCCGTAACCTCAAATGCGGGAACGCCAGTGGACGGTAATGCCGCGAAAGTGATTTTGCCGCTTGCCTGTCGCACAGCGCCTGCCTCCCTCACCCCATCAAGCGTCGATAACGATTCGCATACCACCGGATTAATACGTTTCGCATATTCGATGACGTATGTCGATCCTCCAGACGATACGAAATCATCCACCTGCTTTTGGATGCGGGTGATTGTGATGAGATCGGCGCCGCAGAGCATCACAATCACGGCCATAAGCGTCATTGCGAAACCGCAGGCGTGTGTCGTGCCAGTGACGAGGTTTCGCCAGCATTCCGATAGAACGCCAGTCAATTGCATGGCGGGATGCGGATTACCGGTATCGCGATGCGTTCGTTTGATGGTCATGCCGGCACCTTCTCCGCTGAATCCGACTTGAAAGCATCCATGCAATCATCGGATTGATAATCGCGCAAGTCGATAAGATCGGTACAGGCATCACGGGTGCGCGGATCATGCGTGGCGACGACCACGATCGCGCCGGACATCGAAAGGTTGTTGAGTCTTTCGTTCACCGTAATCGCAGTAGACAGGTCCAATTGGGCAGTGGGCTCATCCACCAGCATCAGTCCTGCACCTGAGGCGATGCCCCTCGCCAGCATCAACCGCTGCGCTTCACCACCGGAAAGGTCTTTGAACGGCTTATCCGCCGCCTCTTCCAAACCAAATGCATCCATCAATTCCCTCGCGTGGAAATCAGCGTCGCGCCGGCACTCACCTTGCGCGATAAAAGGCAGCGACACATGATCCAATGCCGTACGCCGAGCCGCTCCATGCGGATTTTGCAGCACCCATGTCACACGGCCGCAATCAACGCGGCTCACGTCACCGGCATACGGCTTCGTCCACCCCGCGATGATGGACAACAGCGTCGATTTCCCCGAGCCGCTAGGTCCGACCAGCGCATACACTCGGCGTGGCCGCAACGTCAAGGTGAGATGGCGGAAAAGCATGTCTTCGCCAGTGGAGTCGAAGGCATGTCCGACATCGTTCAAATACACCGCCCGAGTCGGATGTGCGTCATAATGGCCGGTTCGTTCCATGTCGATCACCTGCAAGGATTTGGATTCGTCGGCTTTATTTCGACATTGTCAATACTGACGTTTTGCTCAAATCGCACCATGGTTTTCCCAAGCTGGCTGGAAACGATGGCAACCGGAACGGATTTACCGGAAGATACCACACATCCTTCATTCCCCGATGCGCGCACCACCGATGACGGAGGCACGGTAATCACATCGATCGGCTGTTTCAATTTCCAACGATACGACACATTCACCGTGCCGCCACCGCCCTCCGATAATGTTCCTGAGCCATTCGCCGATGAGGTAACGGCGTTCCCGGAAAGCGTAGCCAAGCGATATTCCGAACTCGACATGACGGCTGCCAGCAGCGCGGAATCCGTAAGTTCGGCGGCATCGGCGGGCACGTCGAATGCGGTGTCGCCAATGGTAAGAATACGATCTCCCGCAAGTCGCTGAGCATCGTTGACCGGCAGCGTCGCTTTGACGGGCACGGCGGCAGACACAAACACCGCCTGCCCTATGGTGGTTTGCTGTCCGACTGCGATGGAGCAGGAATCGACGGTCAATGAGTCAGCAGGCAACCACATGAACGTGCCAGGCCCAATCGTCCATTGTGATTCAACTGTGAGCCGTTTCGCCCCGACACTGTCGGCGAGCGCATTGTAAGCGGTGATGGTATCCCATGTCATCGTGTCGGAATCAGGCGCGGCATACCCCAGATTGCGCAACGCCTGATTCAGCGCCCAAGCGTCAGCACCTTTCATTCCGCTGGTCAATGCTCGATACATCGGTGTTTGCGTGTGCAGCGCGACCAATGGCGTCGCATCCACCGATGCCAGTGTGCCACCCGAGGAAATCGTCATACCGGGAACGCATGTCGAAGCGGTCACTGTTCCGGATACAGGCGACGTGACCGTGAGAGCCGAGCCGACGCTCACGGATAACGTCACCGATTGTGAATCGTCAAAAGACGCAGAGCTCACATGTATGGAACCGGCGTCCACCGTGGATTCCAAAGATGGGGGAATTCTCGCCTGCGAAAGTATGAAGCCGCAACCTAATCCCACAGCGAGCATCGTGCATGCCAGCAGCACGATAATCGATGCGGAGACCATGCCACGAGCGGACTTGCGTTCGGCGCGGTGAAACCACCGTTTTCCGATTTGCCGAGTGCTTGGCATCCTGCGATCCGGTTGTGTATTTTTGCCATTCATCGGCGAACTCCCCCTACTCCGTTATTCAGAAGTCTCCGTCTCGCAGGCGAACCATTGCTGAGCCTCTTCGCTCTCCGTATCTTCATAATATTTGCCGAAAGGAGTATCCAGCAATGGGTCGCGGCCAGAGGAATCCGGTTTGGCTTCCATTATCTTCTGGTACTCCTCATAGGAAAGATCAGCGTCAAGAAGTCCATGCCGTTTACGGCAATCAAATATCTTGCGCTTCGAATCGGCTTCGCTCACATGGTTTGGATTTGCGTGAATCTCCTGATCCAACGGAATGAGCTCGTAGTATCCCGTTTTCGTACGGCATTGATCGACATGCTCATTCAATTGGTCGGGGGTATATTGCGAGAACTGGTCCGACACCGACTCGCTGCCATCCTCTCGAGAGTAGCTGGATGACAAATCATACTGCGCCAGACATTTATTGTAGGATTCCTGGAATTCCTCGATTTCCGCATCTGTGATCGTGCCGTCACGAAGAATTTCACGAACTAAATCACTATCGGTACGAGAATACATCCGCTGTATTTCGGTACGCCAAGGATTAGTCGTTTTATCCGTCGATGCGGCACCGTTCGAACATGATGCAAGAATCAATACGGCAAGACAGAAAACCGGTATCGCATGGAATCGTCTTACCATAGCTTTTTCCAGTTCGCCCCATAGCTGTACTGCGAGTACAGATTTGTTGTGGGCGCGACCGAATTCACGCCATTGCCCTTCCACGAACCGTACCGCATGACTTGGAAACCGCCGCATATCGTTTTCCTAACATCACACCACATTGTGCTTCTCCTTCTAACTTGGTTCCAGCCTCATTGCCGGGACCTTAAACACTTACGAATATAAGAAAAACCATGCGTCAACACGCTTGATACTCTTGGTGGTGTAGTTCCTTCAACTACATCGCGATTCTCGATTCCACTATGAACGCTCACCGGTCCATAATGCTACGGCCTCCGCCGCGGTACGCACATGAAGCTTCGCCTTGGCACGGGCCAGAAGCGAATTAACCGTGGATTCCTTACATCCCATACTCTGCGAAATCCGTTTATTCGTTAATCCCCGAGATTTAAAGGCAAGGGCTTCCTGCTCACGTATGGACAACAGACGTCTAGCCGTTCGGACGCTCTTCCTTACGCGCAGATGCGCAACCGACGAGGTCTCGAAACCACCTCCCCACGTACCGCCGCATGCCACACTCACGATTGCGGATCTCAACACATTCCAATCGCTCTTGCCGACAATACCTTGCGCTCCAGCAGAAATAGCCTCACGCTGATATGTCTGCGTAGGAAACGACGTCACTATCAATAATCGGATCTTTCCGGTACGTCGACGTATCGCATAACACACATCGGCACCGGATAATCCTCTTGATTCCGGTCCCAATGCCATATCCACGAGCATCATATCCGGAGCATGATCGGTATCCATAGCCAAACTCAATGCCTTTTGAGCAGCCGTGGCCGTCCAGAGCACTGAACCAGCGCCCGACGAGTTGATGATACGCGTCAAACCGTCAATCGCGAATGGATCATCATCAAGAATTGAAAAGCGGTGCGCCTTCGTCGCATCCGCCATGGCAGAAATGCCTTCGTTTTTCCCCATTTTGCGACTCCCCTGTCCCAAAAGCTCTCCGTTGCCTAGTATAACGGAAAAATGGCTCCCCCCTCATATTCCCACACATATCGCGGCCCAAAAGACCAAAGCGTTTGACCGCTATGCGCGGCTGAACGCTTTGGTCATGAATCATACGATGCTTAATCGGAATCAAACCAATGTCGAATGCGGCTCAATCAGAGTTGAATCACCATTCCTTCCCAGCGGGCGAGTTCGCCGCGTGCGATCGACCTTGTGCTGTGAATCGCATCATAGGTGCTGAGCAGCACCTGCGACTCGTCGATTCCATCGGCGAGCATGTGCGCGACCTCCGTTGGCACGTCGGCGGATTTGTCGGTGAGGTTGACGATGACGAGCATGGCGTCGTCGCCGTGCGTGCGGGTGAATGCGTACACCCGCTCGTCATCCGGCGCGACGAGATCCCATTCGCCGGCCGCGACGGTGGCGTTGTTGTGGCGCATGGCGATGAGCTTCTTGTAGAACGTGTAGACGGAGTCGGGATCGTCGAATTCCTCGGCGGCGTTGATCTCCACATGGTTCGGGTTCACGTCGATCCATGGTTCCGTCGCGGCGTTCGGCGCGGTGAAGCCGGCATATTTGGACGCGTCCCATTGCATCGGAGTGCGTGCGTTGTCGCGGCCGATCAGCGCGAGCGCGGCCATCATAGATTCGGATGACTGGCACTTGGCCTCCTCCACGCGCTGATGGTATGCGTTGATGGCCTCCAGATCGCGGTATTGGCTGAGTTTGGTGAAGTGAGCGTTGGTCATGCCCAATTCCTCGCCTTGGTAGATGTACGGGGTTCCGCGATGCATGTGCAGCAGCATGCCGAACGCTTTGGCGCTGAGTTCGCGTGATTCGCGGTCGGCGTCGTTCCCCCAGCGGGATACGACGCGCGGCTGGTCATGGTTGCAGAAGAACAGGCTCGCCCACCCCGCGTTCCTCACGGCCTGCTGCTGGTCGGCGAGATGCGTGCGCAGGTTTTTCACCGCGAACGGCACGGTGTTCCACTTGGAGCCTTCCTGGTCGATGCCGACGTGGTCGAAAAGGAACAGCATGTCGAGTTCCTTATCGGTCGGATCGGTGATGTGCTCGTTGCGTTCCGGCGTGATGCCCGGAGCCTCGCCCACATTCATGTAGCCTTCACGCCCCTCAAACACCTCGCGGCGCATCTCGGCGAGAAACCCGTCAAGACGCGGACCGTCGGAACAGAACGGGAACGGGCTGGAATAGCCTTCCTCGCCGACCGGATTGTCGGCGATCCGCGAGCCTTCCTCGCCGGGCAGTTTGCCGTTGGCGTCGATGGTTTTGGAGATCTGGGTGATCACGTCCATGCGGAAACCGTCGATGCCGCGGTCCATCCACCAGTTCATCATCCGGTAGACGGCCTTGCGCACCTCGGGGTTCTCCCAGTTGAGGTCGGGCTGCTTCTTGGAATACTGGTGGAGGAAGTATTCGCCGCGTTTCGGATCGTACTGCCATGCGGAGCCGCCGAAGTAGGAGCCCCACTGGTTCGGCTCGGCACCCGGAGTGCCCGGTTCATGGCCGGGTTTGGCCGGACGCCACCAATACCAATCGGCGTGCGGATCGTTCTTGTCGCGCGAAGCCTGGAACCAGGCGTGCTCGTCGGACGTGTGGTTCACGACCAGATCCATGATGACCCTCAGACCACGCCGGTGCGCTTCGGCGAGCAGTTCGTCCATGTCTTCCATCGTGCCGAACAGCGGATCGATGGCCTGATAGTCGGCGATGTCGTAGCCGTTGTCGTCCTGCGGGGACTTGTATACCGGCGACAGCCACAGCACGTCCACGCCAAGGTCCGCGAGATAGTCGAGCCGGCTGGTGATGCCCTTCAGATCGCCGATGCCGTCGCCGTTGGAATCCTGGAAGGACCGCGGATAGATCTGGTAGACCACCGCATTCGCCCACCATGGGTTTGGGACGGCACCGTTGGTACGGGCGGAATCCGGCAATTGAGAACGGTTGAAATCAGTCATTCCGATTGGGCTCCTTTGCATAGCGGATACGTAGCCGAAGCGCGGCAGGTGTGCTCGGACACGCATTGCAGAAACGCGATTGCCTACCGTTTCATGGTAGGCAATCGCTTTTTTCTTTCCTGGGTGCGGCGCGTTGCGCGAAGCGGGAAATGAATGGATCCCCCGCTCGGCGCTGTGAAAGGAAAGCCCAGTGGGCTTTCCTTGATTTGGCAAGCGGACGGCCTACGGCCGCGTTTTTCTGCCCTCGCTCAACTATCGTCTCGCTCAGGGGGAGCCTATGAACAGCCCACTGGGCTGTTCACTTCACAGCGCCCCTCATCACACCGCCGACGACCCACTTCTGGGCGAAGACGTAGACGATGAGCACCGGCGCCATCGCCATCAGGTAGGAGGCGAACGCCATCGGATAGTTCGAGGTGAACTGGCTTTGGAACACGTACTGCGCCAGCGGAATCGTCTGGTTGCTTTGGTCGGTCAATGTGATCAACGGCAGCAGGAAGTCGTTCCATGCCCACAACGCGGTCAGAATCGCGATGGTGGCGTTGATCGGCCCCATCAGCGGGAAGATGATCGTCCAGAAGATGCGCCAGGTCGAAGCGCCGTCGATGCGGGCGGCCTCTTCCAGCGAAATCGGAATCGAACGGATGAAACCGATGGCGATGAACAGGTTCGTGCCGATGCCGAGAATCGTGTACAGCACGATCAGGCCCAGCTGGTTGTCGAGGTGCAGCGTGCCCATCTGCTTGGCGATCGGCAGCATGATGACGGTGAACGGCACGAACATCATCGCCAGGAAGAAGTAGTACAGGAAGCGGAAGAACCGCTTGTCCATGTTCCTGGCGACGGCGTAGGCGACGAACGTGTTCGTCAGCAGCGTGAGCACCACCGCGCACACGGTGATGATCGCGGAATTCAGCGCGGCCTTCGGATAGTTCACCTTGTTCCACGCATCGACGAAATTATGCCATTCCCAAGTGCTCGGCAGACCGAACGTGCCCGCCTCGCTCGGCGTCTTCAACGCGGTCACCACGGTGAAATACAGCGGCACGAGCACGGTAAGGCTCAGCACCGCGACGGCCGCGGTGAGCCACCAGTTGACGTTGCGGTCCTTGCGGAACTTTTCCGGCCTGCCCTGCGGTTTCGCGGACGGTTCGGCGACCGGCTTCGTTGCGACAGTTGTGGTAGTCATGATTGTTCTCCTTTGCCTTCACACCTTGCCGATCAGACCTTTTCCTTGCCGCTGAAGAACTTCAGCTGCACGAAGGCCAGAATCGCCAGCACGATGAAGAACGTGACCGCGTTCGCCATCTGGTAGGAGTATTCGCCGTTGCCCAGGCCGTTCTGGAAGATCAGGTAGG
>ERZ808246.2687-NODE-2687-length-10828-cov-8.285157_pt1 | contig 10828 bp, 11 predicted proteins | sample MGYA00521083_ERZ808246 | MGnify/ENA primary metagenome ERZ808246 (study PRJEB31516, sample SAMN03275577) | gut metagenome | biome: mammalia-associated habitat; material: feces | host: Papio cynocephalus | place: Kenya | collected 2012-07-07 ...
CAGCGAGTAGTTCGGATCCTCCTTGTTGAGCCAGTAGTATTCGTCCAATACGGACACGCCCTCGGTCTCGATGGAGGGGATGGAGCGGAACATGTCCCACATCACTTCGAAATGGTTGTCCATTTCGCGCCCGCCGCGCATCACGTAGCCCAGACCGGGAATGTTCGCGCCGTCGCATGCGCCGCCCGGGACCGGGTCCTTTTCGAACACGTGGATGTGGTTGCCGGGCATCTGGGCGTCGCGTACCAGGTAGCAGGCCGCGGTCAGCGCGGCCAGGCCGGTGCCGATGATGTAGGCGTTCTTATGGTCGATGCCCGCAGGCTTCTTCGGACGGGCGAATGCTTCGTAATTGCCGCTGGAATAGTACATGGCTTCCTCCTTTGGAAACGCTTGGCACTGCTGCCATTATGGCCTGGAGGTGGCGGGTGTCGCCATGAACAGATGAGGCGATCTGTTCAGTTTTCATGCAAACGTGGCGGATTGTCAGAACGCTGCGGGATGGGAAGCGGCGAGGGGGGGGGAGACAAAAACGGCAGGGCCCGGATCGTATGTGCGATCCGGGCCCTGCCGCCGTGTCAAAGGGGAGAGTGGAAGCGTATTCGGCGTGGCCTTACTCGGTCATGCCTTCCTTGTCCGGACCGGGGGTCTTGGACGGGTCGAAGCCGGAGACGATGAACACCACCTGGCGTGCGGCGGAAACGGCGTGATCGCCAAGGCGTTCGAGGAAGCGGCCCAGCAGCACGATGTCGATGATCTGCTGCCTGGTCATCTCCACGTCCTCGTTGAGTGCCAGGTCGAAGGTCTGCTTGTGCAGGGCGTCGAGCTTGTCGTCGTCCAGGATGATGCGTTCCGCGGTCTTGGCGTCGCGGTCGGCCAGCATGGCCACCACGTTGTCGCTGGTCTCGTCAAGGAACTCCTGCATCTTGGTGAACGCGTCCTTCGCCTCTTCGGGCAGCGGGGAGGCGGGGTATGCGCGGCGGGAGGCTTCCGCCACATGCTTGGCGAGGTCGCCCATGCGTTCGAAGGTGATGGCCAGGCGCATGGTGGAGACCACGACGCGCAGGTCGGTGGCCACCGGGTTCTGCTTGGCCAGCAGCTTCACGCACTGGTCGACCACGCTTTCCTGCAGGGCATCGAGCTCGGCGTCGCCGTCGATGACGGCCTGCGCGGCTTCGACGTTCGTTTCCAGCAGGGCCTCGCCGGCGCCGCGAATGGCTTTGCGTACATTCTGTGCCATGTGGTCAAGGTCGTCGGCGACGGCCTTCATCTCTTCGTTGAAAATAACGCGCATTGTGTTTGTTCGGCCTTTCGTATGTGCTGTGTGCAACCTTGCTCCAGTTTATGCGCTGCGCCGCCTACACGCGAGGGCCGACACGGAATGGCAACCGGAAATTGGGGTATGTTCAACTCGATGTTCATTCGCCGTTCATGTTGGTCTCCGTGCGGTGTGGGTTTGCCGTCGATTCGTGTGTTGCGCGCTCTGCACGCGGCTTGTGTGGAACAATGGGCGTATGTCTGATTCGCCTGTTCCCTCGCTGATCGTGTTCGCGGTGTTCGCCATTGTGGGGTTTTGCATTGTCGTACTGCTGGGCACTATGGTGCTCGGCTGGGTCGAGCCGCTGATCGAGCGTTGGCTGGGCGGGGTGTCCTTTACGGAATGGCTGGATGAACGGTTGCATAGGGGCAGGCGCAGGCGTTCGGCGGACGACGACACGGGGCTTGATCAGTCGACGTTCGGTCTGCTGGCGATTCTGCAGAGCGCGTCGCTGATCGTGGGCGATGGCGATGAGGTGATCAACGCGAATCCTGAGGCGTACCGGCTGGGCATCATGCGCGACGACCATATCGTGAACGGCGAGGTGCTGGATGCGGTGCATGACGTCCGTGAGCATGGCGGCAGACGTCTGTTCGACATCCAGACCACCACGGTCACGCGTTTCGAATCGAGCGCCGATCCCGCGGAACGTGGGGAGGAACCCGAGGCATATGGCGTGCAGCGGCCGAACTGGCTGAATGTCACCGTGGGCCGCGTGGATTCCAAGCATGTGGTCGTGTTGCTGGACGATGTGAGCGAGAACGTGCGTTTCAATCAGATCCGCGATTCCTTCATCGTCAACGTGTCCGAGCAGCTGCTCAAGCCGACCGAGGCGCTGAACAGGCTCGCCGATGAGCTTGAACGCGACGATCTCGACAGCGGGCGCGTGCATATGGCCGCGCATGAGGTGCGTGTCGCCGGCAATCACCTGAACCACATGGTCGCCGACCTGCTGTTGCTGATCAAGGCGCAGGAACCGATCGTGCCCAGCGCGGCCAACCGCATCAATGTGATGGAACAGGTCGACGGCGTGGTCGCATCCATGAAGGACGCCATCCGCGAGGCCTGCTTGCATGTGCAGGTCGAGGGGGACCGTTCGCTGGCGATCAACGGCGATGTCTCGCAGATCAGGGCGGCATTGTCCAAGCTGCTGGAGAACGCGATCCAGTATTCGCCGAAGGGCGGTTACATCGGCATTTCCGCCAAACTTGGCGAGACGGGCGACGATGTGCAGATACGTGTGCTCGACCAGGGCATGGGTATTGCGAAGAGCGAGCAGTCGCGCGTTTTCGAACGGTTCTACCGTGGAACCGATCAGGGGGATCGCAAGGTGGACGGCGTGGGTCTCGGCCTGGCGATCGTCAAGCATGTGGCGCTCACCCATCACGGTTCCGTGTCGGTGTGGTCCGTGCCGGGGCAGGGGAGCACGTTCACGCTGACGTTGCCGCTTGCCCGCTAGATGGCGTCGGTTCGTTCGCCGTCGGCGCGCAGCAGCCCCGTGTGAATGTGCCCCGGATATGGTTGTGCCCCGCAGTTCTCGCTGCGGGGCACAACCATATCCGGCATTGCTATTGACCCAGGCGCCGGTAATCCCAGCGGTCGAAATGCTCCCAGACGAGCAGTATCAGACCGGTGGCCACGCCGCAGATGCACACGATGCAGATCTCCGTCATCTTGAATCCCATCATGTTCAGCACGATGCTGACGATCAGCGCGATGGCCCACAATCCGGTGCCCAGTGAGAACACGATGCGCAGATCCACGCGCACCGGCTTGGGTGCCGGTTTGCGCTGGGCCGGGTCGATGATTGGAGCGAACTTCATAGGCTGTAGCTTACATCCGCTCCGCCACATAATCGATGCAGTGGGTGAGCGCCAGCACATCGGAGGGCTCGACCGAGGGGAACACGCCGATGCGCAGCTGGTTGCGGCCGAGCTTGCGGTACCCGGCGGTGTCCACGATGCCGTTGTCGCGCAGGATGGCGATCATCTGCTTGGCGTTGATGGATTCGTCCAGATCCACGGTGACTACGGCGTGCGAGCGTGCGCCCTCGTCGGCGACGAAGGGCTTGGCGTATTCGCTGGCTTCGGCCCATGCGTACAGCGTGGACGCGGATTTGCTGCAACGCGCGGTGGCCCAGGCCATGCCGCCGTTGTCGTTCAGCCAGCGCACCTGGTTCTCCATCATGATGAGTGTCGCCACCGAAGGCGTGTTCAGCGTCTGGTCCTTGCGGGAGTTCTCCAGCGCGCTGGTCAGCGAGAGGAACGGTGGCACCCAGCGGCTTGCGCCGGGCAGGTTCACGTTGGCCTCGACGCGGGCCGCGCGTTCCACGGCGGCGGGGGAGAGGATGGCGACCCACAGGCCGCCGTCCGAGCCGAATGCCTTCTGGGGGGAGAAGTAGTAGGCGTCGGTCTGGCTGATATCGACGGGCAGCGCGCCTGCGGCGGAGGTGGCGTCGATGAGCGTCAGGGCACCCTGCTCCTTGCTGCCTTCGATGCGGTGAATCGGCGCGGCCACGCCGGTGGAGGTCTCGTTGTGCGCCCAGCAGTAGGCGTCGACGTATTCGGTGAGTTCCGGCAGGCGATACGTGCCGGGTTCGCCCTCGTAGATCACCGGATCCTCAAGGAACGGTGCGGCTGCGGCGGACTTGGCGAACTTGGCGCTGAACGAGCCGTAGGTGCCGAAGGCGGCCTGACGCGTGATCAGGGATGCGCAGGCGATCTCCCAGAAGCAGCTTGCGCCGCCGTTGCCGAGTGCGACCTCGTAGCCGTCCGGCAGGTTGAAGAAGGACGCCAGCCCCTCGCGGATGGATCCCACGAGCTGACGTACCGGCGTCTGGCGGTGGGAGGTGCCCAGCAGGGTGGTCGCGCCGTCGTCGAGTGCGGCGATCTGCTCGGGGCGTATTTTGCTCGGGCCGGATCCGAAACGTCCGTCCTCGGGCAGCATGTCGGTAGGAATCTTCACTGTATTGGCCATAAGCCACTACCCTAGCCATCAGTGCGGATGGGGATGACGATTCGTTCACGTGCGACGAGCGTGTATCGATGCACGTCGCGTATGGGATGAAAATCCGCCGGGTGCCCGGTGTGTCGACCGATGGTTATGGCGGCTTGTACAGTTGGGTGGGAAAGTGGGGACGTGTCTCATGAGACATGCCCCGAACGATAAGGAGTGATTTGTTATGAGGCATGCTGCGCCAAAAGCGGCCAGGACTTCAAGCACCCCGTTCGCCATGATGCGCGCCGCTCGTCCGAGCAGGCTGAGCCACGCCGCGTGCAGGATCGAAGGCAACGGTGCGGTGCTGGGCCTTGAGCCGGTGGTCGCCGCGAAGCTCAACGAAATCGCGCCTCAGACCAGACGTGCCATGCGTGAGGCCGCTCGTGCGGCCGAGCGTCGCAATATTCTTCTTGGCTCCGCGTCGCTCGCCGCCTTGGTGGGCACTGCGGCGACCACCATCAGCCTGACTGGCCTGGAAAGGGCCATGCCCGTGGCGAGCGAGGCCGAATTTACCACCACGCAGGTGCAGAACGTCAAGGCCGCGGCCTCCCGTTCCGACACCCGTGAGGCGCTGGTCTCCGACCAGACCCAGCAGTCCACCAACGAGGGCACCTGGTCCCTGGGCGAAGGCAACGCCAATCTCGATGTGAAGCAGATGTCCCGTTCCCTGGCGAATAACGAGAACGTCGCCAAGCTGATGGATCAGGACGGCGATGCGCTGCCTGCCGGGTTCAACCCGAACCACGACGCGGGCGATACCGGCAACGCCTACGAATACAGCCAGTGCACCTGGTGGGTGTACGTCCGTCGTCATCAGCTGGGACTGCCGGCCGGTTCCTATATGGGCAATGGCTGCCAGTGGGCTTCCTCCGCCCGTGCCCTGGGCTATTGGGTGGATAACACGCCTCGTCATGTGGGCGACATCATGGTGTTCCGCGCCGGCCAGGAGGGCTCGGACAGCACGTACGGTCACGTCGCGATCGTAGAGAAGATCAATGCGGATGGTTCCGTCACCACGTCCGAGTGCGGTTCCGTCATGCAGGGCAAGACCTATTCGAAGACGTACCACAACGTCTCCGATTTCGAATACATCCATTACTGACGGTGCCGCCGCGCTGCGTTCCTGTGATGTGGAATGCAGCGGTGTGCAACGTTTTCAGAGGGTGCGTACCTGTGCGGCGTGTTGCGCCATATCAGGCGAACCGTCATGGTGTTGTCCATTTGCACAGGAAACCCTCGCTGGTATTGTAGGAAAGCGATGAAGACAGTACAACAAACAGTGTCAATGTTCGTCGCCGCCGTAGCTGTCTGCGCCACATTCGTCGCAGCCGCTCCTGCGGCCGTCGCAGCCGATCAGCCGAGTGTGGTTGCTTCCGAGCGTTCCTTCCCCAAGACCTCCACGGCCCGTAAGGATGTGCTCAAGGAATCCGTATCCACCGACGTCAAGGGCAATTGGGGCGGCATCGAGTCCCTCAATGTGCCGAAGACCAAGTCCCAGGCCGAGAAGGACGCCGAGGCCAAGGCCGAGCAGGAGCGTCAGGAGGCCGCAGCCCGCGCTCAGCAGGAAGCCGCCGCCCAGCAGGCTGCCGCAGCTTCGCGTTCCGCAACCCGTTCCTCGCTGGATTCCTCCAGCTCCGCCGCCATCACCGTGAATCCGCCGGACAGCAAGACCGCCGCCGCACTGGTTTCCTACGCCGAACAGTTCGTCGGCAAGGTGCCGTACGTGTGGGGTGGCTCCGACACCAGCGGCTGGGATTGCTCCGGTTTCGTCATGTACGTGTTCGCCCAGTTCGGCATCTCCCTGCCGCACAGCTCTGGCGCCCAGGCCGGCTATGGCACCGCGGTGCCGTCGCTTGCCAGCGCACAGCCTGGCGACATCATCGCCAATAGCGCGCATGCCGGCATCTACGTCGGCAACGGCATGGTGGTCAATGCCTTGAATGAGAGCCAGGGCACGCAGATTACCCCGGTCGCGTGGGCCTACACCGGCAGCTATTCGATTCGCAGGCTGCTGTAAGCCGCAAAATCGCACAACACGTTGAGGCACGTTCCTGATGGAGCGTGCCTTTTTTCTACAAAAAACCTGTCTTTGTCGAGTTGAAACATGCCGAGAAGATGGCGGAACACACGGCGTTTCCTTGCTTTTCCAACGATATGTGAAAAACCGAGTTATTCTTGACTGTAGTGACGGCCCATCGTGGGGTCGCCAGCAATCTCAAGGAGGTCGCCATGATCAACGACAAGGCTGTTCTTGTTGGTGTGGATGGATCGAACGCCAGCTACAAGGCCACGTGGTGGGCAGCGAATTACGCCAAGCACGCGGGGCTTACTCTGCAGATCGTCTGCGCCTATTCGCTTCCGAGCTATGCGGCGGTGAGCTTCGATGCCACCTACACCGCTATGGGTGATGACAATGCGGCGCATGCCGACGCGCAGGAGATTCTGTCCAAGGCCAAGGCGATCGCCGACGAGCAGGGCGTCGAAGCCACCACGCTCATCGTCACCGGCGACCCGGCCTCCGTATTCGTGGAGCTGTCCCGCAACTACAACCTCATCGTCATCGGCAACCGCGGCAAGGGCGGTCTTGCGGAGCGTCTGCTCGGCACCACGTCCTCCAGCCTTCCGGCATACGCGTACTGCCCGATCATCGTGGTGCCCTACACCGACGATGACGGCAACCTCATGCACCTGAACAACACCATCACCAAGGTGGCGGTCGGTGCCGACGAATCCAAGTGGGGCGTCAAGGCATTGCAGATCGCAGGCGATTTCGCCGCATCCTGGAACGCCGAGCTCGAGGTGATCTCCGCAGTGCCGGAGGTCAAGGGCGTAAGCGCCGACGACAGCGTCTACGATTCCTACATGGACGATCTGAAGACCCGTGTGGCCCCGCTGCAGGAGAAGTACCCCGACCTGTCCATCAACTGCCGCATCGTGCCGGGTTCTGCCGTGCATACGCTGACTGAGGCCAGCTACAGCCATGATGTCGTGGTCGTCGGTTCCCGTGGCCGTGGCGGATTCACCGGTCTGCTGCTCGGCTCGATCAGCCAGGGCCTGCTGCAGCATGCGGTCAGCCCGGTGTACGTGGTGCCGCGCAAGTACGTCGAGGCCGCGGAAAGCCGTCTGGACACGGTTCCGGGCTCTCCGGCGGATGTCAAGCCGAAGCCGCTGGACGATATCTCCGGCGTCGAGGAGGCTCCGGTGTCCACCGCTTCGAGCGAGGTCGTCTCCCAGATCGAGAAGACTATCGATCCCAAGCACTGATGTGGGACGCGCCGCCGTACCGTAACTGCGACGCATCATAACGGATGAAGCATAAGGAAGCCGGCCACCTGCGGAATGCGGGTGGCCGGCTTTCCTATGCGAACGTGCGAACGGATGCCGTTCAGTGCTTGACGGTGACGTTCATGCGCACCGGGGTTTCCTGCACATAGGTGTGCTTGACGGTGCATGCCTTGTCCACATGGCGGGAGATGCGCTCGGCGAGCTTGTCGGCGTCCTCGTCGCTCAGTCCGGCGCCGGTGGCGTCGACCTCCAGCTGCTCCTCGAAAGCGGTATAGGCGTCGTTGTCGGCGTCGTAGGTGCCGTCCACGACGATCTTCGCGCCCTTGCCCTCACCCAGGGTATGCTCGACGGCGAACTGGCTGGACAGCGCCGCGCAGCCGGCCAGGGCGATCTTCATCAGGTCGCCGGGGGTGAACTGGCCACGGCCCTTGCCGAACTTGATATGCGCGCCATCCTCGCTGAAGGCGTCCCAGGAACCGTCCTTGTTGCGCTCGACCCACAGTCGCTTTGCCATATGCTTCTCCTTACAACCGATCGGCTACACGTAGCCACGTGACGATATCGCAGTCCATTATGCCTCACATGCCGTTCTCGCGGCGCCGCGGTTCCATTCTCGGCGCAATCACCGGTTCGCCGCGGTCTCGGCCCTACGTTTGGCTACACTGGAATCCATGGCTTTAACTTCCGAACAACTCGTGCAAATCCGTTCCCGCATCCCCGCCCGTCCGCAGACGGACATTCCCATGCCCTATGAGGATCTGGTACGCAAGATCCTTGCCGAGGGCACGCTGAAATCCGACCGCACCGGAACTGGCACCATCTCGTTGTTCGGCCAGCAGATGAGATTCAACCTGGGCGAGTACTTCCCGCTGCTCACCACCAAGACGGTGTTCTTCCGGGGTCTTGCCACCGAGCTGCTGTGGTTCCTGCGCGGTTCCGATGGCGGCAATATCAACTGGCTGCTGGAGCACAACGTGCACATCTGGGACGAATGGGCCGACGAGAACGGTGATCTGGGGCCGGTGTACGGCGTGCAGTGGCGTTCCTGGCCGGCTCCCACCCCGGAGGACCCGAACCGCACCATCGACCAGATCTCGAACGTGCTCGACCTCATCAAGAACCATCCCGATTCCCGCCGCATGGTGGTGTCCGCCTGGAATCCGGCCGAAGTCGAGAACATGGCATTGCCCCCGTGCCACGCGCTGTTCCAGTTCTACGTGGCGGATGGCAAGCTCAGCTGCCAGCTGTACCAGCGTTCCTGCGACATGTTCCTCGGCGTGCCGTTCAACATCGCCTCCTACTCGCTGCTCACGCTCATGATGGCCCAGCAGGCCGGGCTGGAGCCGGGCGAATTCGTGTGGACCGGCGGCGACTGCCACATCTACGACAATCACGTCGAGCAGTTCATCGAGCAGCTGGGCCGCGAACCGTACCCGTACCCGCAGATCCAGATCGACAAGGCGCCCTCGCTGTTCGACTACAAGTACGAGGATTTCCATATCATCGGCTACCGGCACCATCCCACCATCAAGGCCCCCGTCGCCGTATGACAAGGCCGAACCGGCGCGTCTCCGCCGTCTAATAGACTGGTGAGCCAGTTCCGAGAACCCAAGGAGTGAGTGAAATGGAGCATGACAGTAATAGCCGCAGCGGCTATCACGAACCCGAGCCCGGAAGTGCCGGGCTGGAGGAATCCGAGGATTGGGGCGACGATTTCCCCAAGACATTCTCGGTGAATTTGATTTGGGCGCAGGCCCGCGACAAGTCGGGGCGGCCGGGAGCCATCGGATACAAGGGCGGTATGCCGTGGCACCTTTCCGAGGACCTGAAGCATTTCCAGGAGCTGACGGTGTCGCATCCGGTGATCATGGGCCGACGCACGTGGGAATCCCTGTCGCCGAAGTACCGTCCGCTGCCGAACCGGGACAATATCGTCATCACGCATGATACGCAGTACCGTGCGGTGGGCGCCACGGTCGTCGGCAGCCTGGAGGACGCGCTTGACCTGGCACGCCAGGAGGCCATCCCGGATGACGGGCTCGACCGCTCGGAAATCTGGGTGATCGGCGGCGCGGAACTGTTCCGCGAGGCGATGCCTATCGCCAACAAGGTGTATGTGACCGACATCGACGTGGCGGTCGACGCCGACACCTACGCGCCCGATATCGACGCGCTTGCCGAGCACGGAGCGTGGGACGTGGTGGATCGGTCGATCCGGTTCACGCCGAAGAACGCGGATTGCGGCATCGACGGATATCGGTTCCGCACATTCGCGCGCGTGCGCTGAACGCATCAGACATCGAGGATGCCGCAGAATCCCTGCGGCATCCTTGCATATTACGAGCCATGAAAAGGAACGATATGACCAACGACACCTATACGGTAATGACAGTCTGCACCGGCAATATCTGCCGTTCCCCGATGGGGGAGATCATTCTGCGGCACTTCTTCGACGAACGTGGGCTCGGCGACCGCGTGAACGTGGAGTCCAGCGGCGTCTCCGACGAGGAATGGAGCCATCCGATCGACCCGCGCGCCGTGCATGTGCTGCGCCAGCGCGGGTATGGCGACGAGATCCCGCGCGATCATTTCGCGCACCGCATCAGCCGCGACGAGATCGAACGTACCGATCTGTTCCTGCCGATGACCGCATCGCATATGCATGCGCTGCTGCGCCAGCTGCCGCCATCGAAGCGCGGTGAGGTGCATATGTACCGCAGCTTCGATCCGGACCTACCCACGCCGAAGCCCGGGCGCGAAAGCCAGATCGACCTGGTCGACCCGTGGTATGGGGGCGAGCATGAGTTCGAGGTCGCCATCGACCAGATCGAACATGTCGCGCCATACATCGTGGATTGGGTGGAGCAGCAGTTGCAGGACTGACGCACTGGTTGCGATGGTGCATGCCCGGCGGAGGCCGGCATACGCGTTGAAGGCACATTCAAGGCCTTATTCGGCCGGGATTACAGCTTTGCGGCGCGTATGCCGGCCTCCGCCTTGTTTTCGGCCCTGTACGGCCCATTGCCGGACGTTGTGCGATTCCGGGGAGGGAGGGGAGCTTGGCCGGTCGTTCGGGACCGGCGGATGTGTTGCGGACGTGGAGTTTGACGGCGCGGAATGGACGGTACTGGAAAAGGGGAAGAGATATGAAAAACCCTCGCCGTTTCCGACGAGGGTTCAAGTGGTGGCTCCGAGCGGCATCGATCCGCTGACCTAACGATTTTCAGTCGT
>ERZ808246.2692-NODE-2692-length-10814-cov-6.799610_pt1 | contig 10814 bp, 9 predicted proteins | sample MGYA00521083_ERZ808246 | MGnify/ENA primary metagenome ERZ808246 (study PRJEB31516, sample SAMN03275577) | gut metagenome | biome: mammalia-associated habitat; material: feces | host: Papio cynocephalus | place: Kenya | collected 2012-07-07 ...
ATAACAGGCAGGTCACTGGTACTGCCCATGATAATGCTTACTAATGGTTTCATTTTACTTGATATTTAATGTTATACTTTATTCAGATGACGAAGAAAGCGCAGACCAGCCCGACAAAGAAGCCCGTCAAGACTTGCGAGAGGGAATGCTGTCGAAGAATCATGCGAGCCGTTCCCACCATTCCTGCCAAGAGGATGACGAGGGAAAGCCACCAAGTGGGGTTGAAGGAAAAGCCTATGGAATAGACTATCAAGGCTCCCGTTACTCCACCGATGGCAGCGGTGTGGGTCGATATTTTCCACCACACGTTGATGAGGGCGCAAACCATCTGTATGACCAATGCCGCTACCAAGATGATGCTGATGACCCTTGGCGTGTTGCGATATTCCATGAAGAAGAAGCAACCGAAGTAGCATAGGATGGAGATGATATAAGGTACGACACGACGCTCCTTCCTTCCGAGTTCCTTGGAGGTCCATCCCTGAAAACGACGGTATAGGTGTATCAGCATGGACGGCAACAAGATGGTGAAGAGATATACCGTGAGCAACATCGGCAATTTATACGCCATCGGCAATAACGACATGTAACTGAACATGAACAGTGCCACCAATCCTACCAAGGGGAGGTAGAACGGCGTGAAGACCATGCTCATGATACGAGCTGTCAATATAATGTTTTTCTCTTTCATAACTATAGTGTGATATGCGTTTTGTTCTCTCATTTTTTCATCGTTGTTTTTAGAGCCGCTATTTCCTGAGTCGTGCCACAGGAATGCCGAATTGCTCGCGATACTTTGCCACCGTGCGTCGAGCGATAGGGAATCCTTTCCCTTTGAGTTCCTTGGCAATGGCATCATCGCTGAGCGGTTTCTTCTTATCCTCATGGTCGATGATTTCTTGGAGGGCGAGCTTGATTTTACGAGTTGACATCTCCTCGCCGTCTTCTGTGACATAGCTGTCTGTGAAGAAGAACTTTAGTGGAAACGTACCCCATTTGGTCTGGGCGTATTTGACATTGCTCACACGTGAGATGGTGCTGATGTCCAGTCCTGTTCTGTCGGCGATGTCCTTGAGAATCATAGGTTTGAGATCAGCCTCGTCGCCATCTTGGAAGAACTTCTTCTGCACCTCGATGATGGCTTTCATCGTCACGATGAGGGTATGCCGGCGCTGTTTTACCGCCTCGATGAAACCTTGTGCCTTATCCACTTTCTCCTTGGCATAGAGAAGGGCTTCCTTGTCGCTGCGGCTCATCTTTGCCTTGTTCTTCTTGTAGGTATCTATCATGTCGGTAAAGGAAGGCGATACGGTCAGCTCCGGGATATTGCCACGGTTGAGCGTGAAGGTGACGGTTCCGTCGTCGGCGGTATCTACAATGAAGTCGGGGGTGATTTGCTGAAGGTTCCTGCCCTCGGTCTCGCCAAGAGAGGCTCCTGGCTTCGGGTTCAACTTTTTGATTTCTTCCTTGAGGGTTTCCAGCTGGGTATCGTTCAGTTCCAGCCCTGCTTGTATCTTTTCCCAGTGTTTCTTGGTGAACTCGTCGAAGTAGTCTTCAAACACTTCCTCCATGGTCTTTCTGAGTACTCCTCTTGGCAGTCGTTTGGCTTGGAGTAGCAGACATTCCCTGAGGTCTCGTGCGCCAACGCCTGCGGGGTCGAAGGTTTGCAGGATATGGAGGACGTGCTCGATCTCCTTTTCGTTGACGTCAAGGTTGTGGTAGATGGCTAGCTCGTCACAGATGCTGTCGAGATCTTTGCGGAGCAGGCCATCGTCGTCGAGAGAGCCGATGAGGTATTCCATGATTTCTTTTTCCTTGTCGGAAAGTACCTGCATATCCATCTGTTCCTTCAACTTGTCGTAGAAGGAAGTGGTGTCGCCATAGACCATCTCTTCGTAGTCGGCGTTCTGGGTGTTATATCTTTCTGTATTGTAATCAGGCATTTGGTCGTCTTGCCCGATGCCTTCTAAAGCGGAGTCGAGAGCGTCCTCGCGCTCTTCCTTTTCTGTTTGTGCCTCATAAGAGTCTCCGTCAAAGTCCTCATTGCTGTCGTCCTCGTCATCCAAGGCGGAGCGGTCTTCGTTCCCTTCTCCCATGAGTGCGTCATCAGGGTTTTCGCTCTCCAGAGCTGGGTTGTCGTCCAGTTCGGCATTGATGTTGTCCTCTAGTTCTGTGAGGGGCATTTCCAGCAACTTCACCTGTAGCATCTGCTGTGCGGTGAGTCGTTGGAGCTGCTGTAGCTTTTGCGCCTGTGTCTGAATGAGTTTTTGAGCCATAGTTTCTATTTCTTAGAGTTATTCTGAATTTTGAAGTGCTAAACAAAGTATTCTTTTAGTTCGATGGCAAGCTTGTAGAGATTGTCGGGGTTTCCGTTGCCGTACCGTTGCCATATCTCATGGCAAGCTTTAGCCAGTTTGCTGTTGCAGTTTTCTCCCTTGTTGAGATAAGGGTCGCAAGTCTGAAACATAGTCATTGCCTCTGCGATAACCTGTGGTGTCGTCTTGATGAGCTTGGCAAGGTCTATGATTTCAGGAGTTTCCGGTACCATCGTAATCGGGGTGAGTTGGAAATATAGGTCGAGGATGATGATGAGCTTGACCGGGGTGAGTGATGGCTCTGTCTCCAGGGGCTCCCAGTCGTGCTCAAAAGATTCCTTGACCTCCACTCCCTCATAGAATGAGGCGGCGTTTCCGCATCCATCCATTTTCTTGAGAAGTTGGATGTCATGGGAAAGCTTGCGAGGATTGTTGGCATATTTATCCCATAGCCGTGTGATGTGTGGAGTGACCATTCTTAACTTAAACATTTGTCGGTGCAGGAACTCGGGTTGGATATGGAGTTCCAGGCTCAAATCGACCATGCCTTTCGAGTAGAGAGGTTTCACGCCCATCGGCTTCTGCTGGTACAGTTGCAATAGCAAGAGCCAGTATTCTTTTTTCCAAAGCGGATGTTTAGCCATATTACATTCTTTATTTTTCTGCAAAATTACGATTTTTCGTTGGTAATACAAAATAAAAAGAGGAATATTTTGATAAAAAGCAAAAGAAGAGCGCATGACATCTCACGAAGTCATGCGCTCTTTAATTTATATTCCCAAATTTTTCACAACTCTAGGAGATTTACTTGTTCAAGTTCTTCTCCCAAACGTAGCCTGAAGCAGTAAATGCTGCTACCCAGGCGATCATCATTGTTATTCCCATAATTCAATCTTTTTTACCTTTTCTACTTAATTCCTATTGAAGTGTTAATCTCTGAATAAACAATCTTTTTTAATTACCTTACTTCTAATCTAATACCTGTTACCTAAACTAACAATCTAAAACCTAAAACTAAACCTAAACAACTAACAATCTTAACCTAAAAACCTAATAACCTTTTGTCTTATTGACGATGCAAAGGTACGACGATTTCGGTTATCTTCCAAATATTTAGAAGAAAAAAGTCCAAAAACGCCCTCTTTTTTGATGTAAATCAAGTATGTGTGTGCGCACACATCAACAATTTAGCCCATATTTGACCTATGTCAAGCATTCGGATGAGGAGGCTTTTCCTGCCCTTCTTCCCCCTATACATTATTATATATAGATAGATAACTCTCCCGAAAGTCAGGAAGCCGCTTTTGATAGTTGATAAAAGCCGCTTCGCTCATGATTTATTGGTTGATGAATGCGTCTTCGCTCATGAATAGAGCGATGGTCTTGAGCTTGATGTACTCCTCGGATAGATACATCAATCCCTTGTTGCCCCAGTCTTTTCCCCAGGAGTTGCGGCAGACGTAGTATCGCTGTTTGCCACGCATGAAGGTTCCGATGATTTCCATCACATGGTCGTCGGTGGTATGGAGCTGTTCGAAAGCTCTTTGACGTGAGACTTGGGTTACGGGGCGTTCCGCTGGGGAAACATCGACACAGTTGTTTCTCGGGGACTGGAATCCCGGCTCGCTGATGTCGCCTTCCCAACAAACGGGATGTCCTTTCTCAATGGCATGACGGAGATGTTCCATCAGTTCGTCGATAGGAAGGTTCAGAAATTCGTCGTGCAACTGGTTGTCAGGAACCTCGATGGCGAAGTATTCCCTGAAGGGATGATGGGTAAAACTCGTCAGGGAGACATACTCCTCTGGGTAGCACACGCTATGGGCAAATTCCAAGGGCGTGTATTCTGCGCCCAGCATGTGAACCTGTCTTGCCGGCATATATCCCAGTTCGGAGTCGAATAAGTCGTCCAACTCTTCTTGCAACTTTTGGATTCCTGCTCTTTGGGCAATGGCATTTTGGCAAACTTGCTCTACCTTGCGGCACAAGACTTTATAGTTGACATTCTTGGGGTCTTGGTAGCTGTCGTAAGGTATGGCACCATACTTATTTATATAATGTATCAGCATCGAACTCATGCCTCTCATGTTGATAGCTTTCTTGCCTTGTGAGAAATAGTATTCCTTGGCTTTCTCTCCCAGCATCATTCGAGCGATGTAAGCTACGGAAAGGTTGATGGAGTCTCCCTTCATGATGTGTTCGCTCTCGATGGTGGCGAGCATGCCGTATGCCCAGCAAAGTTCACTCTTGCCTTGATTCTTGACAGGGGTGGTGCCGATGAGCTTGACATGGGCAGGCAGGCTAAATGGTCTGTCACCTGTCTCTTGTCGGGAGGATGGTTTTCTCTGATAGCCACAACTGCTGATGAGGAGCGTGGCAAGTATTGTGATGATAATGTTCCTTTTCATGTCTTTATGTCTTGTATTTTGAGTGTAATATTCTTCTCGATTAAGTCTATCACGCTGCAAAGATACGATAAAAAATGGGATATGGGCTCATGTTCTACCGAAAAAGTGCTATTTGCCTAATTCGTACATAAATTTGGCGGAAAATTGATTGCGGAACAGCAAGAAAGTAGCTAATTTTGCACCAATTTCATAATATATATCAACTTTAAGTACAAGGTAATGAACATTAATCGAATTATTTTATTGTTGTTCCTTTCTATATATTTAGGAACAATTGGGGGGGCAAGAGCTGATAGTGATAGCAGAAAATATGTGGATGTTACTACAGAATACTTGAGCAATGCAGGATTCGAAGCAGGCTCTCTTGATGGTTGGACTTGTAAAATATCTGACAATAGTTATTTGTCAGGGAAAGATGGTGTGTCATCAGATGCTAAGTATTCAGGGGAGTATGGAGCAAACATGAAAGCTTCGGATGGCACATATCGCTATCTTTATCGCACTATTAAGTTGTCTGCTGGTACTTATCGGTTGAGTGTGATGGTGAATGGCGTTCCTCATACAGCTACAACTGATAATGCTACAGATAAATTGACAAAGTTTTTTGTAAGTTATGATGATAAGGATCAATATATAGTACCTTATACTAAGGACGGTTGGCAATGTTTGAGCGCTTCATTTACTATTACTGAACAAAAAGAGGTAAGAATTGGTATTTGGTGTGGCAATGCTAAAGACTATTGGTATTATGCTGATGATTTCAAGGTTGAAAAGTATTTTGAGTCTTGGCCTAATTTCTCTAGCATAATAAGCAATTATGACTTTGAGGAGACTGACGATACTAAACTTGGTTGGACAAGCACATTTCAAACAGAAAGCAATTATGCTTCCAGTGAAGAAAAGTTCTATCATCAATCAAAGAAAACTGATGGAGGGCAAAGTGGAAGTCAATATCAAGGAAACATTATCATAGAGGATGCGCCTAATCATCATTATCAACTTTATGGCCAAGAGAAAAAGATGAATGGCAAAATTTATCAAGTAGTCACTGGATTGCCTGTTGGAAAATATAGAATAAAAGTAGCTGGTGGTATGGAAATATTTAATAATGATAATGCAACAGCAACTTTGTATGTTCATAAGGTGGATGCCTCGGGAAACGCTATCGATGGATTATCTTGGAACGAAGTTATATCCAGCAAAGGTAAGGATCGCGTAGGCTGGTATAGTTGTGATTTTGAATCTCAAAGCGAAACCGATCGGTTTGAGATAGGCATTTCTGTTGAATCATCAGAGATAGGTCATTGTTTGGATCTTGACAATTTTGGCATCTATGCCTTATCAACTGTTACGTTGAAGGCATCCAAAGTGCGATGGGGAACTTTTGTGTGTCCATTTGATGTAGAGTTGACAGATGAAAATCTAACAGCGTATGATGCAGAATCAGTTGTGGCCAATGAAAATAAATTAAACTTGACAAATGGTAGAAAAACGATAGAAGCCAATACGCCTGTTATACTTTATAGTAGCGATCCTAATGGAATCTCAGAAGCTACGTTTAGTGGAATTTTTGAGGAGGCAACTAATGATTTGAAGAGTGGTTTGTTGACAGGTGTTCTTGATGCAACCATTGATGCTCCTAAAGACAGTTATGTATTGCAGAATCATAGTGGTGTCATTGGCTTCTATAGAGTAGTTGATGTTATTCCTCATGTCACTCCTTACCATGCTTATCTGACTATACCTGCAAACTCTAGTACAGGGGCTAAGGCTCTCTATTTTGACACATCGTCAGTTACGGGTATCGAGAAAGTAGAGGTAGAAGATAATGCCGGAAAGACAGTGAGGGCTTATTATACGATAGGGGGCACTCGTATCAGCACCCCACAGAAGGGTGTTAATATTGTTCAGTTTACAGATGGTTCAACTAAAAAGATGATTCTAAAATGAAAAAGCAATATATAAAGCCAATGGCTACATTGGTGATGATAAATGGTGGAGAGATTTGTGACGCAACATTGCCTATAGGTAGTTTCGCTGATAATTCTGATGCCTTGTCCAAGAAACATACTTTTGATTTGGACTACGATGATGAGGAGGAGGTAGAAGAGAATGGTATCTCTCATAAAAGTGTTTGGGATGACTAAACTCAACGATGTAAATATTTATTTTTGCTCATTATAACAATCGGGCACTCTTGCATAATATGTGGGAGTGTCCTTTTTCGTTTGAGTACCCTTTTCGTTTGAGTGTCCTTTTCGTTTGAGTGTCCTTTTTTATGCAAATAAATGGCGATTTATTTTGTTTTGTCTCTATTTTACAGTAACTTTGCACCCTGAAAAGAAATATACGACATTCATGAATGATAAAATAAAAGAATTTGAGGTGATGGCGCCTGTGGGATCTCGCGAGTCCCTGGCTGCTGCCATCCAGGCTGGTGCTGATTCCGTTTATTTCGGAATCGGCAAGTTGAATATGCGTTCGCATTCAGCCAATCATTTTACCATCGACGACCTTCGTGAGATTGCTGCCACTTGCAATGAGCATGGTATCAAGACTTACCTCACCGTCAATACGGTTATCTACGATGATGACATCGAGACGATGAAGGAGATTATTGATGCAGCCAAGGAGGCGGGCATCTCCGCTGTCATCGCCAGTGATGTGGCTGTGATGAGCTATTGCAACGAGGTGGACGAGGAAGTTCACCTTTCCACACAGTTAAACATCTCCAATACAGAAGCGTTGAAGTTTTATGCTCGTTTCGCCGATGTCTCCGTGTTGGCTCGTGAGTTGAACATGGACCAGGTGAAGCATATCCATGAGCAGATAGAGAAGCAAAACATCTGTGGTCCGATGGGCAAGCAGATTCGCATCGAGATGTTCTGTCATGGTGCTTTGTGCATGGCGGTATCGGGCAAGTGCTACATGAGTCTTGCCAATGCCAACCGCTCTGCCAATCGTGGCGAGTGTGTGCAGATTTGCCGTCGCAGCTATACGGTTACAGACAATGAGACCGGCAACCAACTCGAAATCGACAACAAGTACGTGATGAGTCCGAAGGACTTGAAGACCATCCGATTCATCGACCGCATGATGGATGCCGGTGTGCGTGTCTTCAAGATAGAAGGTCGTGCTCGTGGTCCAGAATATGTCTATACCGTAGTGAAGTGCTACAAGGAGGCGATTGCTTCCGTGCTCGACGGTACGTTTACCGAAGAGAAGAAGGATGCCTGGGACGAAAGACTGGCCACCGTCTTCAACCGTGGTTTCTGGGATGGTTATTACCAGGGACAGACGCTAGGAGAGTGGAACAAGCATTATGGCTCCGTGGCTACCGAGAAGAAGGTGCTCGTGGGCAAGGTGATGAAGTACTTCTCCAAACTCGGCGTGGCTGAGGTTGCCGTAGAAGCCTCAACCTTCCAAAAGGGTGAGAAACTCCTCATCACAGGCAACACCACAGGCGTGATGTATCTCAATGCCGACGAGATTCGCTATGACTTGAAGCCTGTGGAGGAAGCAAAGCAGGGTTGGAGAGTGTCTATACCTGTGCCAGACAAAGTGCGTCCCAACGACAAGCTCTATAAATTGATAACAGTAAACGAAATTAAGGAGATAAAATAATGGCAACAATCAATGAATTGCAGGATGAAGTAGTGGAGGAGTTCCAGGACTTCACCGATTGGATGGATAAGTATCAGATGCTCATCGACTTGGGTAACGACTTGAAGCCTCTCGACGAGAAATATAAGAACGAGCAGAACCTTATCGACGGCTGCCAGAGCCGTGTATGGTTGCAGTGCGACTATGTGGATGGCAAGCTCGTATTTACCGCCGATAGCGATGCCCTCATCGTAAAGGGAATCATCGCCCTCCTGATTCAGGTGCTGAGCGGTCATACGCCAAGCGAGATTCTCGATGCCGACCTTTACTTCGTAGAGAAGATTGGCTTGAAGGACCACCTGAGCCCAACTCGCAGCAACGGTCTCTTGGCAATGATCAAGCAGATTCGCATGTACGCTTTGGCTTACAAGACGAAAGAGGATGAAGCATAAATATACAAACAAGGAGGCAAAAGCATAAATAAACAAAAGAGTAGGGGAAGCCTTCTCATTTAAGAATAACTATGCGTAAGAATAACTATGCGTAAATTAAGAACGATAGAGATGAATCGCCTCACCGTCGAGGAGTTCAAGGAGGCAGAGAAATTGCCACTGATAGTTGTCCTCGACGATGTGCGATCCTTATATAATGTGGGAAGCGTGTTCCGCTCTTGCGATGCCTTCCGTGTGGAGGCGGTGTACCTCTGCGGCATCACCGCTACGCCACCTAATGCCGAAATCCACAAGACGGCACTGGGTGGCGAGGACAGCGTGGACTGGGAATACTTCAAGACCACCGAAGAGGCTGTGGAAAAACTGAAGCAGAAAGGCTATTTCGTGTATAGCATCGAACAGGTGGAAGGCTCCACCAAGCTCCAGAACTTGCCAGCGGCTCATCCATCACATCCCAAAGGCTACGCCGTCATCTTTGGCAACGAGGTGAAAGGAGTGAAGCAGAACATCGTGGATATGAGTGATGGTTGTCTGGAGATTCCTCAGTTTGGCACCAAGCATTCGCTCAATGTCAGCGTCACGGCAGGCATCGTCGTATGGGAGTTTGCCAAACTCCTAAAACTTTAAGAAAAAGGTCAATCAAGTTTCCGTATGGGGTGCTTGATTGACCTTTTATTGTTTTCGCTTATTTGCTAGTTTAATAATATTGAGAGAGTTATTTTTCCTTCAGTAGTTTCTCTATCTGTGCATCCAACTTCGCATCCTCGCCTTCGCTAATCTTGCATACAATGTTTCCCTTCTTGTCGATGAGATACTTGGTAGGCAAATAGTGGATGGCGTACTTGTCGGAGATGTCGTTGGTCTTGTCGAAAGTATATTTCACCTTATCTGCAATCTTCAAACCACGGAGCACATGGTGGAAGCCATCGCCCACGAGTTGGTCTTTCTCCACAGCCGCCTTCCATTTAGCAGGATTGCTGTCATCGTCGGAAACATATACCATGTCCAATCCCTTCTTGTGGTATTTGGCGTAAAGCTCACGCATGTGAGGATTGCTCTTTCGACAAGGGCCGCACCAGCTAGCCCAAAAATCAATGATGACAACTTTTCCTTTCAAGGAAGAGAGTGTGAAAGGCTTACCGTTGATGTCGTTGGCGGTGAAGTCTGGGGCAGGACAGCCAGGGCGAACCTTTGCCAAAGTCTCCAATTCTGATTTCACATCCTTGGCATTCACACCATATTTCTGAACATCAGGAGAGAACTTTTCCCATATGCTCTTGATGTCCTCGTAAGCCATATTACCCATATCCATACTTAGATATTGAGAGGCAAAATAGGAGTCGGTGTGAGTCTTCATGTAGTTTTGGGTATATTGAGCATATTGCTTCTGATAAGGTTCCATGAGTTTGCTCACGGAATCTTTGCCTTCCTTGGTGGTCTGGGCATAATATGCATCATTCAACTTCATAAGTGGAGCACGGAACGCCTCCATTTCCTTGTTCATGCGGTTGAGTTCGTCCTGTATCTTTCCACCCTTTACGGTGACACTATTCTGTTTGCTTGCATCGCCTGATACATAGATAGTAAGAGGTTCTATGGCGACTTGCCAAGATTTGGCGTTTCGATAGTCCATAGGATTACCTATCAGCAAACTGGCACTTTCGAAGGGTCCATCGATTTCCCCCTTGAATGTAAACTTACCGTTAGTAATGACAGTGCTATCTGTCTCTACGTTTCCAAACTCACCTTTAGACAAATATATCTTTTGTCCTTCAGCGTTTTGGACATTTCCATTGATGGTATATTTACCCTGTGCATTGGCAGTTAGGGCAAGTGTTGCTGTTGCCATCATCAGCAAAAATGATTTCTTATTCATATTATTATAATGATGTTAGAAGCCTTTTAGAAATATATTTATTTGTTCTCAAACAATGTATCAAGATATTTGTAGAACTCAGGGTCTTCACCTACGACGGTCTTATTGATAGTGCCATCGGGATTGATGATGACTTTGGTAGGAAAACCTGTCACGGCAT
>ERZ808246.2695-NODE-2695-length-10805-cov-4.819070_pt1 | contig 10805 bp, 9 predicted proteins | sample MGYA00521083_ERZ808246 | MGnify/ENA primary metagenome ERZ808246 (study PRJEB31516, sample SAMN03275577) | gut metagenome | biome: mammalia-associated habitat; material: feces | host: Papio cynocephalus | place: Kenya | collected 2012-07-07 ...
GGCGTTCTTTGGGTACTTTCTGCCGCTGCTGGCAGAAAGTACCCCGCCGGAGGCAACGCAGATACAGGCGAGTGCATGGGATGGACATTACGGATCGCCACACCGGTGACGTTGGTCACCGGCTCGCAATGACAGGCTTTTTACATGGGGGGCGGTGCGTGGGCGGCGGCGGGCCGATGGCAGCCCGCTCTACGGAGGGCAAGTAATTCGGTGCGGGTCCGGTTCGGGCCATCGAGGACGCCGGCCCCTACGGACGGCTACAAGGGTACGGTGCAAGACAAGACGGGCGGGGGAGAACCCCGCACCTGCGGCATGGACTGAGAGCGCGGGAATAAAAACTGGCAGAGGGCGCAGCCATCCGGCTGCGCCCTCTGGGGAAATACCATGCATTATTCCTCGGCTGCGTAGTGAACGTGGAGATGGTCGTGGCACCACTGGGGGCCAAAGTCCGCCAGCATGGCCGTGACCACGGGGTTCTTCTCGGCGCGCTTAAACAGGGCCGAGGCATCGGCGGCGTAAAGCCCCTTGCCACGCTCACGCTTGGCGGCGGTGAGACCGTAGGGTTGGCCTGCGCCGCCCACGCAGCCGCCCTGGCAGCTCATGACCTCCACCAGGTGGTAAAAGCGCTTGCCGGCTTCCACATCGGCGATAAGCTCCTTGGCGTGGACCAGACCGTTGACCACGGCGATCTTGATCTCCGTGCCGCCCACATCGTAGGTGACCTCCCGGATGGGCTCGTCGCCCCGAATGCCGGATATGCGCACCTGGCGCAGGGTGTTCTTGGTCTTATCGGGCAGGCAGTGGCGCACCACGGACTCTGCCACGCCGCCGGTGACGCCGTAGATCACCGCCGCGCCGGAGCCCAGGCCGAAGGGCAGGTCCGGAGACTCCAGCTCCAGCTCGTCCAGATGGATACCCGTCTCCCGGATCATATCCACCAGCTCCCGGGTGGTGAGGACCAGGTCCACATCCGGGGCGCCGTTGTGGAAAAACTCGTCCCGGGCGGCCTCCATCTTCTTGGCCGTGCAGGGCATGATGGCAATGTGATAGGTGGTGCGGCCGTCGGATGCGTCCTTTTCCGCGTACTGGGCCTTGAGAACGGAGGCGAACATCTCCATGGGGGACTTGCAGGTGGAGATATTTTTCAGATACTTGGGATCGTTCAGCTCCAGGTATTTGACCCAGGCGGGGCAGCAGGAGGTGAACATGGGGAAGGGGCCGCCGGCCTGCAGCCGCTGGAGAAACTCCTCGGCCTCGGTGATGGTGGTGATGTCGGCGGCAAAGTTGGTGTCATACACCTCGTCCACGCCCATGATCTTCAGAGCGGAGACCACCCGGTCGAGAATATTCTCGCCGGGGGCATAGCCGAATGCCTCGCCGATGGCCACGCGGACGGCGGGGGCGATCTGCACCACTACCCGCTTTTTCGGGTCGTGGATGGCCCGCCAGGCGGTGCCGATCTGATCGTTGACGGTGATGGCACCGGTGGTACACACGGCGGCACACTGACCGCAGCTGACGCACTTGGTCTCGCTGAGCTTCTTATCGAAGGCGGGCATCACCTGCAGTTCGCTGCCCCGGCCGGCAAAGTCCAGGATGCCCTGGCCCTGCTTTTCCTCGCACACCCGGACGCAGTCACCGCAGAGGATGCACTTGTTGGGGTCCCGGAAGATGGCGTGGCTGGAGTAGTCCATCTCGTAGCGGGGGCGGGTATCCGGGAAGCGGACATGGCGCACGCCGAAACGCTGGGCCAGCTCCTGCAGGCGGCAGTTGCCGCTCTTGGCGCAGTTGGTGCAGCTGCAGTCGTGGGAGGCCAGGAGCAGCTCCAGGATCATACGCCGGTGCTTCAGGAGCTTTGCGGTGTTGGTGCGGATGGACATGCCGTCCCGGGGCTCCATGGAGCAGGAGGCCTCGATCTTGCCGGTTTTGGTGTCCTCCACCATGCACATACGGCAGGCGCCGTATACGCTCAGGTCGGAGTAATAGCAGAAGGTGGGGATGTCGATGCCCGCCTTGCGCACAACGGCCAGGACGTTCTTCTCCCCGTCAAATGGGACCCGGACGCCGTCGATGATCATAATTCCTTTTGCCATGGCTTAACCCTCCTCCTCGATGGCATCAATGGCCCCGAAGGGGCAGGCGCCCCAGCAGGCACCGCAGTGGATGCATTTTTCGTTGTCGATGACATACGGCGTCCGGGGCTGGCCGGAAATGGCCTCCATGGGGCAGTTCCGGGCACACTTGCCGCAGCCCTTGCACAGCTCCGGCTTGATTTCCAGCCGGCGCTTGCGGCCGTTACACACGGGGCAGTGGTGATCCACCACATGGTTGAGGTACTCCTCCCGGAAGTAACGCAGGGTGCTGAGCACCGGCTTGCAGGCGCTTTGCCCCAGGCCGCACAGAGCGGTGGTGGAGATGGTGTCGGACAGGCTCTCCAGCAGGTCCAGATCCTCGGGGGAGCCTTCGTTGGCCACGATCCGGTCCAGGATCTCCAGCATGCGCTTGGTGCCCTCCCGGCAGGGGACGCACTTGCCGCAGGATTCGTTCTGTGTGAAGTGCATGAAGAAGCGGGCGGTCTCCACCATGCAGGTGTCCTCGTCCATGACCACCAGGCCGCCGGAGCCCACGATGGCCCCCACCTTCTTCAGAGAGTCAAAGTCCAGGGGCAGGTCCAGGTGCTCCTCGGTGAGGCAGCCGCCGGCGGGGCCGCCGATCTGCACGGCCTTGAACTTCTTGCCGTTCTGGATGCCGCCGCCGATGTCGAAGATGATCTCCCGGAGGGTGGCGCCCATGGGTACCTCCACCAGGCCGGTGTTGACCACGTTGCCGGTGAGGGCAAAGGTCTTGGTGCCGGAGCTGCCCTCGGTGCCGATGGAGCGGTACCAGCCGGCACCCCGGTTGAGGATGCCGGGGACATTGGCAAAGGTCTCCACATTGTTCAGCACCGTGGGCTTGCCCCACAGACCGTGATCCACCGTGCGGGGAGGCTTGGTGCGGGGCATGCCGCGCTTGCCCTCGATGGAGGCGGTGAGGGCGCTGCCCTCGCCGCAGACGAAGGCGCCGGCGCCCCGGTTGATGTGCATATGGAAGCTGAAGCCGGAGTCCATGATATTGTCGCCCAGCAGGCCCAGTGCGGTGGCCTTGTCGATGGCCACCTGCAGGCGCTCCACGGCCAGGGGATACTCGGCCCGGACATAGATATAGCCCTCGGTGGCGCCGGTGGCCACGCCGGCGATCATCATGCCCTCGATGACGGAATGGGGGTTGCCCTCCATAATGGAGCGGTCCATGAACGCGCCGGGGTCGCCCTCGTCGCCGTTGCAGACGATGTATTTCACATCGGAGACGTTTTTGCGCACGCTCTCCCACTTGCGCCCGGCGGGGAAGCCGCCGCCGCCCCGGCCCCGGAGGCCGGAGTCGGAAATTTCCCGGCAGATGGCCTCGCCGGTCATGTCGAACAGGGCCTTTTCAAAGGCGCGGTAGCCGTCTTTGGCGATGTACTCCTCCAGGTCCTCGGCGTCGCTGGCGCCGCAGCCCTTGAGCACCACCCGGTGCTGCTTTTTATAGAAGGGGATGTCTTCCTGCCGGGGGTAGGAGATACCGTTCTGGTGATAGGTCAGGCGGTCGATGATCTCGCCGCCCAGAAGGGTGCGCTCCACGATCTCATGGCAGTCCTCGGGCTTGACCCGGACGTACATGACGCCCAGAGGCTCGATGTGGACCAGGCAGCCCATTTCGCAGAAACCGTGGCAGCCGCTCATTTTGATGTGGAGGCTCTTTTCCTCCTCCCCGTGGTGGGTGAGGCCCACATAGATGTTCAGGCCCCGCTCCCGGCACTCGGTGCGGAGGTTTTCATATACCTTCATGGAGCCGCTGGCGATACAGCCGGTGCCGGCGCAAATGAGCACCGTCAGGGCGGACTTGCTGCGCTCCAAGGCGTCGGCCGCCTGGGCCTGCAGGGCGTGGAAGCCCTCTCGGGTCAGAATACTCATTTGGCAAGGCCCTCCTCTTTACGAATGGTATCCAGCAGCGCCAGGGCGGAGTCCGGGGTCATTTTGGCATGGACCTCGCCGTCGATGGTCAGCACCGGGGACAGGCCGCAGGCGCCCAGGCAGGCTACGGTCTCCAGGGTGAACAGGCCGTCGGCATCGGTCTTGCGCTTGCCGGTGAGTTGCATGTAGTCATGGATGGCGTCATAAATGGGCTGGGACTTGCGGACGTGGCAGGCGGTGCCGTCGCACACCCGGATGATGTGCTTGCCCTTGGGCTCCAGGGAAAAATTCTCATAAAATGTCGCTACGCTGTAGACCTTGGCGGTGCTGATGCCCAGGCGCTGGGCGATGAGGGTCATGTCCTCTTGACTGAGGTAGTTGAAGGCTGACTGCGTGTCCTGCAATATGGCGATCAACTGGCTGGGCTGGGAGCCGTGGGCGTCGATGATCTCGCTTACCCGGGCAAGGCGCTGGTTCATGCTCATTGTTTTGTTCTCCTTAACACAATTGTCTTTCCTATCCTGCCGCACAAAAAACTGCACGGCAAAAATATTTTATCATAGTCTGAAAAGATTGCAATAGATTTAACAATCTTTTTGCATGGTGGACACGACAAAATATGTGGAGGAAAATTGTGCAAAACGATAGTTTGGGCGGAGAGGACTGCAAAAAGTGCCCTCCGAGGCGGGGAAATACTTGAGATAAAGCAACTTTCGTGCTATACTCTTGCAAAAAAGATCAGGCACGGAAGGGGGCGGCACTATGAGCGGCATGCACGAGGGGCACAGGGCGAGAATGAAGAAGAAGCTGCTGGAAAACGGCGAGCGGAGCCTGGCGGACCATGAGCTGCTGGAGGTGCTGCTGTATTACGCCATCCCCCGGCGGGACACCAACGAGCTGGCCCACCGGCTGCTGAAGCAGTTTGGGTCGCTGCAGGGGGTGCTGTCTGCCTCGGTGCAGGAGCTGGCCTGCGTGCAGGGCGTGGGGCAGCAGGCGGCGCTGCTGCTAAGCCTGGTGCCCATGCTCCACCGGCGGGCGGCCCAGAGTGCAAAGGAGCAGATCCTCAATTCCGTGGACGCCTGCGGCGCGTATTTTACGGAGCTGCTGGGCGGCAGCCGCCGGGAGATGCTGTGGCAGGTATGCCTGGACGGCAAGGGAAAGGTCCTCTCCTCCCGGTGCCTGGCGGAGGGGGATGTGAGCATGGCGGCAGTGAGCGTGCGGCAGGTGGTGGAGTATGCCCTCCACGCCGGGGCCGTGGGCGTTGTGCTGGCCCACAACCATCCCAGCGGCGTGGCGCTGCCGTCCCAGGAGGATATTGCCACCACCCGGCTCATCCGGGACGCCCTGCGCACCATGAATATCCAGCTGGTGGATCACATCGTGGTGGCGGACGGGGACTATGTGTCCATGGCCGCCAGCGGGCTGCTGATATAAGGCCGACGGAGAACGCACTGATTTTTTGCCGCCTGCGCACCGGCAAACTCAGTGAGGCTTTTTGAAACACCGGGGCCGCCCTATGGGGCGGCCCTTTTTGCTGTTGAGGCGGGGAAGACCAAAAACAGAACATTTGTTTTAAATTTCTTATTTACATATTTTATAATTGTGGTACAATAATAGGATACCATGCTATACAGGAGAACGTCATGCCGAACTTCAAAGTCATATCTGAATACACCCCCTCCGGCGACCAGCCCCAGGCCATTGAGAAGCTGGCGGCGGGGCTGGAGGCGGGACTGCGGCAGCAGGTGCTGCTGGGCGTTACCGGCAGCGGCAAGACCTACACCATGGCCAAGGTCATCGAAAAGGTCCAGCGGCCCACTCTGGTGCTGGCCCACAACAAGACCCTGGCGGCGCAGCTGTGCGAGGAGTTCCGGGAGTTTTTCCCAGAGAATGCGGTGGAGTATTTTGTCTCCTACTACGACTACTATCAGCCGGAGGCGTACATCGCCCACACGGATACTTTTATTGAAAAGGACGCCTCCATCAACGCCGAGATCGAGCGGCTGCGGCACAGCGCCACGGCGGCGCTGTTTGAGCGGCGGGACGTGATCGTGGTGGCGTCGGTTTCGTGCATTTACGGCCTGGGCGACCCCATTGACTACGCCAACATGGTCATCTCCCTGCGCCAGGGAAAGGAGTATCCAAGGGACCGGCTGCTGCGCAAGCTGGTGGAGATCCGTTACGAGCGCAACGACGTGGCCTTTGAGCGGAACATGTTCCGGGTCCGGGGGGACACGGTGGAAATTTACCCGGTGTATGCCAACGGGTACGCCATCCGGGTGGAGTTTTTCGGGGACGAGGTGGACCGCATCAGCGAGTTTAACCCCGTCACCGGCCAGGCCCAGCGGGTGCTGGACCATGTGGCCATCTATCCCGCCAGCCACTATGTGACCACCAAGGAGAAGATGGCCCGGGCCACGGAGGAGATCGAACGGGAGCTGGCGGAGCGGAAGAAATATTTCGAGGACAACGGAAAGCTCATCGAGGCCCAGCGCATTGACCAGCGGACCCGGTACGACGTGGAGATGATGCGGGAGCTGGGCTACTGCACGGGCATTGAGAACTACAGCCGGGTCATCTCCGGCCGGGAGCCGGGCTCGCCGCCTATGACGCTGCTGGACTATTTCCCGGAGGACTTCGTACTGTTTGTGGACGAGAGCCATGTGACCCTGCCCCAGGTGCGGGCTATGTATAACGGCGACCGGGCCAGGAAAGAGAGCCTGGTGAGCTACGGCTTCCGCTTGCCCTGCGCCTTTGACAACCGGCCCCTTAAATTTGAGGAGTTTGAGGAGCGGTTTCACCAGGCGGTGTTCGTATCCGCCACGCCGGGAGAGTATGAAAGGGACGGCGCGGACCAGATCGTGGAGCAGGTGATCCGGCCCACGGGCCTGCTGGACCCGAAGGTGGAGGTGCGGCCCGTGAACGGGCAGATCGATGACCTGGTGGAGGAGATCCGCACAAGGGCGGCCCGGGATGAGCGGGTGCTGGTGACCACCCTCACCAAGCGCATGGCCGAGGACCTGACGGAGCACATGAAGGGCCTGGGCCTGCGGGTGCGGTACATGCACTCGGACATCGCCACCATCCAGCGGATGGAGCTGATCCGGGACCTGCGGCTGGGCGAATTTGACGTGCTGGTGGGCATCAACCTGCTGCGGGAGGGACTGGACCTGCCGGAGGTGTCTATGGTGGCCATTCTGGACGCGGACAAGGAGGGCTTCCTGCGCAGCGAGACCAGCCTCATCCAGACCATCGGCCGGGCGGCCCGAAACGCCGAGGGATTGGTGGTGCTGTATGCGGACACCATCACCCCGTCCATGAGGGCGGCCATTACGGAGACGGAGCGCCGCCGGAAAAAGCAGGATGCCTACAACAAGGCCCACGGCATCGTGCCCAAGACCATCCGCAAGAGCGTGCGGAAGGTGCTGGAGATCTCCCACTCGGCGGAGGAGGAGAACAAGAAGGCACGCCGCAAGCTGACGGATGCGGAGCGGGAGGAGACCATCCGCCGCCTGGAGAAGGAAATGAAGGAAGCCAGCAAGATGCTGGAGTTTGAATACGCCGCCCTGCTGCGGGATCAGATCATCGAGCTGCGGGGACAGAAATAAAATTTTTTCTCTCATGCACATGCTGCGAGAGAAAATGATTTGAGTTCTTGCCGCCTGCGGGCGGCAAACTCTGCGAGGCTTTTTAGATACGCTGATAAAGAAAGAGAGACAGTATGCAGCACATACCGACTATGGACATACGGGAGCTGGGAGACATCGGCTTTGACGGGCAGTTAGAGCGGGCCCTGGCGCCAAACGAAGAATACGACGTGGGAAAATGGCTGTTCGTGCCGAGCACCTACACCGAGTACCGGTATATTTTGGGCACCCGGGGGGAAAAGCCCCTCATTTGCATCGGCATCAACCCCTCTACCGCCCGGCCCGGGGCCCTGGACCCCACGCTCAAGAGCGTGGAGCGCATTGCGCTGGGAAACGGGTTTGACTCATTTATCATGTTCAATGTTTACGCCCAGCGGGCCACCTCGCCGGACGATATGGAGTGGGTTCTGAATGCCGACCTGCACCGGGAGAATATGCGGGCCTTTGACTACATCCTGTCCCTGTCGGAGCGGCCCACGGTGTGGGCGGCCTGGGGGACCATCATCGAAAAGCGGGACTACCTGTGGGACTGCCTGCAGGATATGATCGCCATCGGCCAGGGGCATGATGCCCGGTGGGTGAAGTGCGGCAAAACGTCGGCGGCGGGGCATCCCCACCACCCGCTGTATCTGCGCGCGGACAGCCCCATTGAGGACTTCCCGGTGGAGCAGTACGCCGCCCGGCGGCCTGCGGCGAAGAAAAAGAGAAGACCCGGAGGCGGGCGATGAAAAAGAGCTTATCGTACCTGTACATTATCCTCAGCGCCGTGTGCTGGGGGTGTATCGGCCTGTCCAACCGACTGCTGACCCAGGCGGGTATGGAGCTGGGGAACCGGGGGTTCGTGCGCAATTTCGGGACGCTGGTGGTGCTGACGGTGGTATTTGCCCTGCTGCACCGGCAGGTGTTCCGCATCCGGCTGAAGCACCTGCCTATTTTCATGGCGTCGGGCCTGGTGAGCATTCTGCTGCTGAGCATCGTGTATTTCCAGTGCCAGACCATGTGCTCGCTGTCGGTGGCGGCGATTTTGCTGTACCTGGCGCCGTCGTTTGTGGTGCTGTTTTCGGCGGTATTGTGGAAAACGCCCCTGACAAAACGGAAGCTGGCGGCTCTGGGCATATCCCTTTTGGGGTGCGTGCTGGTCAGCGGCGTGCTGGGCGGCGGGGCCTCCGCCTCCTTACCGGGCATCGCCCTGGGCGTGGCCTCGGGCCTGACCTACGCCAGCTACACCGTGTTTGCCCACTACGGCCTGGCGCACTATGAGAGCTACACCATGATCTACTGGACCTTCGTGTTTGCGGGGCTGGGGTCTGTGCTGCTGGCGGATTTTCCGGCCCTGGGGCCGGTGCTGCGGCAGCCCAACGCCGTGCTGGGCTGCGTGCTGGTGGTCATCGTGTCCACGGCGCTGCCCTACTGCCTGTACACCATGGGCCTGGAGGGCGTGGAGAGCGGAAAGGCGTCCATCATCACCAACATCGAGCCCATGATGGAGACCCTCATGGGCGTGGTGGTGTTCCACGAGGCGCTGACCGTGTGGACGGTGCTGGGTATTGTGTGCGTGCTGGGGGCGGTGGCGCTGCTGGCAGGCGGAAAGGAAGCGGATGGAGCGAAGCAGAGGGCTTGACGGCGGGATGCTGAAGCTGATGGCGGCGGCGCTGATGCTCATCGACCATGTGGGGGCAATTTTGCTGCCGGAGACGGTGCTCTTGCGGTGCATCGGGCGGCTGGCGTTTCCCGTTTTCGCGTTTTTCATCGCCGAGGGGTATGTGCATACCCACAGCTTTGAAAAGTACCTGCGGCGTATGGCGATTTTCGCGGCGGTGTCGGAGATACCGTTCAACCTGGAATTCGGGCGCTTTTTCGTGCCGGGGCGGCAGAATGTGCTGCTGACCTTCTGCCTGGCGCTGCTGACGCTCCGTGTGCTGGACCGGCTGCGCCGGGAGCCCGGGGCTGCCGGGTACGCAGGCGCGGCACTGGCGCTGGCGGCGGGCTTTGCCGCCGGGGAGCTGCTGCGTGTGGACTACGGCGGCTGGGGCGTGGTGACCGTGGCGCTGTTTTACCTGTGCCGGGAGGGCAGGTATGCAAAGCCCGGCCTGCTTTTGGGCATGCTGGTGCTGAACGGACTGTGCATCGACAGCCGGACGGCGCCGGTTTTCGGCATTGCGGTGCCCATACAGATTTTGGCGGTGCTGGCGCTGCCGGCGATTTGGCTGTATAACGGACGGCCCGGGATAAAGGGGCGCTGGCGCTGGGTATTTTACGCATTTTATCCGGCCCACCTGCTGGTGCTGGAGGGAATTCGGGCCCTAACATAAGGAGGACAACTATGGCAAAGAATAAAGAGGAAAAAACCAATGTCATGCGCACATTGGAGCAGAAGAAGATCGCCTACACGGCCAAGAGCTATCCCCACGGGGAGGGTGACCCCATCGACGGGGTCAGCGTGGCAAGGGCCGTGGGGCTGGACGTAGAAATGGTGTTCAAGACCCTGGTGTGCAAGGGCGCATCCGGGGGGTACTATGTGTTTGACATCCCCGTGGCGGAGAATCTGGACCTAAAGAAGGCGGCCCGGGCCGTGGGGGAGAAGTCCGTTGCCATGCTGCCGCAGAAGGAGCTTTTGCCGCTTACGGGCTACGTCCACGGTGGATGCAGCCCGGTGGGGATGAAGAAGCAGTTCCCCACGGTGTTCCATGAGACGGCGGAGAGCCTTGCGCAGGTGGCGGTGTCCGCGGGGAAGATCGGGCACCAGGTGGTGTGCGACCCCAAGGACCTGCTGGCGCTGCTAAGGGCCGGGGTGGCGGACCTTATTGTGGAGTGAAAGAGGAAAGAATACGGACGAGGGGTACGGATCGCCACGGGCGCGGTGCGCAACGGTGGGCAGGAGAACCCCGCCTCTACGGACAGATTGATGGTGCGGTGGGACGGGCCGATGTGGGCATCGGCCCCTACGGAGCGTTTACCGATAGAATCCCACATCGCGCTACACGGTAGACGCAGCGGCTTTCACTGTTTGGACGGGCAGCACAAGCGCGGAGCGCGTCGCGGATGTAGACGCAGAGGTGATGCGAAAGCAAGGCATGTATTTCACAACGCTTGGTTCGCGTGGCTGAAGTGTTCCGGATTTGGATGCAGGCAGTCCGCGGAAAGGATTCCAAAACCATTGGTTTTG
>ERZ808246.2697-NODE-2697-length-10798-cov-2.729684_pt1 | contig 10798 bp, 9 predicted proteins | sample MGYA00521083_ERZ808246 | MGnify/ENA primary metagenome ERZ808246 (study PRJEB31516, sample SAMN03275577) | gut metagenome | biome: mammalia-associated habitat; material: feces | host: Papio cynocephalus | place: Kenya | collected 2012-07-07 ...
GACAAAAACGTTTTTCCGAAAAGGCCGAGGCTTTCCGCAAACGGAAGCTTGGCTTTATAGGCAATGCCGGTTTTGAGCAGCGAGATTGAACCGCTTTCGCCGAAGAAGCTCAGAAGCGAGCCGCCGAAGAAGTTTCCGACGCCGACGCCGAACGTTGTCAGCGCAAGGCCGGTGACGTTCTGGTTCGCCTTGAGGGTAACGGTGAGGAAGCAATAGATGAGCGCCATGAGCGCCGAACCGATAAGGGACGAAAGCAGCGGAATAAGAACCAGCAGGAAAGGCGAAGGGTTCTCGTTTCCGTGTTCATAAAGATAGCCGCCGATGATTCCGGAAATTCCGCCGATATACATGATTCCGGGGATTCCGAGGTTGAGGTTGCCGCTCTTTTCGGTGATGATCTCACCGGTTGAACCAAAGAGAAGGGGTATGCCCTGAATGATTGCGGCGTTGATAAATGAAGCAATTGTTCCAATCATTTATTTTCCCTCCTTATGCTTTGCGCGCGGCTTGATTTCATAGTTGATGAAGAATTCGCAGCCGATGATGAAGAAAATGATTACGCCCGTGAGAATATCGGCAACACTTTCGTTCAGGCGGAAGTTCGTTGCAATTTCTCCGGCACCTCTCTGAAGAAAAACGATGAGGAAAGAGGTGACGACCATGATTGCCGGGTTGAACTTTGCGAGCCAGGAAACCATGATTGCCGTAAAGCCGTTGCCGCCGGCGAGGTTGGTTGAAATTGTGTGGCTTGTTCCGGAAACGAGCAAAAAGCCCGCAAAGCCGCAAATTGCGCCGGAGAAAACCATCGTTCTGATGATGACCTTTTTGACGTCGATTCCGATGTAGCGTGCGGTGTTTTCGCTTTCGCCGACAACGGAAAGCTCATAGCCGTGCTTGCTGTATTTGAGATAGATGAACATGACGACCGTCAGCAAAGCAACAACAATGATGTTGAAAAGATACTTCTGACCGAAGATGTCCGGTATCCAGCCGCTTTTGGTGGTTGAGTTGACAACGCCCATAACGCCCGAACCGCTCGGTACCCAAACGGTGATTGCAAAGGAGACGAGCTGAATTGCAATGTAGTTCATCATGAGGGTGAAAAGGCTTTCGTTTGTGTTCCACTTGGCTTTGAAGTAGGCCGGGATGAGACCCCAGATAACGCCGCCGAGAATTGAAGCGACGAGCATTACGAGAATGAGCACAACGTTCGGAAGCTTGTCGCCGATGAGGAACATACACGCAACGCAGGCAAGGCCGCCGATGAGGACCTGACCTTCCGCGCCGAGGTTCCAGAAGCGCATCTTGAACGCGGGCGTGACCGCGAGCGAAATGCAAAGCAGAATTGCAATGTTTTGAAGAAGAATCCAAACCTTGCGCTTTGTTCCGAAGCTGCCTTTGAACATCGAGGCGTAAATTTCAAGCGGATTCTGTTTTGTCAAAAGGACGATTATGAACGCGCAGACGATGAGGGAGGCGAGAATGGCGGCGCCCCTGATGAGCCACGCCTTCCACCAGACCATGCTGCTGCGTTTTGCAATGTGGAAAAGAGGTTCATGAACTTTTGCTTCTTTATTCTTGCTCATTTTCAGCACCTCCGTGTGTTTTTGTCATAAGCAGACCGATCTCATTTTTGGTTGCGGTCTTTCCGTCAACGATTCCGGTGATTCTTCCCGAGCCGATGACGAGGATACGGTCGCAAAGCTCAACAAGAACGTCAAGGTCCTCGCCGACGAAGATGACGGCAACGCCGCGCTTCTTCTGCTCGTTGAGAAGGTTATAAATTACATATGACGAGTTGATGTCAAGACCTCTGACCGGATAGGCCGCCATAAGAACAGTCGGCGAAGCGGCAATTTCGCGGCCGACAAGAACCTTTTGAACGTTACCGCCGGAAAGGCGTCTGACGGGTGTCGTTGCGCCGGGGGTAACGACCTCAAGGTCGTCAATAATTTTCTGAGCAAGGGACTTGGGCTGCTTGCGCTCAAGGAACATCGACTTGCCCTTTCTGTAGGAGCGAAGCATCATGTTGTCGATTATATCCATGTTGCCGACAAGACCCATTCCGAGCCTGTCCTCCGGAACAAAGGAGAGACGGACGCCAAGCTCCCTGATTTGGAGCGGAGTTTTGTCTCTGAGGTTTTCGGTCTTGTTCGTTTTCGGGTCGTTATAAAGAATCTCGCCCGAATCAAGGTGCTGAAGTCCTGCAATCGCTTCAAGCAGCTCGCGCTGTCCGCTGCCGGCAATTCCCGCAATTCCGAGAATTTCTCCGCTTCTTGCGGTGAAGGTGACATCGTCGAGAACCTTGACGCCGTCGCGGTTTTTGCAGATAAGGTCCTTAACAACGAGCCTTTCCTGCGGGTTTTCGGGTTCAGACCTTTCAATGTTAAGGCTGACCTTTTTGCCGACCATCATTTCCGTCAGCTCGTCCTCGCTTGTTTCGGCGGTATTGACCGTTCCGATGAACTCGCCCTTGCGCAGAACGGAAACGCGGTCTGAAAGCGAGAGAACTTCGTGGAGCTTGTGGGTGATGATTACAATTGCCTTTCCGTCGTCACGCATACGGCGCAGAACGGCAAAGAGCTTTTGCGTCTCCTGCGGAGTGAGAACGGCGGTGGGCTCGTCCAGAATGAGGATGTTCGCGCCGCGGTAAAGCACCTTGATGATTTCAACGGTCTGCTTTTCCGAAACCGACATCTCGTAAATCTTTTTCATCGGGTCAATTTCAAAGCCGTATTTTGCGCTGATTTCGGCAACGCGCTCGGCAACCTTTTTGAGGTTATACTTGCCTTCCTCCTTGAGACCGAGAACAATGTTTTCGGCTGCGGTGAAGATATCAACAAGCTTGAAATGCTGATGGATCATGCCGATTTTGTAGTTGAATGCGTCCTTCGGCGAACGAATCACAACTTCCTTTCCGTCGATGAAGATTTGACCGTCATCGGGAAAATAAATTCCGGAAATCATGTTCATCAAGGTTGTTTTTCCGCTTCCGTTTTCGCCGAGAAGCGAAAGAATCTCCCCGTTGTTGACGGTGAGATTGACGTTCTGATTAGCCTTGACCGAACCGAAGGTTTTGCTGATGTTTTTCAATTCAATTGCCGGTGTAGCCAACTTCATATACCTCCGTTTAATTTTTTCATTTTTCTCAAAGGAAGGCGGAGCGTTCTGCCCTCTTTTCAAAAAAACGAAAATCGGGCGAAGCGAAGCGCCTCGCCCGGTCAAATTTGGGTTTGGGGTTAATTATTTCTCGCTGATTCCGTCGATGTACTTGATGTCGAAGTACGGAGCACTTCTCATGCCGTCAACGTCTGATTCGTGGAAAGCGCCGTCCTTAACAACTTCGGTATCCGGCTCGAACTTGTCGTCGGGGATAACGTCAGCCTTGTAGGAATCAAGAGCCTTGCCGTCAACAGTGAATGTCTTGGTATCGAAAACCTTGATTTCGCCGTTTTCGAGCTTTGCGGTAGCTTCGTCAAGAGCCTTCTGAGTGCCTTCGGCAGCAACCTTTTCGTTGAGCTTTGTGAGCTGAACGGAACCGGTCTTGAGTGAACCGCACCAGTCAGCTGCGAATTCTTCACCCTTGGCAACTGCGGTGATTGCAAGCTCATAATAGGGAGACCAGTTGATTTTTGAAGAGATGATTGCGGTGTTCGGACCCATTGAAGAGGTGTCGATGTTGTATGCAACGTTGGGAACGCCCTTTTCTTCGCAAGCCTTGGGGGCGCCTTCCGAGTCGGCGTGCTGGCTGATGAGAACGCAGCCGTCGTTGATGAGGCTGAGAGCAGCTTCGCGCTCAAGAGCGATGTCGAACCATGACTTGGTGTAGGTAACCTTCATTGTTGCGCTTTCGCAAACCGAGCGTGCGCCAAGGAAGAATGAAGTGAAGCCGGAAACAACTTCTGCGTAGTCGAATGCGCCGACGTAACCGATCTTTGCTTCTTCAGCCTTGATTTTTCCGTCCTTGATCATTTCGTTGAGCTTCATGCCTGCTGCGATACCCGCAAGGTAACGGCCTTCATAGATTGAAGCAAAAGCATTGTGGTAGTTCTTGAGGTTAGCGGTCTTTGCGTGAGTACCGGTTGCGTGGCAGAACTGAACCTCGGGGAATTCTTCGGCAGCCTGCATAATGTAGCCTTCATGGCCGAAGGAGTCTGCAAAAATGATGTTGCAGCCTACGTCGGCAAGCTCCTGAGCAGCCGAAAGGCACTTGTCATCCTCGGGAATGTTGGTCTTAATGAGAACCTGATCGTCCTTGAGACCGAGAGCCTTCTGAGTATCCTTGAGAGCCTGGATGAAGTTGTTGTCATAGGTGGAGTTTTCATCGTGAAGGCAGATAAGACCTACCTTGACCTTTGAATAGTCAACGTCTGTTGCAGGGGCAGTGGATTCGTCTGAAGCCTGTGAATCAGGTGAACCGGCTGCGGTCGTGGTGGTGTCATCGGTTTTTCCGCTGCAGGCGGCGAACGCAAAAAGGAGCGTTGCTGCAAGCAGGAGTGCAAGGAATTTTTTCATGCTTTTTTCCTCCGTCGTTTGGCCTTTCGGCAAATTTTTATTTATAAATTCCCTCGGACAACAGCTTTGTCCTCGGGTATTTATCTGAATTTGATCACGCCGTCATCCATGCTGTCGATAACGGCAAGCGATTCAACGCGAACGCCGGCGTTGCGGATTCTCTGTGAGCCGGGCTGAAAGCCCTTTTCAACCGCAATTCCGCAGCCGACAATTTCGGCTCCTGCCTGGCGGCAGAGGTCAATGAGGCCGAGCAGAGCGTTGCCCTCGGCAAGGAAATCGTCAATGATGAGAACCTTGTCGTTTTTTGAAAGGAACTCTTTTGAAACGATCACGTCGTATGTAGTGCCGTGGGTATAGGACTTGACCTGAGTCTTATAGACCGTTCCGGCAATGTTTTTGGTCTTGGTCTTTTTTGCAAAAAGAACAGGACAATTAAAAAACTGCGCGGTTATACATGCAATCCCTATTCCAGACGCTTCTATGGTAAGGATTTTGTTAACCTCGCAGTCAGAGTATATTCTTTTAAATTCTTTGCCCATATCATTGAGCAGAGCAACGTCCATCTGATGATTAAGGAAGGAGTCAACCTTCAGAATGCTCCCGGGATAGACCTTCCCGTCTTTGAGAATTCTTTCCTCAAGAAGAACCATCGCAACTCACCGCCTTCAAAAAATTGAAAAGACATTTTAAACAATTCAGTTCAAAATGCCGCCGAAATTTGTGCTGTCTCATTGATTACGAGACAATTTTATCAAAAGCGGTCGAATTTTACAAGTCCCTTTTTTGTAAAACTTATTTAGAAAAGGAATCCCCTTATTGTGCATTGTGCTGAAAGCTGCCTGCCGGTGTTTTTGCTCTCATTCCTTTTCAAACGGATAAACGAGCGTTACGCCGCAGTCCTTAAGCGTGAGCTTTGCCTTTTCAAAAAGCTCTTTCTTTTTTGTGTAGGCGTCCGGCTCGTGCGCGTCAAGGCCGATGACCGCCTTCGCTCCCATTGAACCGGCAATTTTCCAAAAGCCGGAGTTCGGGTAGCCCTCCTTCATTCCGTCATTCACGCAATGCGCAAAGCCGAGAAGGTTATATTCAAGCGGTGTGTCCGTTTCAACCGCTTTTTTGATTATCTCCCTTGAAATCTCAGCGCAGTCGAAATCAAATTCGCCGTAGGTACGCATGAAAATATCCGGATGGGCAAGGTAAAGAAAAAGTCCGCTGTCAAGCGCACGCAGAACGTGGCTCTTATACGCTTCAAGCTGCTTCGGCGTTTTTATTCTGCCGTTATATATTCCGTGCTCCTCGTCGGGAGTGAAGTGGTTGCCGAGCAGGAGATATTCGATTCCGTATTTTTCAAAAGCGGCGCAAAGCCACGGAATGTATTCGTCAAAATACTCACATTCAAGGCCGAGACGGATTTTGATTTTGTCTTTGTACTTTTCGCGAAGCTCCATGACCGAAAGCGCGTAACCCTCAAGTTCATCTGCGCCCATTCTCATCGAAGAGACATAGCCGCCGGAAAACGGCCACGGCGTGTGGTCGGAAAAGCCGATCTCCTCAAAGCCGGCTTCGATCGCAGCCTTCACATAGTCCTCATCGGTGCCGGTGGCGTGCATACACCTTGAGGTATGGTTATGAAAATTGAAATTCATGTTCATCACCCTTTCAAAAATTCATTCTACCACTCTGCGGCGGCAAGCTCAAGACGAACAGACTCAAAAGGTGAAAAAAATATTTGTAAAATCGGCGAATATGTGGTATTATGTCGAAAGAAAAAGGGAGTGGATATAAATGGAAGTTGTTCTTCTTGAAAACGCAATTGAAATTTCAAAGGCAGTTTCGTCAATAATCATTGAAGCGGTTCAAAAAAAGCCGGCTTCGGTTCTCGGTTTTGCAACGGGTGCTTCTCCGGTTGAGACCTATAAGCGCATGATCGAGGCCTATGAAAGCGGAAAAGTGAGCTTTAAGGACGTGACAACGTTCAACCTTGACGAATACTGCGGACTGCCCAGAGAGGACAAAAACAGCTATTATTACTTCATGAAGGAGAACCTTTTTTCAAAGGCGGGCTTTGATTTTTCAAAGGTCAATTTCCTTTCCGGCGACCCCGAAAACGGCGAAAGCTGCTGTGAGGAATACGGAAAAAAGATCGCCGCAGCCGGAGGAATCGACATACAATTGCTCGGCGTCGGAACAAACGGCCACATCGGCTTCAATGAGCCTTCCGAAAGCTTTTCCGACGGACCGTTCAAGGTGAAGCTCACCGAAAGCACGATAAATTCAAACAGCAAGTATTTCACCGACAGACCCATGCCGCGCTATGCGTTCACAATGGGCGTCGGCGACATCATGAGGGCAAAGAAAATTATCCTCATCGCAACAGGTGAAAGCAAGGCTAAGGCCGTTTATTCAATGGTCAAGGGCGAGGTCACGCCGCACTGTCCTGCAAGTATCCTTCAAAACCACGCGGACGCAACGATTTTCGTTGACAGAGAAAGCGCAAAGCTTTTATAAGGCAAACTTTTAAAGGTAAGGTATGTATGGCAAAAAAAGTTTTTAAAGCAAAGCCGCAAATAATTCTGGCCGACGTCAATGACGACCGCAGCGTTGAGCTTGCGTGGAATGGCGTTCCCGAAGCCGAAGGCTACCTTGTTGAGCGATATGACAACGCGAAGGAAAAGTTTTTGAAGCTCGCCTCGCTTCCTGCGGATTCAAGCGGCTTTTGCTCAAGGGAAGAGCTTAACGACGGGGTTTATCAATACCGCGTTTCGGCCTTCAAGGCTATTGAGGGAAAAACGAAGCCGGCGTATTCACGTAGCGTTCTGCGTGCCGTGAACATCTCATCAATTCCGGCAATTGAGGTCACAAAGGTTAAAAGCACCTCCTTCGGAAAGGTCACGGTATTTTGGAAAAAGGCCGAAAAGGCCGAGGGCTATGTTATAAGACGCCGCATTGAGGGCATGGATAAGGGCATTATCCGCGGAGAGGCAGGAAAGGAAAGCAGCAGCTTTACCGACGACAGTGCCGTCTCCGGCCAGGTGTATTACTATGACGTTCAAAGCTTTGCCTTTGCCGAGGACGGCACGCGCTTTTTCAGCAATACCGGCCGCGAAAAATGCTTTGTCTGCCTTGACAGAACGCAGGTTTTTGAAGTTAAGCGCAGCCCCCTGAAAAGGGTGACATTTTCCTTCCGCATGACGGCCGGAATCGACTGCTATGTCCTTTTCAGAGGCGACAGCGAAAACGGCGATTTCAAAGAGGTTTCAAGAACCAAGAACGGAGAGACGCTGAGCCTTTCCGACAAGGGTGAACCGGGCAAAAAAGAGGCATGGTATTTCATCCGCTGCTGCAAAAAAGTCGGCGGTGAAGAAATTTTCGGCGAAAGCACCGACCGCATCCGCGTAAAATACAGATAAATTTTCAGCTTGAGGAAAAAAGTAGGCGAAAGCGTCTTGACTTCACGCGGTGCCTTGGTTATAATGATGGTGGAATCCATTTTTTCAGTCAGGAGGATCAATATGAACAAAACATTCAAAAAGCTCATTGCGCTCATGCTCGTTCTTCTCATGTCGCTTCCGGTTTTCACGGCTGCTTTTGCTGTTTTTGCCGAGGAGGCTCCCGCCGCTGCAACAACCGCTGCGGCCGCAGACGATGAAGAAGAGGACGAACACGTTAAAACAACATTCTTTGAAATGTTCATCGACTTTTTCAAGAGCATTTGGGAATTTCTGAAGTACGTTTTCTATGAGGTATTCCTCGGAAAGCCCGCTCCGAAGCCCCCCGAAGCTCCCACAAAGTTTTTCAAAAACTGAAAAATCAAAAGAACTGCCGCCTTGCTGCGGCAGTTTTTTTATGCCCCGAAACAGAAAAATCGCGAAGCTCCCCTGCCAAGCTGCTTTCTGCTCGTACCGCGCAAAAATAATCCTCGGCACTGTACGGGAAGCACCCCATCCGTACACCGATTCCCAGCACCGGCAGCGAGGCAAAACGAAACTAAAAAGCTATAACTCACAAGCTGCACCGGGCGGCGTATGTGAATTATAGCTTTTGTTTTTCTCGCTGCGCCAAAGAACAGCGCCTAGAAATATATCACCTTGACGTGCTTGCCCATTTTCCTCAGGCAATCCGAAAGCTCTTCAACAAGGTTCATTTTGATGTTGAAATTGATCGGAAGGTCGGGGTTCTGGTGCGCCGGGTTGACAGCCCGTCCGACAAAGAAATTGATGTCGGTCGCTTCTTCAAAAAGCATTCGGCAGATGAGCGAAGCGCCGTCGCGGCTGAAGCTCCAGTGTTCATACTCCTTGTTTTCCCCAAGGGCGTCTTTCGCGTATTCAATGACCTTGTTAATCGTGATGACGCCCTCCGTCACAAGGTCAACGCCCTCAAGCTCCGCAATCGGCGGAACGTCGCTTTTTTCAAAGTTGAGGGTCGGACGAAGCTTTTTTCCGAGGAAGTCGGCGGCGATTGAAGAGGTTGTTCCGCCGCAGACGATGTGCTTGCCCTCCTTTGAAAAGAAGAGTGACATCATTCTTCCGCAGTCGTCGCGGTTGCGCGGCGGTCCGAAAAGCAGGTTCATCGGCTCGCGCCTTCTGATTCTCACAACGCAGGCGGTCGCATCGTCGCCGGGGTGGCCGCCGTATTGACGGAAGCATTCGTCAACGAGCATCGTTGAAAGCGTTTTCGCCGTGTATCCGACGGGGGCAAGCCCCTTCATGAACTCTGCAATGTCCTCGCGCTTCCAGCCGAAGTTGTATGCGCGGCCGATTCCCGCGTGCGGACAGCCGTCGCTCATTGCAACAAAAATGTCGTTTTCCTGAAGCGGAACGGTTGAGCGGAAAATTTTCTTTCCGTCGATGTTCGTTTCGGTTTCGGGGTAGTTATATATTTCACCGTCGCGGATAAGGATTATATGCGGATTGTCGAACTGAATCAGCTCGGCCACGCGGTTGTCCTTGAGGTGGATAATGGTGAAGGTCGAATACGCAACGCCCCTGACCGAGCAGATCGGCAGAGCCTGGGCAATCGTTGAAACGCATTCTTCAAGGCTGATTCCCTGCGCAACCATTGTTGAAATTATTTTTGACGTCAGCGTTGAAAGGATGCTCGCCTTTACGCCGCTGCCGAGCCCGTCCGCAAGAACAATGACGCTTGAGTTTTCGCCCTGCTCAACAACGTCAACGTGGTCGCCGCAAAGCTGTTCACCCTCGTGGTTAATGCTTTTCCAGCCGATTTCACAGCAAAGATTATTCATCAACTATCGACTCCTTCAGCTTTGAAAGCGCAATTTTTGTTTCTGCCGCAGTCTCGCCGAGAAGGGAGGCGATCTCCTGAACGATTCTCATCTGCTTGTCAACAACCTTGTCCGCAACCTCAACGGTTTGGCGGCTGATCGTTTCCTTTTTCCTGCGCTGAGTTTCCTCTTCGGTCACGTCGCGCAGAATGCAGAACAGAAGGCGGTATTCCTTGTCGTATATGATGCTTTCCTCAACATACTTTTCATATTCCGCGAGGAAAACGCGCTTGTCTCTGATGTCCTGCTTAGTCGTGAGAACCTCAAGGAAGTCGCAGGGGTCATACACGCGGACGATTTGGCCGCCGAGAATGTCAGAAGCGAGGCGGATGTTGAGAATCTTTTGCGCCGGCTTGTTGATTTGCTGAACCTCAAGGTTTTCGTTGAGTACGATAAGGCCGTTCGGCGTGTTGCGGATAATTGTGTCCGAAAAGCTTTCGGCTCTGTCCTTGAGATACGGCAGGCACATTGTTACCGAAGCCTTGCCCTGATAGATCGCGACCGCTTTTTCGCGGCAGGTGTTGTAGCCGCAGCTTCCGCAGTTAAGCTCGTCCGAAGGCTTGCTTTTGCCCATTTTGCGAAGAATATCGGCAATTTCGCTTTCGCTCGGATTCGGCAGACGCTGCTCAATTGTTTCAAAGCTCTTTTGAAGCTCAGCTTCGCTCACGTTTTCAACAATGAAGTCCTTTTTGCCTGCGACTGCGGCAACGGCGGCGTAATCCCTGACAGGAGAGCGGTGGAATTTTTCCATTACCGGCCCGCCGACACAGCTGCCCGGGCAAATGGACATTTCAATAAAGCATTTATGCAGCCCGCCGTTTTCAATGTCCTTGAGTGCGGCGATGCAGTTCTCCGCCGAATCTATTGCCATGTAGGTGTATTCATCGGACTTCTTTTCCATCGTTTTGAGTATTCCGCCGGTGGTCGGGAAAAAGCGCGCGCGGCTGTTTTCGCTTCGGTCGGGTCTTTTTTCCGGCTCAATTCCGGCCTCTTTGAAAAGCA
>ERZ808246.2700-NODE-2700-length-10792-cov-4.741403_pt1 | contig 10792 bp, 8 predicted proteins | sample MGYA00521083_ERZ808246 | MGnify/ENA primary metagenome ERZ808246 (study PRJEB31516, sample SAMN03275577) | gut metagenome | biome: mammalia-associated habitat; material: feces | host: Papio cynocephalus | place: Kenya | collected 2012-07-07 ...
ATTAATTATCCTTTTTTTGCTTTTTGCGGTCCGGACTTTTTTAAGCCCCTTTTATTTATATTCCGCGCGTTCGCCGCCGATATATTTAGGACGGGTGTATGCGCCGAGAAGCACCGCTTCGCCGATTTTTTTATAAGAGAGCTTTGCGGGAACGGCAACATCTTTTAAATGCATACCGATAAGCACGCCGCCTATGTCAAGGCCCGCGTCTGCCTTTATATGCTCAAGCGTTACGGGGTCTTTCATATTTTTCCACGCGGCTGTCGCAAACGAGCCGCCCGCCTTAGGCTTCGGCACGGCGCAGACAATCTCGTTATTGCCCGCCGCCTCGCGCTCGATAATTATTGCGCGGTTAAGATGCTCACAGCACTGCGCCGCAATAAAAATGCCTTTAGGCGACAGCACATCGCTTATTGTTTTATAGACGATTTCGCCAAGCTCGGGCACGGAGTTTGTGCCCATGGTAGAGCCGATTATTTCGCTTGACGAGCAGCCGACAACAACGATACTGCCCTTTTTAAGCTCTTTTTTTGAAAGAAGCTCGTTAACGGCGCCCGTAAGCTCGCCTTTTATTTTTTCAATGTCAAAACTCAATTTATAACACCTTTTTTCAAAGAATTGTTCCGCGCTTTTCGGCGTCCTCGATTTTAAAGCGGACAGAAACAACATACGCTTCGTTTTTGCGTTTTTCTTCGTCGGCGCAGTTGTCAAAATGACCGTAGGTTGTTGTAACAACAGTGCCGTCGGGCAAAATCTCTATTCCGGGGTAAGCGCAGTCGCCGTTGTAATAATTCTTCATTATGCGAAGCCTGTACTGCCCCTCTTTGCCGTTTACAATGTCGTCAAACGTGCCGACCCATGCAACCCAATCGCCCCATGTCGGCGAGTTGCGGCACGTGTCGCGGAACGAAATGAAAAGTCTGCCGTCTTTTAAATAGCGCGCGCAGTGCCTGTCGCCTGTAAGCGCGCCGCAAAGTTCTATCGGCTCAGACCACGTTTTTGCGTTATCGTCACTTATTAACATAAACGAATTCTTTTTGTGCGTGTTTTCACGAAGGAGCATTATAAGCCGCTTTTTGTCGGGCGAGCGCACAATTGCAGGCTCGCAAAGCTGCATATCGGGCGTCGGCGCGCAAACAATTTCGGGTTCTCCCCATGTTACGCCGCCGTCGCGGCTTTTTACAGCATACACATAAAATCTGCCGTCAGAATACGGCTTTCCGGCATAGGCTTCATAAAGCTTTTTGCGCTTCTGGCCTTTATTTATTTCGCTTTTTATCCAGTGCGCCTGCGGCTCGCCCCAGGTTTTGCCGCCGTCGTCAGAATAGGTATGAACAAAGTCGGAATAAGCGCTTTCGCCCTCGCCGCTTCCGAAAACCTCTATTTTTTCGTGCGTGCCGCCCTTTATAAATCTGCCGTCATCGTGAAAAACGGCTATGTATTCGCCGGGCGAAAGCTCTGCTATGTCGCCCATTGCGGTAACGCCGCCGAAATCGCCTATGGGCTTCAGCTCCGAAAACGTTTCGCCGTTATCGTAAGAAACGCTCATTCTTATGGGGTAAAGCCCCGAGAACATTATAAGGCGCTCGTTGCCGTCTTTATCGAAGGTCTTGAAAATTGTGGGCACTTCAAGAGAGGTTGAAAAGCTTTGTGGCACAGGCAGACGTTTTGACCACGTTTTTCCGCCGTCAAAGCTCTTTTTTAAAACAATCTGCCCATAGCCGTGGCATTTCGGATAAACCGTAATTATTGTTTTGCCGTCTGAAAGCAAAACCGTTGTGGGATGACCTATATAAAGGCCGTCTTCGCGGTCAACGACCGTTTGCCACTCTTTAATATCTGAAATATCTATTGTCGGTATATGAATATCGGGAGTCAATTTACTCACCCTTTCCCAAAAGCAAGTCAATAGCCGTTACGCGGTCCTTTTGAAGCGTAATATTTGTTTCGCCGTAAATCGCCTTTTGAAGCGTTTGCGCTGCCAAAGGATAGTCAACCGCCCAGAACCACGACGAGCCGTTGTGACCGTAGCGCGAGGCTTCGTCGGGCATAACAATCTGCGTTACCGAAAAGCGCGCCCAGCCGCCGACAACCGCCTTTGTTGCGAGCGAAATAAGCTCTGTTTCGGTGTAGTTTGTTTCAAACATAGGCAAAAAGAAGGTTATGTAATCGGTAATTTCCGAGGTCTGTATTGTAGCCGCCTTTTGAAGAAGCGCAACAAGCACCTGACGCTGACGGCGTGTTCTGCTTACGTCGCCGTCGGAGTCGCAGTTACGGCTTCGGCAAAACGCAAGAGCCTCTTCGCCGTTTAAGGTAACGGCGCCGCCGACGCCTATATTGAAGTTGTAGTTTTTGTTAATGTAGTCGGCTTCGTATTGCTGAACGGCAACGGTAACGCCGCCGAGCTTGTCAATAACCGCTTTAAAAAAGTTAAAATTTATCATGGCGTAGCCGTCGATTTTGATTTTAAAGTGGCTTTCCAAGGTGGAAATAAGGTTTTTTATGCCATAGAACGGGAAAGCGGAATTGATTTTATTAAAGCTTCCCACGCCGTCTGGCGATTCAAGATAGGCATAGCTGTCGCGCATTACGGAAGTAAGCGTGATAGTGCCGAGAACCTTGTTAACCGACACGATTATCATAGAGTCCGTAAGACCCGAGATTGTGTTTTTGTTGCGCGTATCAACGCCGATGCAAAGAATATTTAAAACATCTTTGCTGTACATAATGTCGCCGCCGTTTGTTGCCCAATCTTTAATTGCCGCCTTGAAGCTGTCGGCGGTGCCCTCGAAAATAGCGTCAAACTCGGGGTTGTCGCCGAGCGTTTCGGGCACGGTTTCGTGGGCGTCAAAGTCATATGTAAGCGAATCTTCGGCAACGGACGGCGCATTTCTGCGAAGCTGTTTGAATTTAATCATTACAAAAGCGGCGCTTAAAGACAAAAGCAGTATTATAACTGCAAGAACAATTGCAACCGCCTTTTTGCCTGTTTTGGATTTTTTGTTTTTTTCGGACACGGTAACACTCCCCCGTTGCAGCCTGAACGGCTGCACAAATTTCCCAATATAAATTTATTTAATACTACCATATAAAGCAGTTAAAATCAACGGGGATTTTTTAAATAATTTGAAAACACGCCTCCTCTTTTTCGTTTCCTAAAAAATGCGCCCCGCGGCTTTCGCCGCGAAGCGCATATAAACAATTTTCTTTTGCCTTTATAAAATATATTTCCCGTCAGCCCCAAAGCGCTTCGTTTACAATGCTTTGATAGTCCGAAACAGAAAGAACGCCGTCGCTGTTATAATCCGCAACGTCTGTGATATAGGGGTCCGTTGGCTCTCTTTCGTTACTTATCATAAGCTCCGCTTCAAGGCAGTCAAGCACGTCAACAACGCCGTCGGCATTAACGTCGCCCAAAAGCAAAAGCTCTATGTTTTGGGTGACAACATCCGCACCGACCTCTATGAAGTATTCGCGCGAAACGTGGCCGGGCTTCATAGCTTTAAGAATATAAGCACCCGAATAGATTTGCGGCAAAATATAGCTTGTCGAATTGCCCGTTACGGTGGTTTCGTAAGACGGCTCTGTCTTTTTGTATTCGGTAAGCTGAATTGTTGTTTTGTCAGCCGCTTTTCCGAACGATTTAAGGGCACCCTCAATAGCAACGCCTTTTTCTTTTATACCCTGAACGGTAATTGTTATGTCGCCGTTTTCGGGTCTTACGCTGTAAAAGTCTCCGCTTAAATTCCTGCTTATTTCGGTTCCGTTAACAAGAACCTTGTAGTCGTCGCTCTTATACCAGCCGTCTTTTGTGCGAACCTCAAAAGAAATATATCGGTCGCTTGGGCAAAGAACATCAAAATTCAGGTTTTCGTGCTGTGCAAATTCATAGCCTTCGCCGTCAACAAAAATAACCGCATTGAGTTTTGCAAACTCCGCAACAACATAAACTTCGGTTGAAGTAAGGTCGTAGCCGGGCATTACAAAGCTGTAATATCCTCCGCCGAGGTCCGTTACAGCTACATCGCTCACCGCGCCGCCGGTTGAATTTGTACCGACATAAAGCGAGCTTAAAACGCAGCCGCTTAAAGGTGCGCAATAGAATGTCACGGTGTCGCCCATTTTTGCCGAAGAAACGTCAAGACTTAACGTGCCGTAAGCATCGCCCGACATCACTCTCGGAACAATTCTGTAATCGGCCTTTTCCCAGCAGGCATAAAGCTTTAAGTTGCCGGTTAAGGTGTTGGGCTCTATATATTTAATCGGTTCGTCGGAGCAATCGGCATTTCTGCACCAGCCGACCCATTTGTAACCCGTTTTTTGGGCGGGACCGCGCGAATAAGAATTTCCCGTTAGGTCAACTTTATAGCCTTCGGATGAATTGTCCGGGTCGCCCGAAACGTTATAAGAAGTCGGAAGTTTGTCTGTGTAGTAGTTCGACTTGCCGCCGTTGTAATCATAAGTGATTGTGTATTCAAGGCGGTTAAACGGATTTGAAACATAAACCGCAAACGCACCGGCAGGCATTGTGAACTTGTAAAGGCCGTCCGAAACCTTTGTGAAACCCGTAAACGCTTGCCATTTTGAATTCACCTGATAGCGCATGTTAAGGCTTAGGTTGGGATTAAGAACATAGCCCTTATCGGGTGTTATTGTAACATAAACCGTGTCGCCCTCTGCCGCCTTTAAGCCTGTTGCGGCGCATCTGCCGTGGGTTGAATTCGTGCCCGAAAGCGATGTGGTGAGCTTGTAGGTTGCGTTTGTATCCTTAATGAATTTTGCGTAATAGGTCAAGCCGCCCGATACAGATGTTTCAGCCATTGTTACGGGCGAGCCCGTAAAGTTCGCATTTTTATACCATCCCGCAAAAATATAGCCGTCCCAGTCAAAATCGCTCGACGTCGGCAGTGAAACAGAGTCGTTTACTTTGTAAAGTGTGTTTATTGAAGCGCCGCTTGCGAGGTATTGCGAATTTTTTGAAAGGGAGCGCCAGCTGCCGCTTGTTGCGTTTGTTAAATAGCGGTAAGTGATTGTGTAGTCTTTCGGCTCAAACACCGCGCGAACCTCGGCAGTGTATTGGTTTGCACCCTCAAATATAAGCTGCGGATTTGCAGCTTCGGCTTCTGTCAGGGTGTAGCTTGAGGGTGAAATTACCTGCCAATGCGAAAACTGCCAGCCTTCGTTTGCAACAGCCCTGATATATGCCGTTTCGTCGGGGGCAACCCAAACGCAGCCGTCGCCTTTTTCAATATTTCTGCTGTCAACAACAACTGAGCCGCGGTTATCCGCAACGCTGTAAGAAAGGCGGTATTTAAAAAGCTGAGAAGCCTTTGCCCAATCAGTTGTCGGGCTTTTCGGAATATAAACATAAAAGAAGCTGTCGTTTGTCGTTATATACTCTTCGCTTTCGCCGTTAACGGTTATCTTGCAGCCGTTAAGCTTTCTTCCCTCGGCGCTTAAATCAATCGGGTCAAACCAAACGGTGTCACCCGGCAAAAAGTAAGCAGCGCTTTGGCGCGTGTTTTTAAAATACGCGTAAATTAAGCTTACGAGGACAGGCGAGCCTTTTCTTATAGTGAGCCTTTTTGTAAGGTTTTCTACGTCCTCATATTCACGAATGGCATATTGTGTGTTGTCTAAATTCTTATATGATTTGGAATTCCAGAACGGATAAGAGTACGCGCTTCTTTTAGAGGTTATATCTATTGTTCCGACGTTTGTAATATTCACATTACTGCTCAAAAAGCCGACTATGCAGTATTCGGGAGCGCTGAAAACCAATTCGCCCGTAGTGTTAACGTTTATAAACTTTGCTTTAAGAAAATATGCCGTATCGCATACTGAGCCTTCTTCGCTCTTTTCAAAAGAGCAGCTAATGGAAGCGTTGTCGGTTATATTTATTGCCGTGTCGTTTGAGCCGTTAGTTATATCTATCATTGTAAAAGAGAATTTTGCATTCTCTTTTGCGCTTACAACCGCGTTTATTTTCGCATTCCCCGATAAGGTGAATTTGTCGGCACGCTTCAAAAAAATACAGCTAACCGGGTAATACTCCTCGTTATAATATTTGTCGTGTTCAAGGTTGAGTTGAATATTAAGCGAACCCTGAACATTCTTTTCGGTTGTAATTTCAAGTCCGAACTCGGCTCCGATTATTCTGCTTTGCGCATACGGATTTCGCGTGCCGAATGTTTGCATCAAATAATTGTCGCCGATAAGATAAATCTTTTTGCAGTTACTGTATGTTAAATCTATGTATGACGCATAAAGATTTTTCAAATAAAGCGCGCCGTTTTCGACGTCATAATATGCGCTCCAGTTTGACGGGTTATTTGACCACCCTTCAAGGTTATAATACACCGCGTCATTTTTCGCCTTTTCTCCGTCAATACGTATCCAATGATTTATTTCCTTCGCCGCGCTTGCGGTTATTGAAAAGGTCGATAAAAGCATTGCGGCAATCAGCAGCAGCGAAAGCAGTTTGCAAATGCGTTTCATTAAAAATACCTCCTTAAAAATTTGACAAAAAGTCGTTTAAACACTGTCTATGAGGGCAGCGAAATAGCGCTCGCCGACAGAATTGAAAACAAACGCGTCTATATCGCCGTCTATTTTGCACTGTTTAACACGCTCGGCAAGAGCACCGTCGGCGTTTTCGTCTACCGAAAGCACCACCCGGCACATGGGCAGCATTTTTTTGACTGCGGCGCTTGTTTTAAGGCGCTCTTCAAGCATCCACGGCGTGTAGCCCGTGACCTCCATTAAAAGAACGTCGGGCTTAAAAAGACGGCACTGTTCAACCGTTTTTTCGGGCGTTTCCGAAATAACGGGTCTGCAATCGGCTGTCTCCTGCACAAGAATTCTTTCAAAGGCGCTTGCAACAAGCGTGCTTTGCACATCAATAACGACAATACGCATATTTTCACCGCCAATCACGGATATTTGCCCTTGCGGTGCACAGCAAGAGCTTTCCGATTAAAGTATATCAAACAGAAGCTTTAATGTCTTTATCCTAAAGTATAGTCTTGAAATTGGCTGTAAAAAAGTCCGGACCGCAAAAGCCGTAAAAATCCCGGACAGCAAAAAGCGGACTTCAAAAAACGAAGTCCGCTTCACCTATATCGTATTTAATTAATCGCCGAAGGTAGTTATCGCCGTGCTTTCGATTGCCGCGGCGATAAGCTCCTGCTTTGTGTTAAAGCCGCACTTTTTAATCATTTGGTTCATATGGTATTTTACGGTCGGCTCTTCAATAAAAAGCTTTTTGCCGATTGCGGCGTAAGAATTGCCGCGAATGTAAAGGCGCAAAATATTTTTTTGCGTTTCCGAAAGCTCGTCCGACCACGACTCGCCTATTTCAACGTTAGGCGATTTATCCGGGAAAATATGCTCGCCCGAAAGCGTTTTTTCAATTACGCTTAAAATCTCGCTTTCGCCGTGGTCCTTGTACCAAAGGCTGTCAGCCCCGACAGAACGCGCTTTTTTTAAAATAAGCGAGTCCACAAGCGACGTTACGATTATTATTTTTATAAGCGGATTGCGCTTTTTAATGCTTTCGGCAGCCGCAAGCCCCGAATGGCTGTGAAGCGTTTGCACGTCCATTAAAACAAGGTCAACAATGTTCACTCTGCAAAAGCAGTCCGCCTGAGCCGCGTCGCGCAGCGCGCCGACAAGCTCAAACCGCCCGTCTTTTTTAATAAGCTCCGAAAAAAATTCGAGCATATATTTGTTGTCCTCAACCACGAGCACTTTTGTTTTCATTTACAAATCCATCTCCTCACGCATTAAAATGAGCCTTAACATAAACGACGGATAGTGCGAAACGACCATTTCGCCGCCCGCGCTTTCAACCGCTTTTCGCAAGGTCGAAAGCCCTGTGCCCTCGCAGATTTTTTCTTTGGGCTTTTCGCCGTCGTTTGTAACGGTAACGGTGTAGCCGCCGCTTAAAGCCGAAATTTTAACAAAGACAGACGTGCCGTGAGCGTGCTTTATGCAATTTGTCATACACTCTCTTACGGCGCTCACGGTCAACTCATAAATAAGCGGCTCTATGGGCAGCATTCCGTCAATTTTAATTTCAACGCCCAGCTCGTCAGCTTCAAAAAGAAGGCGGTCAAGCGGGTCAAAACTGTCCTCTTTTTTTGTATAAACAAGTGTGCCGACAGCCAAAGACAGCGCTTTAACTCGGCTTTCAAGCTCGGCGCTTTCAATCTCTTCGCCGAAGCTTTTTCTTATAACGGCGAGGTTGTGGCCTATTTCATCGTGAATTTTCATTTTAAACGCAAGGTATTCGCGTTCTCTTACATACTCTTCTGCACGGGAATACATTTTTTGAAGCTTTGCGTTTATTCTTTCAAGCTCGGCATTATCAAAAGAAAGCTCGCGGTTTGCGTTAAAAATGCGCGTAACGTCGGTAAAAAACGCTTCAATATAGTTGTTGCCATCGCTTGCCGTAACGCGGTTTTCGGAATAATGCCACACGCCCGAGGTAGGAAAGACAAAATCGCCGTCTGCAGTTACGGTTATGCCGTTTTCACGGCAATCCTCCATAGCCGCTTTAAGCTCCGAATAAGACTGCAAATCGCGCCCCGTCATAAGGCGGAAAAGCGTATACATCTGACGGTTGCAAAGCTTTACCCTGCCGTTTTCGGTAAAATAGCACCCTGCAACGGGCAAATCGTCCATAGCTTCTTTAACAGAGGCGCGCGTGATGCGCTTTTTGTCGCGCCTGATGTCAAAAATTACCGCAGGAACGGAAAACACCGCCGAAGCCCCCGCGACAAACCAAAGAATAACGCACGGCACCGAGTTTAAAACGGTGGTGTCAAAAAGCAGCTCTTCAAGCGTGAACGATATTAAAAACCACACGGCAACCGCCGCCCACAAAAGGGTTTTACGGCGCTCAACACGCAAAAGCAGATAAAATATTTGAAGGCACAGCACAAGAAACATCGTAAGAAGCAAAAAGAAGCGCGAAAGAGCCGAAACATCGCCGAAAGCCGTCATTTTGTTTCACCCCCTAAAGGGCTGTATGTAATAAACGCCGAGCCGCCGCTTACTTCGGTTGTTGCGCCCAAATCCGAAAGAAAAGAAAAATCCGCCGAAGATTCAAGCTCAATATGAAGCGAAGGCGCGTCGCCGCTTACCGTTACGAAATAATAAGAGAGGTCCGAAAGCGCCGCTTCAAGCGCTTCTTCAAATATTTCGTACGCCTTTAAAGCCGCGCTTGCCGAAATAAGAGCTTCGGTATTCGGGACATACAGATTGCCGCCTATGTTTTTAAGCTTTAAATTACTGCACGATTCAAAAAGCGCACTCGAAAGCGTGCCGACCGTAACTGTTTTTGACTTTTCTGATGATATAACCATATCCTTGCGGCGTTTTATATAGGTTGAAAGCACAATTATTTTAAAAATAATTTCTTTTTTAACATTCAAATCCGTCTCATTTGAAAACCGCACGGAAAGCTCATCTGTCATACGAAGCTGTTTTTGCGTGTCGCGCTGAACAAGGTCATAAAGCCTGTTTTGCTCTTCAAGGCGGTATCGCTGTGAATCGCGCTTTATCTGATAGCGAAGCTGTTCGTTTCTATCGCGGCACTCTTCTTTTGCAGATTCAAGCTGTGCTTTTACACCCACAAGCGCCGAAACATCCTCTTGCCAAACGGCATGACCGCCCTTAATTTCATAGCCCTTTAAAACCGTGTTTTTGTCATAAAAAACACTGCCGCCCTCGGTCTTTTTCAAAATCTCCTGCGGAAGCGTCCTTGACGAATTTGAAGAATACCTTACGTTATAGTCATAATCTGTTATCTGCATACCTATGCCGACCGCCGAAAAAAGCGCGTCATAGCCCGTGTTTGTGGGAATAAGCCCCGACAAAAGGCAGCTTTCGAGAGTACCCGCAAAAAGCAGGCACAAAGCAACGGTAACGTCGCCGCAGACATAATAAAAAAGCGATGTGTGATCCTCGATAAACAGCGCGTAAAGCACGCTGTAAACAACCGCAAAGAATATTAAAACAAGCGGCAGGCGCGTTTCTGTTCTGCCTTTTGCGCTGCGGCATTTTGAAAGCATAATTCCGACGGCAAAAAACGCGCAAAGCGCCATATAGGCGACAATCACAAAATACCCCGCGCCCCGTGTATAATCAGACTCCGAATAAACAGCGGCACTTTCGGGAAAGCGGAAAACGAGCATATGATAATCGTTTGTGAGCACCAAAACGACAAGCGCAAAAACCGGAACATACAAAAGCCCTGTCCACGGGGGCAGCTTATAATCCCCGGGCTTTCCGAGCGAAGCCGCAACAAGAAGCGACAAAAACGGAATGAGAATCATCGGCAAATAATAAAGATACCACAGCGCGCGAATAACGTTTGGGTCTAAAACGAAAAGATATTTCACCGTGCGTTCTGCAATCCAAAACACCATAAGCATTGAAATCGAAACAAGAAGCCGGCGCACTTGCACGGCGATAACACGGCGATGAATCGAAATGCCCCAATACGAAAACAAGCCGACATATATAAGCGAGCGCGGCAGGCTTAAAAGCCGCCCCGGAAACTCGCGCCCGAGGTTGCGAAGAAGAATTGCCGCGGCTATAAGCGCAAAAGCAACAAGAGCGGCGCGAAGAAAAGATTTTTGCCGTTTTTTCATATGCACCGCTCCTTAGAAAAGTTTATTCTAGTTATCCGATAACTAATATAACATATATTCCGACAATCTACAACAAAAAATAATGGGCTGTAAAAAAAGTCCAGACCGCAAAAAGCAAATAAATGGCAACTTGA
>ERZ808246.2704-NODE-2704-length-10769-cov-3.774687_pt1 | contig 10769 bp, 11 predicted proteins | sample MGYA00521083_ERZ808246 | MGnify/ENA primary metagenome ERZ808246 (study PRJEB31516, sample SAMN03275577) | gut metagenome | biome: mammalia-associated habitat; material: feces | host: Papio cynocephalus | place: Kenya | collected 2012-07-07 ...
CCCATTGCCTGCAAAAAGGAAATGGCGTACATCCCCGACAATCCCGATTTATACGACTTCATGTCGGGCATCCGCTATCTGAACTTTATCGCCGACATTTTCGGTGTCAGTGCCGAGGATCGCCGCGAGCGGATTCACCGCTACGCCGATCTTTTTGAGCTTACGTCCGATCTCGCTCAGCCGATTGCCGCCTATTCGCACGGCATGAAGCAAAAGCTGGCGCTGATTGCCGCATGGATTCATCAGCCGAAGCTGATTCTCATGGACGAACCGTTTGTCGGACTCGATCCCAAAGCGTCGCACCTGCTCAAAGGCATGATGCGGGAGCTGTGCGACAACGGCGGCGCGATTTTCTTCTCCACGCACGTACTGGAGGTTGCGGAAAAGCTCTGCGACAAAATTGCCATCATCAAGGGAGGAAAGCTCATTCGTTCCGGCACCATGGAAGAAGTCAAGGGCGACGACTCGTTGGAAGAAGTCTTTCTTGAACTGGAGGAAGGAAAATGCTGAAAACCCTCGTAAAAAAACAGTTGGCGGAAATTTTTCGCAGTTACTTCTATGATCCGAAGAAAAACAAAGCCCGCTCCAAAGCGGCAATCATCGGATTCATCGTCATGTTCGTCGTGCTGATGGTCGGTGTTCTGGGCGGTATGTTTGCTTTTCTTTCCGTCTCTATCTGCCAGCCCATGGCGGAAGCGGGAATGAACTGGATGTATTTCACGCTTATGGGGATACTCGCCATTGCGCTGGGCACCTTCGGAAGCGTGTTCAACACTTATTCCGGCTTGTATCTTTCCAAAGACAACGATCTTCTGCTGTCCATGCCGATTCCCGTGAGTACCATCATGACCGCACGGCTTTTGGGCGTTTATCTCATGGGATTGATGTATTCGGGGGTAGTGATGCTCCCTGCCATTATTATCTATTGGATCTTTGTTTCCGCAAGTGCGGCAGTCATTATCGGTTCATTGCTGCTGTTCGCGCTCATCACCCTTTTCGTACTGACGCTTTCCTGCGCGCTCGGCTGGGTGGTGGCGAAAATCAGTCTGAAACTCAAAAACAAGAGTTTTGTCACGGTTCTTGCCTCGCTCGTGTTTTTCGGGCTGTACTATTTTGTCTATTTCAAAGCGCAGAGTGTCATTGAAGACCTGGTGACCCATGCGGCGGATTACGGCGAACGCATCCGAACTTCCGCCTATCCCATCTATCTGTTCGGTCGGGTCGGTGTGGGTGACCCGCTCGCGATGGGAATTGTGTCGGCAGCGGTACTGCTTCTGTTTTTCCTGACCTGGTGGCTCATCTCCCGCAGTTTTCTGAAAATGGCAACCGCGACGGGAAACACCGAAAAGAAAGTTTACCGCGAAACCGCCGCCAAGAAAACCGGCGTCAACGCGGCACTGCTGAAAAAGGAATTTCGCAGATTCACCTCCAGCGCCAACTACATGCTCAACTGCGGACTCGGTATTCTGATGTCGGTCATCGGCGGCGTCGCTTTCCTTCTCAAGGGCGGTTTGATTGTCAGCATCGGCAACGAAATTTTCGATGCGGCATCAGGGTTCATGCCTCTGCTGCTGTGTGCGGTGATCTGCCTACTGGCTTCGATGAACAACATGGCGGCTCCGTCCGTTTCTCTGGAGGGAAAAAATCTGTGGATTATTCAGTCGCTCCCCGTGACTCCGTGGCAGGTTTTGCGCGCCAAGCTCTCCGTCCAGCTGATTCTGACGGCGGTTCCGGTGCTGTTCTGTCTGGTCTGCGTCCTGCTGGTTTATCCGTTTTCCCTTGCGGAGATTCTTGTTTCCGTGGTCATCACCATGCTGTTTGTGCTGTTCATGGCGCTGTTTGACCTGTTTTTGGGCGTGAAAATGCCGAATGTTCATTGGACCAACGAAGTGGTTCCCATCAAGCAAAGTGCTTCTGTCGGACTGGCGCTTTTGGTCGGATTCCTGTATCCCGTGCTTCTCGGCGGAGGATTCCTGTTAGGCGGGTATCGTCTCGGATTTTTCGTTTATACGATGATTTTCGCGGCAGTAACGCTGATCTTTTCGGCGATTCTGTTCTTCTGGCTCAAAAAACACGGTTCCGTGATTCTTTCTACCTTGTAAAGGAGGATTTCTATGAACAAAAAACTGTACCGTTCTGTTTCCAATCGCATGATTTCCGGGGTTTGCGGCGGAATTGCCGAATATTTTGATATTGATCCGACACTCGTCCGTCTGGGCTGGGTCGCTTTCTGCGCTCTGGGCGGCAGCGGGTTGCTTGCCTATCTGATCGCCGCAATCATCATTCCGAATCCGCCGCAATATTAAAAGGAGATTCCTATGAACAACATCATTGAAATCGACCACCTTTTTAAGACCTTCGGCGATGTGAAGGCGGTCAACGACCTGAGTTTCCGCGTAAAGGAAGGCGAGCTGTTTGCTTTTCTCGGCGTCAACGGCGCGGGAAAATCCACCACCATCAACATTCTCTGCGGTCAGCTGGAGCGTGACGGCGGCTCTGTCCTCATCGACGGTGCCGACCCGAAGGACAATTCCGATTCCGTGCGCCGCACGCTCGGCGTGGTATTCCAGAACTCCGTGCTCGACCGCGAGCTTTCCGTGAAAGACAACCTGCAAAGCCGTGCCGCCCTTTACGGTATCCACGGCAAAGCCTTTGAAAAACGTCTTTCGGAGCTTGCCGAACTGTTGGAATTCGGCGATCTGCTCAAGCGTCCCGTCGGCAAGCTCTCCGGCGGACAGAGACGCCGCATTGACATCGCCCGCGCCCTTCTCCACCGCCCGAAAATTCTCATTCTCGACGAACCCACCACGGGACTCGACCCTCAGACAAGAAGCATTCTGTGGCGCGTTGTGGACGATTTGCGCAAAAAGGAAAACATGACGGTCTTCCTCACCACACACTACATGGAGGAAGCGGCAGATGCGGATTTTGTGATTATTCTCGATCACGGAAAAATCGTGGCGGAAGGTTCTCCGCTGACGCTGAAAAACACCTACACCGGCGACTTCATCACACTGTACAATGTCCGTGAGGACGACGTCAAAAAGCTCGGTGCGCCTTACGAGCCGCTGCGCGACGCTTTCCGCGTGACCGTGGAAAACACCGCCGCCGCCACGCGCATGATTCTTAAATACCCCGAAATTTTCAGCGACTTTGAAATTACCAAGGGAAAAATGGACGACGTCTTTCTTGCCGTTACAGGCAAAAAACTGACCGGAGGTGAAGGAAAATGACCGTTTTGGGTGCATTGGTCAAGCGAAACACCAAGCTCTATTTCAAAGACAAAGGAATGTTCTTCACCTCGCTCATCACCCCGGTGATTCTGTTGGTTCTGTACGCCACTTTCCTCGGAAATGTATACGAGGACGCTTTCCGATCTTCTTTGGCAGCTGCCCACGCTTCCGTCAGCGACAGTGTCCTTTGGGGATGCGTCGGCGGGCAATTGGTTTCTTCCATTCTGGCAGTCAGCTGTGTGACCGTTCCGTTCTGCTCCAATCTGCTGATGGTTCAGGACAAGGTGACGGGCGCGCGCCACGATCTGACGGTCGCTCCGCTCAAGCCTGCCACGCTGGCGCTGGGATACTATCTTGCCACCCTTCTGTCCTCTTTGCTGATCTGTCTGGCGGCTACTGCCGTTTGTCTCGGATATCTTGCTTTTGTCGGCTGGTATCTGTCGGCTGCGGATGTGCTGAGCCTGCTGCTGGATGTGTTCCTGCTTGTCCTTTTCGGCACGGCACTTTCCTCCTGCATTTCCTTCCCGCTGTCCACCAACGGGCAGGCTTCTGCCGTCGGCACTGTCGTGAGCGCGGGATACGGTTTTGTGTGCGGCGCCTATATGCCGATTTCCAACTTTTCACCTGCACTGCAAAGAATTCTTTCCTTCCTCCCCGGCACTTACGGCACTTCACTCATGCGCAATCACGCCATGCGCGGCGTCTTTTCGCAGATGAGTGACGATGGCTTTCCCGCGGAAGTGGTGGAAGCGATTCGGGACAGTGTGGACTGCAATTTGTATTTCTTCGATCACAAAGTCGAAATCGGTACGATGCTGCTCATTCTCTCCGGCTCCATTCTTTTGCTGATCGGCATTTACATTCTGATGAATACGCTTTCCAAACGAAAAGTCTGATTTTTCACGATGAGGCGGAACCGTAAACGCGGTTCCGCCTCTTTTCGGATATTTTGCGGAAAAAGCTTTATGCTATAAATATCCGAAAAAGCGCTTGACATATACCCCACGAGGGTATATAATAAAAATACCCCCAAGGGGTATATCGTTCGGAGGGATTTTATGGAGAAAAAGACTTGCTGTCACTGCTCACAAAGAAAAAAGGAGCGTTCACCCGAAGAATACACGCATCTGATTCACCGGCTCAACCGCATTGAAGGACAGATCCGCGGCATCCGCACCATGGTGGAAAACGGAGCGTACTGTCCCGACATTCTGATACAGTCCGCCGCCGTGAACGCCGCGGTCAACGCGTTCAACAAAGAACTTCTCGCCAATCACATCCGCACCTGCGTGATTCAGGACATCCGCGAGGGAAAGGACGAAGTGGTGGACGAGCTGGTAAACACATTGCAAAAACTGATGAAATAACGGAGGGATTTATATGACACAATATCAGGTCACCGGCATGAGCTGTGCAGCTTGTTCCGCCCGTGTGGAAAAAGCCGTGTCGCACGTGCCCGGTGTCACTTCCTGCGCCGTCAGCCTGCTGACCAATTCCATGGGCGTGGATGGAACCGCCTCACCGCAGGATATAATCAACGCCGTGCGGCAGGCAGGCTACGGCGCTTCGCTCAAGGATCACAGTGAAGAGCCCGTGCAGGAAGATCAATTGCAGGATCGTGAAACTCCTGCTTTGCGCAGGCGGCTTTGGTGGTCGGTGGGATTTTTGGCGGTTCTGATGTATTTTTCCATGGGACACATGATGTGGAACTGGCCGCTGCCGTCTTTTTATGACGGAAACCATGTAGCGATGGGACTGACGCAGATGCTTCTGACCATTGTCATCATGATCATCAACCGACAATTTTTTGTCAGCGGTTTCAAGGCGCTGTGGCACCGCGCCCCCAACATGGACACGCTGGTAGCCTTGGGCGCCACTGCCGCTTTCGTATACAGCACCTACGCACTTTTCGCCATGACGGCGGCACAGACGCACGGGGACACGGAAGCGGTCATGCACTACATGATGGAATTCTACTTTGAATCCGCCGCGATGATTCTGACGCTCATCACCGTGGGTAAAACACTGGAGGCGCGCTCCAAGGGAAAAACCACCGACGCGCTGAAAAGTCTGATGAAGCTCGCACCGAAAACCGCCACCGTGGTTCGTGACAGTACGGAAGTGGTCGTACCGATTGCACAGGTGCGCAAGGACGACATATTTGTGGTTCGTCCCGGAGAAAATATTCCGGTAGACGGAGAGGTGCTGGAAGGCAGCAGTGCCGTCAATGAATCGGCACTGACCGGCGAAAGCATTCCTGCCGATAAAACCGTGGGAGACACGGTGAGCGCCGCTACCGTCAATCAGTCGGGATTTCTCAAATGCCGCGCCACCCGCGTCGGCGAGGACACCACGCTTTCGCAGATCATTAAAATGGTCGGCGATGCAGCGGCAACCAAAGCCCCGATTGCCAAAATTGCCGACAAGGTTTCGGGAATTTTCGTTCCCGCGGTGATTGCCGTCGCCGCCGTCACCCTGCTGGTATGGCTGCTTCTCGGTCAAACTGTGGGGTACGCGCTGGCACGCAGCATTTCCGTGCTGGTCATCAGTTGTCCGTGTGCCCTCGGACTTGCCACCCCGGTTGCCATTATGGTGGGAAGCGGCATGGGCGCGAAAAACGGAATCCTTTTCAAGACAGCCGCCGCGCTGGAGGAGGTCGGACGGATTCGGATTGTTGCTTTGGACAAAACCGGAACCATTACCGCCGGCGAACCGAAGGTCACCGATCTTTTCCCCGTTTCTCCGCTTTCCGAAACCGAGCTTCTGAACGCTGCCGCCTCTTTGGAGCAAAAGAGCGAACACCCGCTGGCAAAGGCAGTAATGGAAACGGCAAAGGAAAAAGGAATTGTACCGGAGGATGTGGCGGACTTTCAGGCACTGCCGGGCAACGGACTCTCCGCCGTCCGAAACAGGCAAACCCTCTACGGAGGAAATCTGTCCTTCATTCAAAGCAAGGTCACCGTTCCCGACACCGTGATTTCGCAGGCGGAATCCCTGGCACAGGCAGGAAAAACGCCGCTGTTTTTCTGCACGGATGAAAAGCTTCTCGGTGTGATTGCGGTTGCCGACACGATCAAGGAGGACAGCCCGCGCGCAGTGCGTGAGCTTCAGAACATGGGCATCCGCGTGGTGATGCTCACCGGTGACAATGAGCGCACCGCCGCCGCGGTCGGAAAAGCCGCCGGTGTGGACGAAGTAATCGCGGGCGTGCTTCCCGAAGGGAAGGAAACGGAAATCCGCCGTCTGAAAGAGCAAGGAAAGGTCGCCATGGTGGGCGACGGCATCAACGACGCGCCTGCGCTGACCCGTGCCGACATCGGCATGGCGATCGGCGCGGGAACCGATGTGGCAATCGATGCAGCGGATGTTGTATTGGTAAAAAGCCGCCTCAGCGACGTTCCCGCCGCCATCCGTCTGAGCCGTTCGGTTCTGCGTAACATTCACGAAAACCTGTTCTGGGCATTTTTCTACAACACCATCGGCATTCCGCTTGCCGCCGGCGTTTTCATCCCGCTCGGACTGACGCTCAATCCCATGTTCGGCGCGGCGGCAATGAGTTTGTCCAGCTTCTGCGTAGTTTCCAATGCCCTGCGTCTGAACCTTTGCAAGCTGTACGACGCGCGGCACGATCATAAACTGAAAAAAACACAAAAAAAGGAGAATCATTCAACCATGGAAAAAACAATGAAAATCAAAGGCATGATGTGCGGTCACTGTGAAGCAACCGTCAAAAAAGCGCTGGAAGCGCTCGACGCTGTGGAAAAGGCAGAGGTGGATCACAAGACCGGGACGGCAGTTGTCACTCTCCGTCAGGCAGCCGACGACCGACTGCTGAAAGAGACTGTGGAATCCAAAGGCTACACGGTCACGGACATTCACTGAACCGACTAAGAACCCCCGCGGCTGACGCCGCGGGGGTTCTTAGTCGTGCGCGATCTCATGGCAATGCGCGTATTTTTCTTTGGTCGCCAATCCTCCGCGGATGTGCCGCTGTGCCTTGTTGACATCCAGTACCGTTTTCACCTGTGCGCAGAGCTGCGGGTTGATTTTTCGCAGTCGCTCCGTCACGTCTTTATGTACCGTGGATTTGCTGATACAGAATTCTTTTGCCGCCGCCCGCACGGTGGTTTTGTTTTCCACGATATATTCTCCCAGCAAGACCGCTCGTTCCTCTGTCGTGTTTGTCATATCTTCAACCCCTACACTTTCGGATAGTACACTGTATGTACCTGCAGGGGAAAATATGAATCCCGCCGTCTGAAAAACGGCGGGATGTGAGTTAAAACAATCCTTCGGCGATTTCTTTGGTCATGCAGTAGGTCACGTGGGCATTGCGTCGAAGCAGTGTTGCCGGAAGCTGTGCCTGTTCCGGCGCGTACAGGGCGTGTTTCAGCGGTCCGTGCTGCCATGGACGGTTGAGCGCAAGATAAATTTTGCGGGACGCAAGAATCTGTTTCATACCGACGGTGATGCACCACTGCGGCATCCCGCGCAGATCCCCGCGTTGATATCCGTAGGCGTTGATCGTCTGCGTCTCCCGCGTGATCGGAAGCACCCGTGTTCCAAGCTGTGCAAACTCCTGTGCCGTGATCGGGTCGGCTGCCTCCGCCGCTTCGTTGAACGCGACATGACCGTTGATTCCCAATCCGCCCAGGCACAAATCCACCCCGCCGAGCGCCGCGATCCGACGGTCATACTCCGCTTCTTTTCCCGGTTCGGGGAACGCGCGCTGTTCTTTGGGCATCACCAGTGCCGGATCGACCAGATCGTAAAACTCCCGCTGCATCCGTCCGTGAAAGCTCATCGGGTCCTCCGGTGAAATCGCCTGCTGCGGCGTAACGAGATATTCGTCCATATTAAAAAAGTACACCTGTTTCAGTGACACGTGCAGCCGATTGACCATTTCGGCAAGCAGGGGGTACTGCTGTGTCGGTCCCACCGGCACGATCATCACCGTCGGCTCGTTTTTTTCATTGTGTCGGATGATTTCTTCCAGCATGGTCAGTGCCATATCAAAGTACACGTTTTCTTCCTTTTCCACTACTTTGCAGACAATTCCGTTGACCTTTTCGATCATTTCAAACGCATCCCTTCCGATTTTTCCTTTTCCTTTACTATACCTCATTTTTCTCAAACTCTCAAGGTCATATCCGACCGCATTTCGGGCGGATTCGATTTTATTTTTTCTTTGTCTTGACTTATTTTCCAAAAGCTATATAATAAAGACAAAAGGGGGAATCCGTGTGACAGTGAAAACGGTTGCGCAACTGAATACCGCCGATTTTGATCTGAAAAATATCACCGTGACTGCGGTCTCCTTTTCGGAGGGCGACACGAGTGATTATCTTGAATCCGCAAGAACAAAGCATCTGTTTCATCTGATCACTCACGGCTCCCGCGAATATTTTCTTGACAACCGCCATCTGACGTTCCGGCGGGAACGGCGCTGTTCATTCCCGAAGGAACCCGTTACCGAACCGTTTCCCACGTCGCCCACGACGGCTCATGCTGCGGTATCGGCATTTGTTTTGATATGACAGACGCAAACGGAAACAGTCTGCGGCTTCCTCCCGATGTTTACTCCGCATGGAGCCGTGCCGTCCCGAGGCTTTCCGAACGCTTTTGTGAAGCTGAACATCTCTGCCACAGTATGCCGATTTCTTTGTTGGAGCTGAAGATTCGGATTTTTGAATTACTGCGGGATCTTGCCGCTTTGGAAAATCAGCCTTTCAGCCATGCCCGAATTTCACCTGCGCTGCGGTTTATCGAGGCTCATTTTTCGGAAAATCTTCCGGTTCGGGTATATGCGGAACAATGCCGGTTGAGCGAAAGCTATTTCCGACGGTTGTTTTCCGAAACGATGGGCATGTCGCCGCTGGATTATCGGAACTTTCTGCGCTTTCACGAAGCCAAAAAGCTCTACCGACAAAACTTCAGTTTACAGGAAATCGCCGAACGGATCGGTTTTTCCGATGCCGGACGTTTTTCAAAAGCCTACAAACAAATGACCGGTTCCACCTTCAAAAAAGATTTTGAAACCGTATAAGAAAGGGATTGCTTATGAATATTCAAAACGCACGGATTCACGGAAAACTGCAAAATCTGCGCATTGAGAACGGAAAAATTCTTGAAATTACCGACAAGCCGCTTGCCGCTGCGCTGGACGTCAAAGGAAAGCGCGTGATTCCCGGGTTGATCGATGTACACAGCCACGGGTGTATGGGACTGGACACCATGGACGCCGATTTTGAAAAAATGTGTTTATATTACGCCCGACACGGCACTACCTCCTGGCTTCCCACGACCATGACTATGAGCTACGAAGCCATTTCCCGCGTCTGCCGTGCAAAAACCGACTTTCGGGGAACGCACATTCTCGGATTTCACCTGGAAGGACCGTACATTTCCAAAAAGTACAAGGGCGCACAAAATGAAGCCTACATCAAAAACCCGTCGGCAGAGGATTTCAAGCAGTTTGAGCGTGTGAAAATGATCACCATTGCGCCGGAGCTTCCGGGAAGCATGGCGTTCACCCGCGAGGTGTCTCCGCACTGCGTTGTCTCCATCGGACACACGGACTGTGACTATGAAACGGCAATGGAAGCCATTGAAAACGGCGCTTCCTGTCTGACACACACCTACAACGCAATGCCGCCGTTTCATCACCGCGCCCCCGGTCCGATCGGTGCGGGATTTGAAAAGCACATCTATGCACAGGTAATCTGCGACGGTTTTCACGTATTGAAGCCGGTCGTCCTGGCGACCTATCGGATGTTCGGTCCCGAACGCATGACGATCATCAGCGACAGCATCCGTCCCGCAGGATTGCCGGACGGTCATTACGAATCCGGCGGACTGGAAGTTGTCCTGGAAGGCGGCATTGCCCGTCTGACCGACGGCACCATTGCCGGCAGTTCTTCCACGTTGTGGACCTGCGTGAAAAAGGCGGTCGAATTCGGTATTCCCTTTGACGATGCCGTGCGTATGGCAAGTGCGACCCCTGCGGAAATGCTCGGCGTTCCCAAAGGAAAGCTCCTGCCCGGCTATGACGCTGATCTGTTGGTTCTCGGCGACAACGACGAGATTGAAACCGTAATTATCGACGGAGAGGTTCTCTGATCTGACTATGAATTCCAAAAATGACTTTTCTTTTTTCGGCACACAGCCGATCGGCAAGCTGCTTTGGATGCTCGCCCCGCCCGTAATGCTGTCACAGCTGATTCAAGCCTTTTACAACATTGCCGACAGCTTCTTTGTTGGAAAATTTTCAAACGACGGTGTCACCGCCCTGTCGGTTATCTATCCCGTACAGCTTCTTTTGCTCGCGGTTGCCGTCGGCACCGGTGTCGGCGTCAACACCGTGATGGCGAAGTTTTACGGTCACGGGGAGAACGAAAAAGCCGCCAAAACCGCCGGTACCGGTCTGTTTCTTGCCCTGATCGGATGGGTTATTTTCGCTGTTCTTTCCGTGCTGTTATTGGAGCCCTTCATCCGCATCTGCGCACAGTCTCAGCAGGTGCGCGATTACACACTGAC
>ERZ808246.2705-NODE-2705-length-10768-cov-4.566041_pt1 | contig 10768 bp, 10 predicted proteins | sample MGYA00521083_ERZ808246 | MGnify/ENA primary metagenome ERZ808246 (study PRJEB31516, sample SAMN03275577) | gut metagenome | biome: mammalia-associated habitat; material: feces | host: Papio cynocephalus | place: Kenya | collected 2012-07-07 ...
CCGCGCCGTACTGACTCATACCGAGACAGTGACCGTAACCGTACGTTACGATTATAAATGTGTCTCTTATACTAAGAAGCGAACTTAAATCGGGATAGAGATAGATTTTTTGATTATCTACATATTTTGCTCCGGTCTCGCCTACCGACGCGTCGGTAACGAGCTGAACCTGATCCGAGACATTGCCGTCCTTGCCCGATTCCGGCGTTACGGTTTCCTTAACAAGCGTAATGCCGTACGATTCGAGTGAATCGGGGTCGCTTAACGAAATCAGACCGAGCGACGCAAAATTTGCATACATCGCGTCTTTTGTCGTAATTTTTCCGTCGTCGTTTACATCCGCCGCCTTTTTAACTGTCAGGGATGACGGTCTGTCAAGCCTTGCGGTATATTTTAATATCAGAGAAACGTCGTCGGCTGTCACGCTGAAATCCGAATCGGGATCTCCCCTTATACAGAAAATATCCTCGTGCAGATCCATTGTCACGGCACAGAAACTTATAATCGCCGTAATTACGAAAACCGCAATTCTGTTTTTAAATCTGAACATAAGAAATCACAGCCCGAAGAAAAACGTACCGCTCTCGGCAAGTTTAGCCGCATAGTATGTAAGTCCGCACGCCGCAGCAACAAGCAGAGCGTAAAGATACGGCTTCCATCCCTTTATTACCGAGCGGAGTTCGGGGTCTTCCTCATCGCCGGCGTATTCAATGTCGGGATAAGCGCGTCTTGAGTCCGAAGTTGAAACCATCTGCGACATCATTATCAGAAATTCGCACATAACGGTATGTATAAAGTCGTCGTAAGTTTCATCCGGAAGCGACGAAACGCATTTTACGGCGGATTCAGTCTCGTTGACAACTGCGATGTACACTCTGTAGTCCCCGCTTACGCTGTCGTTATCCTCAACGAGAGCCGCGCCGAACGGATATTCAAGAAATTCCGCGGCACCCTCCGCCTTCATCCTCGTATAGTCGGAAAAATCGCGTATATCGTTTTCGTGAACATACGGAACTGAGTCCGTATACCGGCAGATTATATCATCGCAGATTTTATGTTTTTTAACATATTTTAAAACGCCCGTGTTGGCTATTGCAATTTTAATATCGCTGTCCGCCGCGGCATTTTTGAAAACCACTCCGGCATAATCAGTTTCAAAATCCGAAAAGCTCGTGCATTTGCAGTTATAAAACTGCTCGAGATACGGAAATACATGGATTTTCATGACAAGAAATGTTCTGTCACGGCATATCGGCATGAAGAAAATGCTTTGCTTTTTAGACCTGATTACGAATGATGAGAACATTCCGTCGCTTAAAGGCAATGCAAGCGCGCCTACGGGCATAAGCGAGTGAACGTCGAGCAGATCGGCGTCGGGCTGGGACGAAAGTCTCATGCGGATATCGGCGTTATTCTCGACTTTAAAATGAAACGCCTGGCAGATGTCGCGCTTAGTCTCATGATACTTGTCAAGAGATGTGAGGATAAAAAGCGCGTCGCACTCCTTGAGCGCGGAAGCGATGGCGGGAAGCCCCTCTTTTACGCTCTTATAAGACTTCGGAATCGCTATGCTCTCCCCCGAAACGGTCATAAGGGAATTAAGGAGCACCGACGTGATGTCGGGATAACTTTCAAGTCCCGTATCCGAAAAAGAAACTATATCTATTTTCATTGCTAATCTTTCTCCTTGATATAAACAAAGCGGTTATCAGCCGGTCTGATGCCATCTGTACGCGTCTTTATACGGGTTCGGCAGATTCTTTGCGTCATACCATGCCTGAGGATATCTTGCATCCTCGTTCACCGTCACCTTTGAAACGTCAACTGAGGTACTCTCTCCGGGTCTGACCATTCTCGCGGCAACTCCGAGATGCGCGCCGTTGAATACGTAACAGCATGTATTGAGAACGAGAAGTTTATCATCGGCGTTTACGTCAACATCAATATTGTATAAGCTTCTCTCAAGCAGTCCGTTTATAAAGTCGGCTTTGTTCTGCTTGCTTCCGAAACTCGGCACGGTGAAATCGAAAACATATCCGTTATCGCCCGAAGCCGAACCGTTTGTTATGATTACAGCGAATATCTTCCACTCGTAATCCTTAAACAGCGTATTGTACTGGATTGTCGGAGATTCCTTATATCCGTCTATCTTATAATATTTTTCAAGATCCGCGAACATGAGATTATCATACATGTTATGTCCGTGAATAACCGTAGTATCTCCCAAATTAAACGGGTCGCACTCAACACTCATGAACGGCGTACCGTATTTGCTGTCCTTTTTCTGGAACGAATGCTTGAGATAATACTGATAGTCGTTCGTATCATCCTTGCACTGAACTATCGGGATATCTATAGCCGTGCCGGGGATTTTGAGTTTACCGACCATATCCTGATTTACGGCATATGCCCTGGCGTATTTGATATTCATTCCGTCGGGGAAATCAACGTCGGGGAATTCCGCTTTGATTTTCGCCCACTGTGCGGCAAGATCCGCATCGGGGTCTGTCGTAACTTCGGCACCGAGTTTTTTAAGCTCGTCTTTTTCATTGAAATGCTGTAAGTAATAATTGCCGAACCATACCGCGCAGACGAGAATTGTAAGCGCGGAAACGATAAGTATTACTTTTCTGACAATTTCGCCGGGCGCGTCGCCCTTCTGAGGGATAACTGCTCTGACAAAACGCTTGAACGACCCCTTGGCGTCCTTTTTTCCGAGCGCCTTGTTTCTCTCCTTTTCGTAGAGAAGCATGTCGTCCTCGGTAAAAACATTATTTTCCGACGGGTCAAGAGATTCAATCTTAACTTCCTCAACATCGTCAAAAAATTCGTCGGCGGAGTTATCGTCTTCATTCTTTGAATTTAAATCGTTTTTTTTGTTTTCCGATTTTTTCTTATCGGACGGTTTATCCGTCTTTTTGTTTTTAACTGATTTAACAGACGAAACATCGTCGGAATGAACGGACTTGCCGTTTTCCGATTCGATACCGTTTAACACGTCTGCGAAATCATCGCTGTCCGACGTACGGCGTTCGAATTCTTTTTTTTCTGTCTTTTCGTTTGAATGAGAAGTTCCGCCGTTCTTTTTAACGAAGTCTTTTTCTGTTTTGCCCGATATATCCGTATCGTTTTTATTAACCGCATGTTTTTTTGAAATTACAACGGCTTCTGCCGCGGGTTTTGAATCAACCGGGGTATCTGCGGTTATTTTAATATCGTCTTTTTTTTCTTCGTTCTTTGCACTTTCCTCATCGGCGGAGAAAATCACACGGCTTGACGCGTTTTTCTTTCTGCCTATAGGGATTCCAGCGGCGGGACGTGAGGGTTCTTTTTTCTGAGAAACAGCCGAAACACGTGATTCCGCATTTCTTTTAAGCACAACCGGCTTTTTTTCATCCGAAAATCCGCCGTCCTCTGAATAAATAACCTTCGGACTGTGTCTGGGTCTGTCGGACTTGGGCATTGTCTTTTCGAATTCGTTTACGATATCGTCTATATTTTTTTCATCCGCAGGCTCTTTCTTTTGAGTCTCTGCGTTTTTTTGTTTTCCGCCCGAAAGCTCTCTGAAAAGTGATTCGACTCCCGCCAAATCAACATCGGACGAAACCGAATATTTATCTGTAAGAGCCCCTAAATCAAAATCCTGAGTTCCGGACTCGGAAACGGGGTCTTTTTCATTTTTCGTATGAGGCATTTTTCTCACCTGTCTCTCCTAAATCAATATGCCTCCCATTTGGAAGCGTTCTTATACGGATTCGTGCCTCCGAATACGTCGTAGTAAAGCTGAGGCATACGGGGATTTTCATTCTTTACGGCTTTTGAAGTATCAACAGCTTCGCTCTCTCCGTCGCGCACAAGCCTTGCGACAACAGCGCATCTTGCGTCCTGAAGTGCCCCGTTTCTGTCAAAATAATATGTACATGTTGAAAGCGTCAGAAGTTTATCCGTACCCTGAACGTCAACACCGGTTTTTATAAAGCTTCTCTGTTCAACCTCGTCGACAAAGTCGAGCAGGCACTGATCCGACATGTTGGGCTCTACGTAATAAAAAAGATATCCGTTGTCGCCCGTACTGCTTCCGTTCGTTACGAAACAGCCTATGACTTTGAATTTATAATCCTTATATCTCGTCGAAAAATTAATAACGGGATTCGCCTTATAAAAATCGAGATCCATGTACTTGTGAAGATCGTCGAACAGCAGACCGTCGCCGTAGTTATGAGCGTGAATGACGGTATTTCTGCTGCCGAGGTCATCTTTACAGTATTCGTCGACGAAAGCCATTCCGCGTCTGTAGTACTGACCGTAGTTATCGTGTCTGAAGTACGTGTCGTTCGTCTCGCCCTGATACGCCGGCATATCAATGCTGGTATTCGGGATATTAATCCAGCCGTAAAAATCGTTATTCTGAGCGTAAAGCTGTTTAAATTTATCCATAAGTCCATCGGGATAATCCGCCGACTTTGTCTTAACCGTATCGCCGAACGCGCTTGTAAACTGATAGCTTACGATTTTCGCCTCGTTCTGTTTTTCGATGTTGATTTCGCTCGAACGCCTTGCGACAAAAAGGTGCACGACGGAAATTACGATCATAACGGCGCTTATGCCCATGAGAATGGAGAATATAAGCGTGTTTTTCTGCTTTTCCATCTTCTCTTTATGGTCGTTCATTATTTTTTCGGCTCTGTCCGAATTCTTTTTAAACGCAGGGTCGGACGCTATTTCGTCAGCGTTGATTTTCTTTGAAGAATTCGGGTCGAGATAGAGCATCTCGGGCAGTCCCGCGGCTTTGTCGGAAATGTCCTTTGATTCGTCTTCCTTTTTTACTTCGCCGTTTTCACCGGCGGAAACGTCCGTTCCGGACTCTTTTTTCTCATTTTCATCCGAAATTTTGTTTTCGGCATTGATTTTTTCATCGTTATCTTTCATTATGATTCACTTCCGAAAATTGATAATATAGTATTGAATACCGCCTCGGCGGCAGAAAGTCTGTTTTGCTCTCTTACGTTCGTTTCAAACGAGTTCGTAAGTTTTTTCGTAACGGTTTTTCCGTCTGCGATAACGCATATCCATATAAGTCCTACAGGCATGCCGGAGCCGTCGGATTCCGGTCCCGCTATTCCGCTGACCGCGGCTGCGATATCAGAGGACGAAAGCCTCTTTACTCCCTGAGCCATTTCAATAACGGTCTGTTCGCTGACGGCTGTGTACTTTTCAAGCGTTTCGCTCTTTACGTGAAGTATATCGTGCTTGATTCTGTTCGAATATGAGACGATACCGCATTCGAATACTGACGAAGAACCGCTCACGTCGGTTATCATTTTTGCAAGAAGTCCGCCCGTGCACGACTCGGCAAATGAAACGGTCATCGATCTCTTTTTGAGTTCTTCGACAATTTTCTGAGCGCTCGTCACGGTTCTCACCTCTTTTAAATAATATCTATAATTAATTATAAGTATAACAGACCCGCACGTTTATTACAAGTAGAAAAATAAAATATATATTGATTATTTTTATTTAAAACTGTATAATATATTTCAGCAGCGTAACAGTTAAGGAGAAAGCGTCTATGGACAAAAATAAAGTAAAACTCACTATCGGCGGAGTTAATTATATCGTAATTACGGATAACGAACCTCAGTACGCCGAATTTCTCGCCTCGGAAATAGACTCCCGTTTAGGCGAAATAACGGCTCGTTCGCGTTTTATAACGGACGCGCAGGCGACCGTGCTTTTAAGCCTCGAATATGCAGATTCTTTCCACAAAGCGCAGAAGGAATGCGAAGAACTCAGGGAGCGTTTAAAGGAAAGCCTTGAGGACGCGGCGAAGGCGAAAACGCAGAGAGATACGCTCAAACGCGAAAATATGAAGCTTAAAAAGAGCAAAAAACTGCCAGAAGATGAAGAACAGAAACACGGAGAATAAACGATATGCCTACGCTTAAAATTAAAAAATTAAACGATAACGCCCGCATTCCTTCCCGCGCAACGAGCGGAAGCGCGGGCATGGATCTCTATTCCGCGGAGAGCGAAAGTATTACCATAAATCCGCACGAGTGCAAAAAAATCCATACAGGAATCGCAATTGGACTTGAAAGCCCCGATTATGCGGCTTTTGTTTACGCAAGAAGCGGAATCGCGATAAAGCACGGCGTAGCGCCGGCAAACTGCGTCGGAGTTATCGATTCCGACTACCGCGGTGAGATTATCTGCGGACTCGTCAATCAGTTTGACGTCCCCTATACCGTCGAACCCGGAGACAGAATCGCACAGCTGATAATCGCCCCCGTCGTTCTCCCCGAGATACAGGTTGTCGACGAGCTTGACGAAACCGACAGAGGCGCCGGCGGATTCGGCTCCACGGGAAAAAAGTAATCGGAGTTTTTATACATGATAACAATTAATCCGTCCGCGTACGACTCGGTTTTTGTACTGCCGTCGTCGGTTGCGGATAAGCATATACGCCTTGCAGGCGCGGTTCAGCTCAAAGTCCTGCTGTGGATTTTCCGTCACAGTTCGGAGAAACCCGAAATTCAAGACGTTTCGTCCGCGCTTGGCATACCGTGCGCGGACATTTCCGACGCGCTTCAGTACTGGATAGAGTCGGGAATTATAAGCATAGGCGAACCGTCCGCGGTTTCCGAATCCGGAATAAAACAAACCGAAAATACACTCTCCCCGGTTTTCGCGCTCGAAGAGTCGGGACAGACTTCATTTTTTAAAAATCCGGAGACACCCGCCGAACCGACCGTTAAAAGCGAAGAAAACAAAAATCCCGGTTCCGCTTTTTCCGATAAAACACCCGTACAGCCTGAGCACATCATGCCCCCCGCCGTCAGACCAACCCACGAGCAGATTGCCGCGAGAATTACCGAAAGCCGTGATATACGCGGTATGTTTTTCGAAGTTGAGCGCATTTTCGGCAGAACTCTCGGCTACGACACGCAGTCGAGTCTTCTCTACCTGACCGACCACGAGGGACTGCCACCCGAGGTTGTAGTCATGCTGTGCGAGTACGCGCAGTCAATCGGAAAGAAAAGCGTTCGTTACATAGAAAAAATAGGCGAGGACTGGGCGGAGAACGACATCGACACATTCGAAAAAGCCGCTAAGAGAATCGCAGCGCTAGAGGGCGTAAATTCACTTTGGAACGAGCTTAAGGTCATGATGGGACTTGACAATCCGAAACCGACGTCAAGACAGCGCGAATACCTGATAAAATGGTCGAATTCATACGAATACAACGCTCAGATGATATTTTTCGCATACGAGCGAATGATTGAAAAAACGGGAAAACTTAATTTTAAATATATGGATACTATGCTCACTGCGTGGCATAATTCGGGATTTAAAACTCAGTCCGACGTTGAAAAACAGGACGAAAAGTTCCGCGAAAAAACCGCAGCAACAAAGAAAAACGCACTTACCGCCTCGACCGACGGCAAGGCTTCATACGATATAGAAAAAGCGTTCAACCCCGCGGATATCCCGACAAAAACAAAGAAAAGCAGGTGATTTAAATGCCGTTCGGAAGCAAGATTTTCGAGCTCGCACGCGACGAACTCGCAAAAAGAAAGAGCGAAGCGGAAATGACTCAGCGCGAGCACCGCGACGCGTTTGCCTCAATGAGACCGCAGTATCTCGAAATTGAAAAAAAGATGAAGGAATCGGCGTTCGGAGTTCTCAAGGTTATCGGAATGGGCGAAAACGCCGCCGAATATATAGAAAAATTAAGAGACTGCAACCTGAAGGCTCAGTCCGACATCGCCTCGCTTTTAAAGGACGCGGGGCTCCCCGAGGACTATCTCGAAACGCCGTACACATGTAAAAAATGCTCCGACACCGGCTTTTTCGAGGGTAAAATTTGCACATGCCACAAACAGCTTTTAAAGCACATCGCAATGGAACAGCTGAGCAAGACGTCGCCGTTAAAGCTCTCATCTTTCGACGATTTTGATTTAAGCTATTACGAGGGTAACGACCGCGTCATAATGAGCAAAATTTTTAATTACTGCGTGTCGTACGCCGAGGATTTCGGCATGGATTCATACAGCATTATAATGATGGGCGAAACGGGACTGGGCAAAACCCACCTGTCGCTTGCAATAGCCGGAGAGGCCATAAAAAAAGGTTACAACGTCATTTACGGTTCGGCTCAGTCGTTCTTTTCGAGGATAGAAAACGAGCATTTCAACCGTTTTAAATCCGACGAAAACACGGAGGAAATCATAACCGATTCAGACCTTTTGATAATCGACGACCTCGGAGCCGAGTTTTCGACGTCGTTTACCGTGTCCGTATTTTACAATATCGTAAACAACCGAATGCTTACGGGCAAACCTACGATAATCAGCACGAATCTCACTCCCGCAGAGCTTGAAAAAAGATATTCCCGCCGCGTAACGTCGCGTCTTATAAGCGAATACCAGGCGCTTAATTTTGTCGGAAAAGATATCCGTCAGCTTAAGAAATAAAGGATTTTTTATGTACGAATTAACAAATATAAATATTATAAAAAAAATAATGTCCCGTCACGGATTCTCTTTTTCAAAAGGACTCGGACAGAATTTCATAATCGACCCCGACGTTTGTCCTAACATGGCTCAGATGTCCGGAATCACCGAAAATTCGGGCGTTATCGAGATAGGAGCCGGCGTCGGCGTTCTGACCGCAGAGCTTGCAAAACGCGCGAAAAAGGTCGTTTCCGTCGAGCTTGATACGAGGCTCCTGCCGATACTCTCCGAGACGTTATCGGATTTTAACAACATCGACGTCATAAACGCCGACATTATGAAAATCGACTTGAAAAAACTGGTTGACGACAATTTTTCAGACTGCTCGGACGTCTGCGTCTGCGCGAATCTCCCCTACTATATAACCTCGCCGATTATAATGATGCTTCTTGAAAGCAGAATCGATTTCAAAACGATAACTGTCATGGTTCAGCTTGAAGCGGGAGAAAGACTGTGCGCCGAGGTCGGCTCAAGACAGTCGGGCGCGGTTACTGCGGCGGTAAATTACTATGCGAAGGCGCGCGAGCTTTTTAAAGTACCGCGGGACTGCTTTATGCCCTCGCCGAATGTCGACAGCGCAGTTATCAGACTGGATATAAGAAAGACGAAGGATTTCGATATCGCAGATGAAAAATTCTTTTTCAAAACCGTCCGCGGAGCTTTTTCACAGCGCAGAAAAACAGCGGCAAACGGACTGTCCTCCGCACTGGGGCTTGATAAAAACACGGTAAATTCCGCTCTCGAAAACGCCGGACTTCGGACAAATGTCCGCGCCGAGGCTCTGACAATGGACGAACTGTGCCGGTTAAGCAATGAATTATATAACCTGACAGGAGAGAAAAAATAAATGGATTCTAAGTTTATAGTTATCGAGGGACTCGACGGCAGCGGAAAGACCACTCAGACAAAAATTATAGCCGAAAGGCTTGAAAAACGATTGATAAAAACTCACGTCACCGCGGAACCGACGAAAAACACATACGGAAAACTGTGCCGTGAATATCTCTCCGGCAGACCCGCCTCAAAAACGCTCTGCGCGGCTGTTTTTACAGCCGACAGGATTGACCATAACACCGACCCCGACGACGGCATAAACGCGCATTTAAACCGCGGTGAAACGGTTTTGTGCGACAGATATTATTATTCCACGCTCGCGTACCAGGGCGTTGACGTCGGTATGGACTGGCTTAAGGGACTCAATCTCGGCTGCGAGGACATCAGAAAACCCGATTTATGTATTTTTCTCGACCTTACGCCCGAGGTCAGCATGCAGAGAATCAACTCGGCAAGAAGCTCTGACGATATAGAAATCTATGAAAATATCCCGTATCTTACGGACATACGCGCACGTTTTTACGAGGTTATCAATATGTTAAATGACGACGAGAATATAAAAATTATCGACGCGTCGAAAACGATAGACGAGGTCGCGGACGATATAGAATCCGCCGTACTCGAACTTTACAAATAAAAAAAGTAAATTATATCAAAATCACCGCCTGTGAACACTCACAAGCGGTGATTTTTTATTATTCATTATCCCATTTATATCCATAAGATTCATACACTTTTTTCATGTATTCCTCTATTTTAAAACTGTATATCTCGGACGCTTTTCCGTTCGGGTGAATACCGTCGGAACCGCGCCAGTATTTTTTTAAATCCTCCGGCGTATAATACGGCACCGTGGTTTCTGCAGACATATCGCATACGGGAATCGAAAAATAACCGCACACGTCCTTTATCGCCTGAACATATGCCGACAACGGCTGATTTACGTCATGTCCGTTTGCACCTCCGCCGTCCCGAACGGCTGTCGGACACGGAGTGATCCACAAAATCGGAGTATCGGGATATTCTGTTTTCAAATACTCGGCAAGTCTGAATACACCCGCATAAAACGTATTTTTAAGCGGAAAAACCGCACCCGTACTGCTGACGTATGCCCCGGCGCTCGTATCATACGACGATATATCCGTTGTAAATTCACCGAGAGGTACGCACCAGTTCCAGTCGTTAAATCCTCCCGCAACGGTTATGATATCCGGCTTGACGTTAATCTCGGTTGCTTTTTTATACATACTCGGGTATAAAATCTTTGTATCACCCGCTTTATTTACCCTTTCGTTCGTAATCATTCCGCCGGCGGAGCCCATGTTAATAAGTCTGAGCCCGGGGTTCCGTTTTACAATCCAGTACGGGTAATTATCGGGTCTTGATACACCGTTGTTATTAAAGTCGGTTTTTGAATCGCC
>ERZ808246.2707-NODE-2707-length-10763-cov-3.786235_pt1 | contig 10763 bp, 7 predicted proteins | sample MGYA00521083_ERZ808246 | MGnify/ENA primary metagenome ERZ808246 (study PRJEB31516, sample SAMN03275577) | gut metagenome | biome: mammalia-associated habitat; material: feces | host: Papio cynocephalus | place: Kenya | collected 2012-07-07 ...
TCTGGCACGAACGTTATTGTAGCGGGTCCAGACACCGGAGTAAAGAATATTCCGGAGAATGGAGAGATTTTCCACGCAGGGAAGAAGCTCGAAGGCCTCGCAGCTGCGGGAGATCATCATCGTGAGAATCTGATGGCAGCGGTCATCGAAGTCCGGCCGGTCTGCGATGCGCTTGAGCGGGTTGAAGCTTCCGCTTTTTGTGTCCTTTTCGAGATCATCGTAGGCGTCCATGATGTAGATGAATTTGCCGAGATAGAAGCCCATGTGACGGAGCGGCTCCTTCCACTCGTCCTCATGAACGGCAAAAAGCTCCGCCATGATATCTCCGAAGTAGCCTGCGACAAGGTCGATGTCACTGGAACCTGCGGCCTCTGCCTCATGGAGCCTATCCAGCCGGTCCTTGATGACGGCGGCCTTGTGACCGTAGTCAATTCCGGCCTTCTTGCTGCGGCCATGGAGGAGCCTTGAGAGCATCAGCTTGTAGAATTTGTGCTCGTCGTTCCAGTCATCCAGGCAGGAGTAATAGGACAAAATCAGATTCATGTCCGCTGCATATTCGGTATAGCGGTTGATACGGGTGGGATGCTCGCCGAGAGGATGCGCGATGCAGCGTGTCTGCCCGACGGTGTCCTTTGCATCATAAAGGTCACACAGAACCATGATAAGGAAGGTCATGTCATAGCTGAGCGTCATCTGACCGGGAAAACCGTACTTTCTCTTCAGCTCGCGGCAGAATCCGCAGTAGTAGGAACGGTAGAGCCCGACCTCCCGGACCTTCAGCTCCTGTTCATTGATGACAACATAACCAAACATAGCAACCTCTCTTCAGGAACGCTTCTTGAATTCCTTGCCACACTTGGGGCAGCGGACCATAATCCGGCCCTTTCCCTTCGGAATACGGATCTTCTGACCGCATTGCGGACACTTGTATATGTGATATCCGGCATTCTGCCTGCGCTGCTGAGAATTGTTCCTCATCCGCCAGATGAAATTCTGAAAGCGTGCGGAAAGAGAACGAGTCAGGTTTCCGAACCAGCAGCCGAATTTGCTGTTGCGTATCTTCTCTGTGATCTCCAGGTATTTGCGGTTCTCGTTGTATCGTTTGGCAATATTGCGTGAGAACATTCGGAAGTACATATAGATTAGAAGAATCAGAGAAAGCCACCACAGAAGCGGCATTCTCAGGATGAGATCCATAACGATCAGAACCAGAATGACGCCGGAGAGAAACTGGCCGAATTTGTCGGCACCGTAACGCCCCTGCATGAACTGCATGAATTTGTAGCGGAAACGATCAAACATGGGAGAAACCTCTTTCATGAAATAAATCACTGTCCAGGATACTGATCTTATTGTAAATTCCGTGAAGTGATTTGCAATGAAGGAAGATCAAAAATAGTATTAAAAAAATCTAAAGCTCTCAGGCTTTGAGAACTCCGGGACACTTTTATGATTCCGTCAGGGATTCCGCCAGGAAAAGTTTCCGGTAAAATAATCGGGAATCTATTGACATGGTCCGGAAGGCAGAGTATAACAAATACCATAATTCATACAAAGATAGTATGAATTAAGCGAAGGCACAAAAGGGAAATAACAGATTTTCCTGCATTCCGGGAAATGAGAGTAAAAGAGGAGAAACCATGATGAAAAAGAAAATTATCAGCACCGTGATCGCAGCAGCTGCAGCATTTACCCTCCTGGCAGGTTGCAGTTCTTCGGATTCCGGCGCAGCAGCGTCGGCGGCATCAACAGAGGCGGCGGCAGAGACAGAGACGGCGGCGTCAACGGCAGGGGAGGCGGCTTCTGAGGCGGACACTTCAGAGACTGCAGATGCAGAAGCGGTGGATGTTTCCAATGCGGACGGACTTCTGAAGCAGGTATTGGACAAGGGAACCCTGGTTGCCGGAATGGAGGGCGACTGGGCACCGTGGTCCTATCATGACACAGATTCCAATGAAGTCATCGGTTTTGACGCGGATACCGCAAGAGCGATCGGTGAGAAGCTTGGCGTCAAGGTAGAAATCGTGGAGGCTCCGTGGGAGTCTCTGTTTGCGGGGCTGGATGACGGACGGTATGACATTGTCGTCAACGGTGTCGAGGTGACGGATGAACGCTCCGAGAAATACGACTTCTCAGAGCCTTATGCGTATATTCACACTGCACTGGTCGTTCGCAAGGACAATGACGAGATTAAGAGCTTCGACGACCTGAAGGGCAAGAAAACCGTGAACTCCATCGGATCCACCTACATGGAGCTTGCAGAGAGCTACGGCGCAAGCGCGGCGGGGGTTTCCACTCTGAATGACACCATTCAGAACGTCATTGACGGACGTGCGGATGCGACCCTGAATGCGGATGTTTCGATCTATGATTATCTGAACCAGCAGCCGGATGCGAACATCAAGATTGTTGCAACCACAGAGGAGGCAAGCCACGTAGCAATCCCGATCCGCAAGGGCGATGATACGGCTTCCTTTGAGAAGGCTGTCAATGAAGCCATTGAGGAGCTGAAGGCGGACGGAACGCTGGCGGAGCTGTCGGAGAAGTATTTCGGATCGGATGTGACAAAAGAATGACGCACTGCGTGCGTTTGCTCCCGCATCGGAGAAACCGCCTGCGCGAAATTTTCTTTGCGGCACTCGCAGAAAGAAATGAATTGAGAGACGAATTATGCATGTAACAGAAGATATTCATGAGCTGGTCGGGCACACCCCGCTCATCCATCTGACCCATCTGGAGCTTCCGGAGGGAGCCGACATTTATGCGAAGGCAGAGCTTCTGAATCCGGGCGGCTCCATCAAAGATCGGCTGGGGGATCATATCATTCAGAAGGCGGAGGCAGACGGAAGACTGAGGCCCGGCGGAACCATTCTTGAGATTACGGCGGGCAACACCGGGATCGGGCTTGCGTTTGCAGCACTCAACCGTGGATATCGCCTGATTCTGATTGTTCCCTGCTGCTACTCGAAAGAGAAGCAGATCGTTATGCGGGCGTTGGGAGCGGAAGTGGTGACGGTCAGCGCAGAAGGAGGACTTCCTGGAGCGAAGGCGAAGGCGAAGGAGCTGCTGAAGGAGATCCCGGGCGCGTATTTCGTGGATCAGTTCGACAATCCGGACAATCCGGAGACCTACTACGAGACGCTGGGACCGGAAATTTATGAACAGCTTGACGGAAGAATCGACTGGTTTGTTACGGGAGCTGGGTCCGGCGGAACCTTCTCCGGGACGGCGAAATTTCTGAAGGAGAAAAATCCGCAGATCCGCACGGTGCTGGCAGATCCGAAGGGATCCATCATCGGCGGAGGTGAGCCTGGACATTTTCGAATTGAGGGAATCGGCAATGATTTTGTCGCAGGAACCATGGATCTGTCACTTGTGGACAGCGTGGAGAAGATCGGCGACGAGGATGCGTTTGCAGCCTGCCGCGTGCTTGCTGCAAAGGAAGGCATTTTTGCCGGCTCTTCCAGCGGAGCGGGACTTGCGGGAGCACTGCAGCTGATTCAGAAGGGAGCCCGCGGGAATTTTGTGATCATCATTCCGGACCGGGCAGAGCGGTATTTTTCCGAAGGTCTCTTCGAGTAGAGAGTGTCAAAGCATTCCGGTATTAAAATAAGGGAAAATGGGAAGGAGTATGAAGATGGCAAGAATTCACAAGATTGATCCTGAGACGGCGCCGGAAGAAGTAAAAAAAGCAATCGAGGAGCATGTGGCCAAGGGCTACCGCGTTACGAATGAGAAGCTCACACTCCTGCACAGCGTGCCCTGTTTCCAGGCCATTGAGGTTGGATCCTACGCGGTGGACGAGGAGCTTGCTTCGATTGTCGGAAAGCGCGCTGCGGACATTTATGAGTATGCGATCTCGGCAGCCAATGACTGCATTGTATGCACGACTTATTTTAAGAAGCTTCTGACCTCGGAGGGAATTGACATTAACAATTTTGCATTCACAAAGGATGAGGAGCTTCTGGTAGAGTTCGCCCGTGCGCTTGCCAATGATCCCAGACACGTACCGGCAGAGCTCAAGGACAGGATGCAGGCAAGATACAGTGACCGCGAGTTTGTTGTCATCACCTCTATGGGAATCATGATGCTTGCGAACAACTACTTCAATGACATCATGGAAGTGGAGCCCGAGAAAATGTGATCGGAGCAGAGCCGTTTAAAATTTTATAAAACTTTCTGAATTAAGAGCCTCACTCCCGGTGGAAAAGCGCGAATTCCTTTTATATAATAGGAAAACGTGACTTATTTTACAGGAAGTGAGGTTTTTATTATGCACATGATTCAAGTCCTCGCGGGTCAGATCCGGCAATATAAGAAATCAACGATTTTGACTCCGATCTTTACACTTCTGGAAGTCCTGATGGAAATCCTGATCCCGTTTGTTACGGCATCTCTTATCGATAAGGGAATCCAGGCAGGCAACATGGAGCGGATCATTCATTATGGCCTGCTCATGCTCCTGATGGCATTTGCAAGCCTTTTGTTCGGCATTCTGGGAGGCGTGTTCGCTTCGGATGCTTCCACGGGCTTTGCGGCGAATCTTCGCGATTCCATGTATACGAACATTCAGAAATTCTCCTTTTCCAACATTGATAAATACTCCACGGCGGGACTTGTCACGAGAATGACCACCGATGTCACGAACCTTCAGAATGCGTTCATGATGATCATCCGCATCGCAGTCCGCGCCCCTCTGATGATGATCATCGCGCTTGTGATGTGCGTGGTCATCAGTCCGAAAATCAGCCTGATTTTCCTGGGAGCCCTGGTGGTTCTCGGAGTGTTCCTGTTCGTTATCATCGGGAAGGCGTCGGATGCGTTTCGGGCGACCTTCCGCAAGTATGATGATCTGAACGCCAGTGTGCAGGAAAATGTATCGGCCATCCGCGTGGTCAAGGCGTTTGTCCGCGAGGATCACGAGAAGTCGAAGTTCAACAAGGCCGTGGAGGAGCTCTATAAGCTGTTCGTTCGCGCTGAGAAGCTGGTTGTCATGAATATGCCGGTTATGACATTGGTTGTGGATGCCTGTATCATCGGCGTTTCCTGGTTCGGTGCGCGGCAGATCGTGGGCGGCTCCATGACGACCGGTGAGCTGACCTCTTTGTTCAGCTACATTATGATGGTTCTGTTCAGCCTGATGATGCTGTCCATGATTTTCGTTATGATCACGATGTCGGCGGCCAGCGCACAGCGTATTTGCGAGGTCCTTGAGGAGAAGCCGGACATCTCGAATCCGGAGAACCCGGTCATGGAGATGAAGGACGGCAGCATCGACTTTAACGATGTGGATTTCGTCTATAAGAGAAGAGAAATTTCCTATGATAAGAATGGGAACGAGGTCATTACCATTCAGGATGTGGCTAAAGAGCGTGAAGAGAGAACCCTGCATCGCCTCAATCTTCATATTCGTTCCGGAGAAACCATCGGAATCATCGGTGGGACGGGCTCCGGCAAATCCTCGCTGGTGAACTTGATTTCCCGTTTGTATGATGTCACAAATGGAAGCATTGCGGTTGGCGGTGTGGATGTGCGGAAGTATGACCTGGAGGTCCTCCGCAACAATGTCTCCGTGGTCCTGCAGAGCAATAACCTTTTCTCCGGGACGATCATCGACAACCTGAGATGGGGCAATCCGGATGCAACACTGGAGGACTGCAAAGAGGCCTGTTCTCTTGCCTGTGCAGATGAGTTCATCGACAGGATGCCGGACGGCTACGACACAAGGATCACGCAGGGAGGAACCAATGTCTCCGGCGGACAGAAGCAGCGCCTCTGCATTGCGAGAGCTCTCATGAAGAAACCGAAAATTCTCATTCTGGATGACTCAACGAGTGCCTGCGACACTGCAACGGATGCAAAGATCCGCGGCGCCTTTGCCACGAAGATCCCGGGTACCACGAAGCTGATCATTGCGCAGCGGATTTCCTCTGTGAAGGACGCAGACCGCATCATCGTGCTCGACAATGGCACCGTCAACGGGTTCGATACGCATGAGAATCTGGTGAAGAATAACGAGATCTACCGCGAGATTTATGAGTCGCAGACGCAGGGCGGCGGGGATTTTGATGAGCCGCAAAGCCAGGACGCGGAGTGAGGATGCACGAGAAATCGGAATGCTTTGCAGAGAGGATTCATGCAGAGGAGAGTCCGGGATGGAAAGGGCCATCCACCTGCATGAGTGAGATGAGGATAAAATTATGCCAGGTATGAGAAATAACATGAAGGTCCGCCCGAAGGTGGATAATCCGGGGCAGCTTTTTGGGCGGCTGATGAAGCTGATCATGAAGAACTACCTTGCCCCATTTGTTCTGGTCGTTGCCTGTATTCTGGTTGCTGCTTGGGCAACCCTTCAGGGAACGCTGTTCCAGAAAACGCTGATCGACAGCTATATTCTGCCGATGCTCGCAGACGGGAGTCATGACTTCTCCCCTCTTGCCGCGGCATTGGTAAGGCTTGCGGTGATCTACGGAATTGGCATTGCGGCATCCTACACATATCAGCGTATCATGATCACGATTTCGCAGGGGACGCTCCGGGATCTTCGAAAGGAGCTGTTCGCACATATGGAATCGCTGCCCATTGGCTATTTTGATCAGAATGCACACGGTGATATCATGTCAGTCTATACCAATGATATTGATACACTGCGTCAGCTGATCAGTCAGAGTATCCCGCAGACGATCAACTCCATGGTGACGCTGATTATTACGTTTGTTTCGATGATTGTTCTGTCCTGGCCGCTGACCATCATCAGTGTGCTGATGGTGGTGGTGACCATGTTTGTTTCCGGACGGCTTGCGAAGAAGTCCGGAACCTATTTCGTTCAGCAGCAGAAGGATCTGGGACGGGAGAACGGCTACATTGAGGAGATGATGAATGGCCAGAAGGTCGTCAAGGTGTTCTGCCACGAGGACAAGGCCGTGGAGGATTTCCGGAAGCTGAACGGTCAGCTGAGGAACAGTGCGAATCTCGCCAACCGCTATGCCTCCATTATGATGCCGGTCAACGGGAACCTTGGCAACATCAGCTACGTTCTGTGCGCTGTGGTCGGTGCGGCACTGGCTCTTGCAGGCTTTGGCTCTACGACCCTCGGAACACTGGTTTCCTATCTGACGCTGAACAAGAATTTCTCGCAGCCGATCACACAGATCGCACAGCAGATGAATTCCATCATCGCGGCACTGGCCGGTGCGGAGCGAGTGTTCCGGATGATGGATGAAGCGCCGGAGAAGGATGAGGGCTATGTCGAGCTGGTGCGCGCGAAGGAGAATGCGGACGGAAGCCTTGTTGAGACCAGGGAGCGCACGGGGATCTGGGCATGGAAGCACTACCACAAGGCGGACGGCACCACCACCTATGTGCGCCAGCGCGGCAAAATTACCATGGAGAACGTGGACTTTGGGTACAATCCGGAGAAGACCGTGCTGCATGACATCAATCTGTTTGCAGAGCCTGGCCAGAAGATTGCCTTCGTCGGATCGACGGGCGCAGGCAAAACCACCATTACGAACCTGATCAACCGGTTTTATGACATCCAGGACGGTAAGATCCGTTACGATGATATCAACATCGACAAGATTAAGAAGGCGGACCTTCGTCATTCGCTCGGCATGGTACTGCAGGATACCCATCTGTTCACCGGAACCGTGATGGACAACATCCGTTACGGGCGTCTGGATGCCTCCGATGAGGAGTGCATGGAAGCGGCACGACTTGCGAATGCAGACGGTTTTATCCGCCGTCTTCCGAACGGTTATGACACGATGCTGCGTAACGATGGCGCGAATCTCTCGCAGGGGCAGCGTCAGCTCCTTGCCATCGCAAGAGCGGCCGTGGCGGATCCGCCGGCTTTGATTCTGGACGAAGCGACCTCCTCGATTGATACCCGAACAGAGAGTCTGGTGCAGAAGGGCATGGATGCGCTGATGAAGGGAAGGACAACCTTTGTGATCGCGCACCGGCTTTCTACGGTCCGAAACAGTGACTGCATTATGGTTTTGGAGCAGGGACGGATCATTGAGCGGGGAACGCACGAGCAGCTGATTGAGGCAAAAGGCAGATATTACCAGCTGTACACGGGCAATAAGATCGGGGCCTGAGCCTGTGGCCTGCCGGTTCCGGAAAAGATCTGATCAGAAGAGCAGAATACAGTAGAAGCAGGAAGTGCCAGCCGTGCGGCTGGCACTTTTTTCAAGTATAATAAGAAGCATTGGATCCAAACAGAAAACAAGGAGCAGTCAGAATGGATATTACAGTCAGGATTACAGAAGAAATGGCGGGGATGCCGAATCCGGACGGCAGCAGGGTGCGCCGCGGCCAGGTGGAGGCAGCCATCCGTCTATTGGATGAGGGAAACACGATCCCGTTTATCGCCCGCTACCGCAAGGAAGCGACAGGAGCCTTGAATGACGAGCAGCTTCGTTTCCTGGGAGAGAGACTTTCGGCTCTTCGGAAGCTGGAGGACAAAAAGCAGCAGGTCCTTGCGGCGATCGGAGAGCAGGGGAAGCTTTCGAAGGAGCTTCAGGAAAAGATTGAGGCCGCGATGACGCAGGTGGCGGTGGACGATCTGTACCGCCCCTATAAGCAGAAGAGAAAAACCCGGGCCGGAATCGCGAAGGAGAAGGGATTGGAACCTCTTGCGGACTGGATTCTGTCGGGAAAAGCAGATCAATCACCGTTGACTGAAGCAGTCAAATATGTCACAAAGCCTGAAAAACTGCAGGATCCGGACGTTCCGGAGGAGAAAAAGGTCATTTCCGCAGAGGAAGCTCTGCAAGGGGCAGAGGATATTATTGCAGAGCGGATTTCGGATGATGCGGATCTCCGCACCTGGATCCGTGAGAAGACCTGGAAGGAAGGGACACTTGCCACGGCGGAGAAGAAGGAAGCCGCCGCGAAGGAAAACGGGAAAGACGCGGGGCCCGGGAAAAATGGCAGTGCGCCCTTGGGGGCCGGCAAGAGTAACGCGTCGGTTCACGGAACGAAGGAGGACCGGCGCAGCGTTTACGAGATGTATTTTGACTTTGAGGAGAAGCTTGCAAAGCTTCCGGGGCACCGCGTTCTTGCCATCAACCGCGGCGAGAAGGAGAAGTACCTTACGGTGAAGCTGAATGCACCGGAGGAAGTGATCCGGGCACACATTTACAGCTGGCTTCTTGGCGAAAAGTGCGACCCTCCGGAGACAGCAGGAAACGCCGGAAAAGGAGAAGGAAGCACCGGCAAGGCAGCTTCCGCCTTGGATTTGTCGAAGCTTACCTGGAATGTGACCGGAGAGAGAAAGCAAGAGGGAAAATCCAAATCGGAGAGTAAAGGCAGCAGAGGAAAGGGGTCTTGGGGAAAAAGGGAGAACTCTTATACGAAATCCGTCCTGGAAGAAACCGTAAAGGATGCGTACAACCGACTGATTGCACCGGCGATTGAGCGTGAGATCCGCACGCGGCTGACGGAGGAGGCAGAGGACGGAGCCATTCAGGTGTTCCGCAAGAACCTGGAGCAGCTGCTCATGCAGCCGCCGATCAGCGGACAGGTCGTCCTTGGCTGGGATCCGGCTTTCCGGACAGGCTGTAAGATCGCTGTTGTGGATCCGACCGGAAAGGTGCTGGACACCACCGTGGTTTATCCGACGGCGCCGCAGAACAAGGTGGCGGAGGCCAAGGCTGTGATCAAAAGATTGATTGAAAAGGACGATGTGACACTCATCAGCCTCGGCAACGGAACGGCAAGCCGGGAATCCGAGCAGGTGATCGTGGACCTCATCAAAGAGATTCAGAAGGAGCAGCCGAAGAGAAAGCCGCTGCAGTACCTGATTGTGAATGAGGCAGGAGCCTCAGTGTACAGCGCGAGTAAGCTGGCAACGGAGGAGTTCCCGAATTTTGATGTGGGTCAGCGCTCGGCAACGTCCATGGCAAGAAGACTTCAGGATCCTCTGGCGGAGCTGGTGAAAATTGACCCGAAGGCCGTCGGCGTCGGTCAGTACCAGCATGACATGAATCAGAAGAAGCTGGACGATGCCCTTGGCGGCGTTGTGGAGGACTGCGTCAACCATGTGGGTGTGGATCTGAACACGGCTTCGTTCTCGCTTCTTTCCTATGTGTCCGGCATTTCCGGGACGATTGCGAAAAATATTGTGGCTTATCGGGAGGCCAACGGACAGTTCCGAAGCAGACGGGAGCTTTTAAAGGTGGCAAAGCTCGGCCCCAAGGCGTTCGAGCAGTGCGCAGGCTTTCTTCGTATCCGGGCTGGAAAGGAGCCGCTTGACGCGACGGCGGTGCATCCGGAGGATTACGCGGCAGTGGAGAAGCTCTTAAAGAGCCTTGGACTTCCGGACACGATGGAGGGCTTCCGGGAAGTAAAAAAACATGTGCCAAGGAATGAAATCGGAAAGCGTGCGCAGGACCTTGGAATCGGTGAAATCACTCTGGAGGATATTCTGAATGAGCTGGAAAAGCCGGCGCGTGATCCCAGAGAGGAAATGCCCGGCCCGATCCTTCGCTCGGATGTGCTTACGATGGAGGATTTAAAGCCCGGCATGAAGCTGAAAGGAACCGTCCGCAACATCGTGGATTTCGGCGCTTTTGTGGACATCGGTGTTCATCAGGACGGACTGGTTCATATTTCACGAATGACGGACCGCTTTATCAAGCATCCGCTGGAGGTGGTTCATGTGGGAGATGTCGTGGATGTCACGGTGCTCTCCGTGGATGCCGGCAAGAAACGGATTGCACTGTCGATGGTGGAGGCTTGAAAGTGACATTGATAGG
>ERZ808246.2709-NODE-2709-length-10758-cov-49.647389_pt1 | contig 10758 bp, 3 predicted proteins | sample MGYA00521083_ERZ808246 | MGnify/ENA primary metagenome ERZ808246 (study PRJEB31516, sample SAMN03275577) | gut metagenome | biome: mammalia-associated habitat; material: feces | host: Papio cynocephalus | place: Kenya | collected 2012-07-07 ...
CGCCGTTGAAGATCTCCTTCTCCAGCACGTCGGCGTATTCGCCCTTGATGGCGATATCGAGCATCTGACGGGCAAAGAAGCTCATGCCGACGGATGCGCAGGATTCGCCATACATGGTGTCGTTCGGCAGATCGTAGTCGTAGGTGAAGGCCTCGCCGACATGGGTGGAGCCGACGCCGCCGGTGATGTACATGCGGCGGCGGACGATGTCCTCCCACAGGCGCTGTGCGGTGTCACGCAGCTCCTGGTCGTTGGACAGACGCGCCACGTGGGCCACGCCGGTGAGCATGTAGGCGACGCGCACGGCATGGCCTTCCGCGGTCTGCTGCTTGCGGATGGTGCGGGCGGTCTGCGTGTACTCATGGCTCCAGGCGAGCATCTGCGGGAAGATCGGGGTCGCGCCGGCCTCACGGGCGGCCTGGTTCTGCTTGTCATAGAAGCTTGGATCCTCGCCACGCACGTCGATGAAGAACTTGGCGAGCTTCAGATACCGCTCTTCCTTGGTGACCTCGTACAGGCGGGACAGAGCGAGTTCGATTTCAGGGTGGCCGTCAGCTCCCGGAATCTTACCTTCGCCATAGCCGAAGTTGGCATCAAGGCAGTCGGCCATCTTCTTGGCGATTTCGAGGGCCTGCTCGTTGCCGGTGACCTCGTAATAGGCCACACCGGCCTCGATGTAGTCCCATCACATACATTTCATGGCTCTGCTGGATCTGGCTGAAGCGCGGACGCTTGGCATAGGAGCCGGACCTGATCTGGAACGGGGTATCCAGATAGCCGTCTTTGTCCTGAGCGCGGGCGATCAGATCGACCAGACGGTCGCACAGATCCTTGAGCTCCGGATTCTCCTCGTAGGCCAGCGCATATGCGGCTTCCTCCAGCCACTTATACACGTCGGAATCCTGGAAGACCATACCGTTGAAATCGGCCTGCTCGTCACCGGCCACCACGCGCAGGTTACGCACCGCGTGGCTCCACTCGTGGGACAGAGCCTCGACCTCCACTCCGGAAGGATCCTCGGGGATATCAATGCGCTGCTCGTCGTTGATAACGGCCCACTGATACGGAATCACTTCCTTGGCAACGTTCTCGCGATACTGCTTCCAGAACGGAGAAGTCACCGTGACTTTCGCGACCATCGTCGTGTCCTTTCGTTCGTTTTGCACCCCACCACGAAAACCCACTTCATAGTGCGAAAATTCGTGGCATTAACCAGCATTGTATGAATCACGACACGCTTTTTTGCAAGGAACTGCAGATGAGAAAATTTTCCTTATTTTTCTTTTCGGCACTGCGTCTCCCCTGCGTCCAACCCACCTTACGGGTATGCAAAAGGGTGGTCGGCAGATCCGATTGGATCTGCCGACCACCCTTTGCCGCACATTGGCCGGATCACGGCCATTCACCGCGCCCGCGAATCACGCGACCGCAATCGGCCGACTCACGGATATCGTATGGAGCTTCGTCTTGCTCAGTCCTGCAGTTCGCGCCTGACGAAGCGGATCTTCACCGTGACGATGGCCGCTACTGCGACCAGCAGCGCCGCGATCACGGAGAACAGGATGATGCCCGCGCCACCGGTGAGCGGCAGCTGCGTAATGGACTTCACGTTCTTTACCCTGACGCCCTCGGTATCCGTCTTTGTGGCCAGATTGAGGGTATTGTTGTTGGATTCCAAGCCAGTCGTGGCGGTAAGCGTTCCAGCATTATCGTTCAATTGCGCCTCAACCGTGAATACCGGCATGGTGGATTCGACATTCAAGTATCCGGTCGGGGCTTGGGTCTCCTTCAGCGTGTACTTGCCGTCGCCCTCGACACCGTTGGTCATCTTGGCTTTCAGACCATAGACGACGACACGGCCATTGGCATCGGATGCCACTTCAGTTTCTGTGCCGTCCGGATTGTAATAGTACGTCCAGGAATCGTTCCCGTTGTCCACCTTGGTGAATTTGAGCGGCGTTCCGGTTGTCTGAGTACCGGAATACACCGCGAACTTCGCGTTCTTCAGCAGCTCTTTGTCGGGACCAACTTTGGTGAAGTTGAAGCTGCCGACATACTGCTTCGTCATTCCAGCTTCGGACCACGAAGCGGAGGCCGCAGTGGCGTTGTGCTTCACCTTGGCGGAGTTGCTCAGCGTCACGGCCGCGGCGCTACCGGCCTGCTCGTTTACTGTAGCCTTGTACACGATCCAAAGTTTGGTACCGTACCAATCATGAGCATCATTGACGGTAACAGTCATAGTCTTGCCACCCTCAGCGGAATTGCTGCTAGTCACCGTGTATTCATTGGTCTCCATCTTGAGGCCCGTCCCGGCCATATCACCGTGGTACGCCCGTACTGAGCTCGTATCAACGGTCAAACCCTTGGAAGCGGTATCTTCGATCAGCATCTGATATGGGTCATAGCCCTGCGCACCCTTGGGCACATTGGTAACAACCACGTAGCACAGCGCATCGCCGACGCTCACGGACTTGCCGTCCAGCTTCGTGGTGTTGTCCGTGATTCGAGCGCCTTCATCGCACATCTTGCCGTCATACACGTACTTGTGCGGCGCGTTCGGAGCGTTCTCCTCCTTGACGTTGAACTTGCCTAGTTCGACTATGTTGTTCTGGCCATCGTCCTTGCTGAGGATCATCGTCTGGTACCCGCTGATGGTGGAAGCGACCACTGCGACGCTACGCGGCGCCGATTCGCCGGATACCGTATTTGTCACCAAATACCAGCCCTCGCCCTTGTCCAGGTTCAACGTCCGGTCAGTTGGAGCGCCATCGGCATCTGTGGTCAGGCTGGCTCCTTGAAAATCGCCGATGTTAGTGGCATCTCCGATATGCGCCTGAACATACGAAGCGAACTTGCGGAGCGTGGTCCCGGTGAACGTCGCCACGTAAGCCGCCACATTATCTTTGTATTCACTGGGAATATCCGCTACGTTCATCGCTTTTTTTGCCGCAATGGCGATTATGTCAAGATAAGCTCCCGTAGCCACGGTGGACACGTCGACGGACTTGATCGCACCCGTGCTGCTGTCTCCTTGGATGTTGGAGAATTCAGCGAACTTGTACGCGGTATACGTGCTGTTCTGCTGCGCGTTCACTGCGGTGATCGTAGCAGTGCCATCGGCGGAGGCCGAGGCGGTGCCAAGTGCGGCACAGCCGAGCAGGGTCGCCGCGGCGGCGATGCCTGCCAATAGTTTCCTCATTTTCATGAGTTCCTTCTTTCTTCTTTTTCTTACATATATGCGTGGCATTGCGCGCCTTGGCATTCAATGCCACGCAAATCCTTGTATCGCCGATCGCTCGGCATGGCCTGTGGGCCGTTCAGTTGTCAGTGGTTGTCGGTGATGCCGACCCCGCCACGCTGCCGTGGCGGATCGAAGAAGCCGTTTATTCCAGCAACTGCTCCTTCCGCTTCTGCCGCAGCCACCATTCGTGAACTGCAAAACCTGCAATCAAAGCCAATACACCTATTACGCCGCCGCCGATCAGGAAGTTCCTGGTGGTCAGGCCTCCGGTGAGCGGCAGCTGCTCCGCGCCCCTGCACACGTTCACGAACGCGGCGCCGTCGTTCACGTCGGTGGCCGTCGGCGCATCGTATCCGGGCGTGGTCGCGATGACGGAATACACGCCCTTCATCTGGTCCTCCTCGACGCGGAATCGCAGATACCGCACGTTCGTGGCATACGAAAGCGTGGGATCCAAGCCGGCGTTTTCCGTCACCTTGTACACGTAGGCGCCCGGCGTGGAGAAGCTGAATTCGCCGAAGCCGATCTTGGCGAAGTCGCCGGCCTTGGTGTGTACCACATCGTTCTTGCCGACCGTGACCGACGTGCCGCCAGTTGACGTCGGCATCGCGTTCAGCGTCGTGCCGCTCGTCGTGCAGGAGATGCTGCCGGCATCGCTGAACGCGCCGAGATTGGCACTGTAGTTGCAGCGTTCCAGTGTGAAGGTGAACCTGTCCTTGCTGCTGTTGCTCCACGCACGCCCGGCCAGCTGCTTGTACAGCGGGGCCGAGTCCGCGGTGTTCGTGACGACCGTCGGGTTCAGCTTCTCGTAGGTGTTGGTGAACAGGATAGACTGCTTATCACTGACCTTGGTGTTGCCGCTGACCTGCTGTTCCCAGGCCTTCGTCTTGGCATCGCGGCCCTTCCAGCACGACAATGTGGATGTCACGCCAAGCGTTCCGTTGCCCTTGTCGGTCACGGTAATCCGCACATAGTACGCCCACTGCTTGCACCAGACGCCATCGATCTTCACATCGCTCGCGTTCTCTCCAGTCGGCGCTTTGTAGTCCGCATCGGGCTTTGTGTTGGTCTTGCCGGTGTTCGGGTTCGTGTGCTGCGCCACCTCGACGATCTTGAACTCGTATGTCTTGCCGGCATCCGCTTCGGTGAACACCAAATCGGACAGCTTGTTCTGCATCACGTTCTTCGCACGGCGACCACCATTCTCGGTCGGTTCCGCAGCGCCGTTGGAGAACTCGCGGTCGTTGGCGAAGGTCGCCGCCGCGATGCGCTGCTCCGAGGCATCGTCAGTACCGCTGATGCGGAACGCGAACTCCCCCGCGTACAGTGCACGCGATCCGTTGTTGCTGTTGTTCAGCTCCTTGGTCACGTCGAATCCCGCATATTTCAGCGATGCCGAATACATGTTCGTGAAGGCGGCGGCATTCGTAATATTCCGGTCGGCATCGGTCAATGCATTGCGATTGTCGTACGTGACGCTCTGCACTTGCAGCGTACCGGTATGCTTGCCGGACGCGTCCATGTCGGACACGACGTAAGTGACCGTCGAGGTGTGGCCATCGTACGTGATGCCGCCGGCCTTCTCCTTGGTCTCGGTGATGTCGAAGACGTATGTTCCCGCCTTGCGGAAAGTAAGCGCGTCGAAGTCGAACGATTTCACCTCGTCTGAATCGGCAGTCACGTTCGTGGTGCTGGCCTCGGCGAGCACACCATCCGACGTACAACCGATGCCTGGGCAACTCGCCCCCACAACCATGCCTGACGTCACGGCATCCTTGGTCGCGTCGTCGCCCGCCTTGAGAGTGAAGGCGAAGGAATCAGTGGCCTTTCGTGCGCGACCGGTCAAAGTCTTTGCACCTGCCGGAACAGCGGAAGCCTCGGACGCATGGTAGGTGTTGGTGAACTGGATGGCGTTCGATGAATCGCCCGCGGACGCGCTCACCCGCCGCAGCACTCCGTCCACGTCTTTGTAGTACGTGATCTTCGCATTGACCATGCCATCGGTGACCGTCACCGCCACGAACACGTAATATGTCGTACCGTCGTAAGTCATTGTGGCACCGGCATCCTGCACGGTGTCTGGGTTCTCCGTCACCTTGTACACGTACGTGTTGTTGCCGGTGTTGCCATTAAAGGAAACCTGGGGGAAGTTCGCCGTGTAGTAATCATCGAAGACGGCATCCACACCAGCCGTACCCGCGCCTACGGGCATTGGCACGGTATCCGCATTGTTCGGAAGCGCGGACACCGTACCCGGGTCTCCGTCCGCCGTCAGGAAGCGGCCAATCGCGGTCAGATGGGCACTGAACATGCCGGCTTGGTAAGGATAGCCGTTCTCGTTGTAATTCTTGGTGGCGGAGAACGTTACCGCACGCGGATCCTTGCTGTAGTTGTTGACGAATTCGGCCACATTATCGGTTACGGGAGCCGCACCGGCGACGGCGGCTCCGGAATCGTCATGTGTCTTCGTGATAGTGGTTCCGGCAATCTGCAATTCGCCGTCCACAACGGTCACCGTGACGGTCACCACGTACTGGGCACGGGAATAGTTGAAGCCTTCCAGCGCACCGGTGGCTGGCGTGACCTCCGACAGCTGGTAAGTGTAGGTTCCCGGCTTGGTGAACGTGATGTCGCCAAGCTGCATGTTCTGCGATGCGCCTGCTGAAGACTGGTAGGTCAGCGTTTTCGTCATCGTATGGTTGCCGTTGCCGTCCACACTGGAGATGGAGCATGCCCCGGCAAGTCGGTTCGCCACATCGCAGGACGGCAATGGCGTGCCTTGCGCGGCCCACAGCTGGAATGTGAACGGATATTCGGCGGACGAAACGCTTTCCGGCAAACCGGTGACGGTTTTGCGCACCTGCACGAAGTCTTTCGCCTGCATGGTGATGCTGTCCGGCTGGTATTGGTTGACCACGGTGGCCTGCGCGATGCCGGAGCTGCGCTTGATGGTGCCGGATAGTCCACTGGTTTTCGTCTGGTCGAGCAAGTATCCGGTCGGCAGATTGCTTTCCGTGATCGAATACGAAATGCCGTCCGCGATGTTGTCGATGGCAAGCGTCTGCCGATTGGTCAGCTTCACCGGTTCGGTCGTCTCGCATTTTGCCCCGTCGGTATCGCCTTCGGCGACGCAACGGACCAGCTGGCCGGACGTCGCGTCGGCGCTCGTGCGATTCAGTTTCAGGACCACCGACTGATCGTCCTTGGCGCCTTCGCCGGTGCCGCCGGAAATCGTACCGTAATAGTAGTCGGTTTTGCCGTCCTGCTGGAGCGTGGCGGCATCCTTGGCACTCAGCGTGATACCAAAGGTGAAGGCACGCGTATCCATATCGACCGGAGCCGTATATCCATCGCTGACCGTGACCTTTTTGGTGAGCGACAGGCTGCTTGTGCGCTGGTCCTGCACGCGGACCACGGTGGCACCGGTGAACAGGTGCGAAAGCTCGGAATTGCGCAGTTCGAACCTGGCGCCGCGGCTGTCCGTCGCGGTATCGGGCGACTGCGCCACGCTGAAGTTCGTCCAACCGGTGTCGTTGACGAAGCCATCGTCGGTCATAATGCTCTGATCGGCCAGCGTGTAGTATCCGTCGGCGAAATCGCCGGTCCAGGTCACATCGACGGCCTTCTCGTTCTCGCCGTCCAGCTTCTTGCTCCAGCTGTTTCCGGTCACGCATTGCTCGTCGGCGCACCGTAACTGCGTGACACGCAGGTCGGAGAGCGTGCGATTGATGTCACGGTTGGCGGCGAACTGCTTGAACACCTCGTTCAGCGTGCCGATATGCGTCAACGTGGATATGCCGTCGTCCTTGCTGCCGGCGTCGGCGAAGATGCCGTCATCAGTGATGAGCACTTTCGCCAACGTATCGTTGATCTCATAGCCGCCGGGAGCTTCGATCTCCTTGATGTAGTACGTGCCGTTGTCAAGGTCGACGCCGCTGCCCGCAACACCGTCCGCTTCGGAACCCTTCATCGCGAACATGCACGAGCCGTCCATATGGTACGGATAATCGGTGTCCTTGGTGACGCAGGTCTGCAACGACGTGGCGCCTTCGAGCAGGCTCTTGCCGTCGGCACTGACCTGATTGGCCGCATACAGGCCGAATTTCGCGCCTTCGATCGGATTGCCGGCGTCGTCAACCTTCTGCACAATCGGCGCGTTGCGCACGTCGGTGACCGCGATCTGCACGCCGAAGCTGCGCATGAACTGGTTGCTGTACTTGCCCGAATCATCCATGTCGATACGGATGGTGTTCTCCGCTGTGATGCCCGCCGCGGTGTCAGCCATGGTGTAGTACAAGCCCATCGCGTACAGCGAATCAGCCTGATCCGCTTCGCTGCGCATGAAGTAGTACGTGAACAGGTCGCCGGGCAGACTGGGGATATACGTCGAGTATTTGCCCTCGGAATCCTTGCCGAGGAAATGCAGGTAGTTCGTGTTCTCGTTCACGTCGGATTGCGCCAGCTTCACGACCGATTCGACGCCGTCGACCTTCGATTCGGACAGGTTCCATCCTTGCAGGGCGCTGCCGGTGACGGCGTTCCACTCGTCAGTCCGCAACGAGCCACCCGCGGTCTTATGCCGGTTCAGGATAACGGCGAACACCTTGCCCTGCGAGGCGTCGTGCACATTGCCGTTCATGTCGTACACCGTGGTGCCGTTCGCCAGCGTCAGCGTCTCGTGCGCCACCGACCATGCGCCGTCGTTCCATTTCTGGGTCTCCCTGTTGCACAGCAGCAGGCCCTCGCCATTGGGGCTGATCTGGTAACGCAGGTCGATGTCCTCGGATTTTCGGTATCCGGGCGGCGCGCTGGTCTCCTTGAGCACGTAGTGCGTGATACCACGCCCGTTACGTGCCAGATCGGCGAAGTTCACCGGTTTGCCGGTCTCGTAATTGGTGAACCTGTAGACGCCGTCCTTGTCGGTGACGCCCTTGCTGATCAGGCCTGCCGCGGTATAGGAGTAGTCGCTGCCGGCCTTGTACAGTTCGAATCCGGCGCCGGCCACGCGGTTGCCCTGCTGGTCGAGCTTGACCAGGTTGTTCTCCGGAATGTCGGCGAGGTTGTACTTGAGCTTCATATTGGAGGCGTTGTTGCCGCGTTCCAGATAGAAGAAGTCGAGCGTGTGGTAGCTGCCGTCGGCGAACGTGTCCGGGTTGGTCGAGGACCATTCCACGGCTTTGAACGCGTCGGAATCCTCGCCGTACGCGTCGACGAACGCCTGACGGATGGTGGTTTTCTTGTACTGGCTGCTGCCGCCGTCGGAGACCATCACCGCACCGGTCCGATAGTTGATATTCAAAGCGGAGGTGTTGTGGATGCCGCCGACATCGCCCACGAGCACGCCATCGACGAACACCCACACGTCATCGTCGCCGGTGAAGTCGAAGGTCATGTCCTCGCCGTTGACCAGGCCATTGATCGGCTGCATGAAGTCGGATTGCGAGTGGACGCCGAAATAGTGGTTCAGCACCCCATTCATCGTGCCCGTGACACTCTTCGTCAGTTGGCCATTGCTTTCGGTGAATAGTTCATCGGCGTTGTTGAGCGGGAAGAAGCCCACGCTCGGGGCGTCATACACCACCATCTGGTTGTTGCCGTCGGTATCGCCATTGGTGTCGGTGACCAACGCGGCGAAGTTCTTCGCGCTGTCGTACGTGTAATAGCCGTTCTCCAGCTGGAGCAGGCCTTTGAGATTGGTGTAGGTCTTTCGGTATTTCGTGGCCGAATCCGTACTTGCTGGATCGAACAGGTAGTCAAGCGACTGCGTGCCGTCGGTCGTCTTGCCCGAATCATACTGCTCGCCGGCCGCGAGCTGCGGGTACCCGTTGACCAAGGTGTTCTGGACGATACCGAAATTCGGTCGGGCGCTTTGCGTCCATGCATTGATACTTTGGCCAAAAGTGCCGAAACCGCTATAGGTGAATTTCAGCTGTTTGCCATTGTTGATGCGCAGATTCCCGTGGTTGTACGCGTCGGTGCCGTCCGCGGCATGGTACTCCTGCACCCAATAGTCGAACAGGTCAATGGAGGTGCCGGACGGACTGACCGTGTTCTTCACCACATGGTTGTTGTACGGCACGTCCGAGGTGTCGTTGGCTTGGGCCGGAGGCGCGATGAGCACTGTGACGAGCATCAGCACGGCGGCCACCACGGCCGCAACGAAACGATTCGGCGCCAAGGGCGCGCACACCCCTGCAAACCTTTGCACCAGCGCAGCCAGTACCCCCCTTGTATGACCCCGCATCAAACAAGAACGCTTCCTCACCGCGCAACCTCATCTTTTGCCGTACCGCCTACACGCAATACGGAATTCCCTTGCCTATCCGCGCCTGTCTGCCTATATTTCAGCACGAATGGTCGGAAGCATACACCATCAGTAAGTCCACGACAAAATTCTCCGGCACCCCCAATAAATCCCCAATAAATAAGGGGGTGGAAACGTTAACGCTCACAGCCATTCGGCACGTCTGTCCGGCATGGCAACATCCCCCGTAAGATGGCCACTTGACCGCGAGCACCGAGATCATACCGAATCATGCCCGGAATCATCTGATCAGCGTGTCGAGATGCACCGTGGCGTGACGCATGACATGCGGCCGCGGACGATTCCGACGGGATGTCAGGAACAATAGCAGCCATCCAATCGCAAGAACCGCAATACCAGCCTCGAAAGCCGCGATCCACGGGTCGCGCATGGTGTTCGGATCGGGCGCCGGTTGCGGAATGGAGACGCGATGGCCCGAAACCAGCAGACGATGCGTGTTCACGCCGTACGGCGTGCAGGTCATCAGCGTCACACGGTCCTCGCCTTTGACCACGCGCAGCTTCGACGTGTCCGAAGGCTCGATCACCTCGATGCGGTCCACTTCGTAACCAAGCGTCTCCCCCATCACTTCGATGTAGAAGAAATCGCCCTTCCTCACCTCGTCCAAACGCGTGAACATGGCCGCTTCGACCAGCCCACGGTGGCCGGTGATGACCGCATGCGTGCTCGCGCTGCCCACCGGAAGGCTCGTACCGTACAGATGCCCCGCTCCCGAAGCGAGTGCCACATTGGATGTGCCATGGTAGATCGGCAGTTTGATCGACACCTTGGGCACGCGGATGGTGCCCATCACCCCACCGCCGGCATTCAGCAAGGATTGGTATTCCTTGTCTTTGGCGGATAGCGAGTCGCTGCCGTCGGAAGTATGGGAACCGCCGGGAACGTTCGCGAACGGATCGGATGCCTCGCCAAGCACGCTCTGAGGGGAGGCCGCGATCTTCCTGTTGTAGCGTTTGGCCGCGGCGAACGCGCGCTCGGCCTGCGGATACGGCCAGCCCTGCACATGGCGGGCGGCCTCGTCGGCCGTTTTGGATGTGGCGACCGACGCACGCCACTGCAGCACGTATGGGAAACCAGCCACCGCGATCGCGGCGACCACCAGCGTGGCCACGAATGCGTACAGGAACCGCAATTGCCGGCGCAGCCTGCGCCCGCGGGCGACGCGTGCGGAAATGTCGATCGCCTCGTCGAA
>ERZ808246.2710-NODE-2710-length-10756-cov-2.648351_pt1 | contig 10756 bp, 7 predicted proteins | sample MGYA00521083_ERZ808246 | MGnify/ENA primary metagenome ERZ808246 (study PRJEB31516, sample SAMN03275577) | gut metagenome | biome: mammalia-associated habitat; material: feces | host: Papio cynocephalus | place: Kenya | collected 2012-07-07 ...
GTGAACTTGGTACACCCTTGGCAGCTTTCTTACATTCCAAGGTGACACGCTCACCTTCAGAAAGAATTTCGTATATGTTATTTATTTCGTTCATTTCGTTCTATCTTCTGCAACATTCCAATAAACAATATCGTCCTGTTTCAAATCATATTTATGCGTCTTGTCTTTCATATAGGAAAATATCACCTTGAACCAATCAGACATAGACATTGCCGAATATTTTTCCCCGAACCGCTCTATACATTCTTTTTCCAGAAGAAGCACAGATATGCCATTATGCATCGTCATTAAAGTATCAGCAAACTCCACGACATTAATATCATCATTTATATCAGTCAACTTTTGACCAAACTCAGGAATATCCATATTTCCATTACTTAAAATAAAGTCTTGCAAAAACAACTCCGCTTTAGGCTTTACTCTGAACGGCAACAGCTTTACTCCCTCCGTTCTCTCGAAGAACAACTTAGCCTTCTCTTTATCTATTGTTGCTGTCAGTTTTGAGAAACGATTGTAAGAGTTCAAGTTGTCCGGTGTAACAGCAGAATACATAATCTCCTTGAGTAACCGCTCATTGATACCGAAGAGTTCTGCCACTTGATGCAGTTTTGTATTCTTTGCTTGGTTCATATATTCCACAACATAGTCGTGAAATCCCTTTCCCTTATCAAGAACTGCATCTCCACTTTCCACATCATGCAAGAAGATGTTGGCAAACTTCTGCTCTTCTTGCGACAACAAGGCAAACGACTTGTGTAGTTCCTGCATCACATTCTGTCGTTCCTCTTCAGAAGCATTACCCTTATGGATTAACTTCAGATAGACCTCAAACCGCTCATTGATATAGTCTGCATCAATCTGCCCTGTATCTATTTCCGTCAGATAAGTCTCTATGTCGTATGGCGGTTCGTCCACGCTACCACCTCCTGTGCCAGAAGGTAGCAACTCTTGGTATCGCTTTAGTAACATTTTATAAGTTTTCTCATCTATCAACATATCTATATCCACATAACCACCTTGTGGTTGCTTGAGATGATAATGAGACTTTTCCCAAGTAAATCCTTGTATGCGAGCAGCTTCCAAATGCTTATTAAACTGATTGAAAAGTTTCACAAAACGCTTTCTTTCAGCCTCCAACTCAGGCAATTTCTCAAAATTATTGACTCCAGCATGAACAAACAGATACTCTATTTCTGAATAAATATTATTCATCTGCTGTAAATTATGAGTCAATGGGTCGGCAAAGAGTTTCAGAGGCTTATTGTCAGAATACATTGCTACAGCCTTGTCGATATTACGCTTCATGGTATAAGGATAACGATAGTAACGTATCACACCAAATGGCTTGTCTGGTCCAAACAAACGATTAGTACGGCTAAATGCCTGAATGATATTCTCATACTCCATTACCTTATCCACATAGAGGGTGTTAATCCATTTAGAGTCAAAGCCTGTTAGCATCTGATTCACCACTATGAGAAGATTGATTTGCTTATCCGTTGTGAAATCCTTACCATTATAAGGTTTCTTATGGGCAAGGCGCAGTGCTACATCTTTTTTGAACGAAGCATGAGTTGACATCGTATATTCTTTACCAAACTGCTCCTTATATCCTTTCAAGACCTCAATAAGACCTTCTTCCTTGAATTGCTGTCCCCCCGTATTATCAATGTTTGGGTCGAAAAGAGCTGTTACCTTCAAAGCTGGCATTTCTTTACGCAACAACCTATAATAAGCTATCGCCTCTGGAATACTATCCGTAGCAAGCAAAGCATGAAACTTATTATTTAAACTGAGTGTAACCCAGTTTTCCTTAATGTCTTCCACTACTTTCTTATGATGCCCATCATTATTATATTGTGAAGTAGGGATAAAATCCTCTATACCTTTTATATACGAACCATCTGGCTGTACCTTTCCAGCCATAGCCACCTTACTTGGATTCATATAGTGCTGATATACTTTCTTCTTAGCTTCATCAGCCAAAGCTTCCTCTTCCGTTTGTGCCTTTGCTTTTTCCAAAGCCACACAACGGCGCAAGGCTTTATCCTTATATGTAGGACACATATATGGGTCAAAGCCCAACACGTTTTTGTCAATGATACCATTGGCTATAGAATAAGTATGCAGCCTTTCTCCGAAGATTGTTTGCGTGGTATTCGACTTCTTTTGATTTTCATCATTGATAGGAGTACCTGTAAAACCGAAGAATACCGCATGAGAGAAAGTCCGCTTGATGTCGATAAGCATATCACCAAAGGTAGAACGATGGCATTCATCTATAATGAATACTACTCGCTTAGCAACAATCTTTTCAATATCAGCCTTTTTCTTAGGGTATTCATTCTCATTAACCTTACTCATTTTCTGAATAGAAGTTACGATGAGACGATTTTTCTTAGAATCATCATCACGCAACTTAGCTATCAATATATCTGTATTTTCCGTTGCTTGTACATCATCCACAGAATCTGCAAAAGAGCGATACTCATCCAAGGACTGTGTACCCAACTCTATTCTATCTACAAGGAACACCACTTTGTCGGCATCACCCGATTGAGCTATCAACTGAGCAGACTTAAAGCTGGTCATAGTCTTTCCACTACCTGTTGTATGCCAGATATAACCACCTTTCTGTTCTGTGCTCTTCCAATCCCATTTTGCTACAATGGAACTAATCTTACTGGCTGCATAATACTGATAACTACGCAGCACTTTTAACACGCCATCCGCTTGGTCGGCAACAGTATAGAAGCCGATAAGCATGTGTGCCATTGGTATAGAAAGAAAAGATGAAGCTATCTGTTGCCAATCATTGATTGGATTGTTATTAGCATCTGCCCAATGGAAACAAAAGGCTTTGTTAAACTTTACATCAATACCAGGATTGGCAAAATACATCATTTCCTCAGGGTTCATTGCCACAAATATCTGAACCAAAGAAAAGATGCTATCTGTAAAGACACCTTCTGGTATGTACTTCTCTGTAATTTGGTTGACGGCGTGCATGGCTGGAACCTTGCTACTTTTCAATTCTACATGTATAACAGGCATACCATTGATAAGCAACACCAAGTCACCTCTACGCTTAGGCAAAATATGAGAATGATGCTCAAACTTAGGTTGGCGAGCTATCTGATAAAAACTTCTACCACTTGCTATCTCCAAACGGTTATATATAGTAAGCGACACATCCTTACCCAAATGTAATTTGTCGGCAGGATTATCACGAGTTATGGTCACCGACTTACCATTGATAAAGCCATTGAGCGCAAGCGGTGTACGCAACTCCCTTACTTTATCAAGAAGTTGTTGCATTTCGCCCTTAGTCAAAGGCTGACCATTGAGACGATCTATCCCCTTGTTGTTGTTAAAGAGAATATCAGCCCAGTTCTGAACGAGCTGCTCTTCTGTTGGATAGTTTAGCATCTTGCCAGACCATCCATTTTCCTTCAACAGTTTAATGAGGACTTCCTCAAAATCTTGTTCATTGTCGAATCCCATATCGTTTTACATTTTACTCGTTATACAAACATTTTTTGAAGCAGTGATTGCTTCATAGAACGGAGTTTGGCAAGTTTAGAAGAAGTTCCTCCAACAACCTTATCCAATACAGAAACATACTCAGCAATTAAGGCTTGCTCATTTTTAGACTTGGGTGCAAAGATTTTTAAGTCTAAAAAGTCTTCTGACGATATATTTAACAGCCCATGATTTCTTGCACCTTCTGCTGCACATTGACTTATATGTTCATACCATTTATCCGTCTCAAAAAAAGCAGATAAGAAGTCGCTATTCATTTTGTTTTTATTCAATGCAAATATTATATATAAAGTAGAAAGGACTCCTATGTCATATTTATCTAATCTTTTAACAGCACCAACTGGATAACCATCAGAAGTACTTTTATTATAAGCAAACTCTCCATGTTTAATCAAATAATATCCAGATACATCTTTACTCGCTATACGACTATTGAAAAAATCGTTTTGATTTACCAATCCATACTGAGCAGAAATTGTTAGAGGCAAGGAGGATTCATTATTAGTATTCTTCCTCGTCACTCTTTCAGATATATCATTTAATGTCAACATAGTCCACTTATCATCATACTCTTTGAATCTAATCAGCGGTGTGTACCCCCCCCCCCGATTAACATTTACAAAAATCTGGTTTAGAAGGGATTGCTTGATATTGCGCAACTTCTCTAACTTCTGTTCAAGTTTATGAATGAGGGAATCAACAAGTGTCAGAGTCTTGCCAATTTTGCGTTGTTCCTTGACATTTGGAACTTCAAAGCCAAGTTCTGAAAAATCATCAAAGCTGATACTTCGACCATCACGAATGCCATAAGTCACAGTCTCAAGTCGCTTTATAAACACTTTTGATGTCAGAACATATTTCCAAAATACATCATCTTGCTGACTCTTTTCACGAAACTCAATAATAGTGTATGCTGGTGACGTAATTCCTTCAACTGTCGAATGTGCAAAACCACCTTGGAAAGAACGGAGATGAATCACAAATTGTCCAGGAAGAACTCTTTTGTATCCAGCCTCATTAGCTTTGTTATGTTGCACGTTAAATCCCACATCTTCTCTAATAATCATTCCATATTCCTGTGATGCGGACAACACTGGTAAATCTGGATGATTTTTTTCAAAATAAGTTTTGAAGATTATAGAAGCATCCATATTCTTCCATTCCTCCTCATATCCCTTAAATCTAATCTCAGGAACCTTTATATTCTTATCTTCCATATCCATTCTCATTAAGCATTTACTAAAACTTTCTTAAACTCCTGCAATGCAGCCATGTCATACTCATTGCCTGTCAATTCGTCTATCATATCAGCAAGCCGCAAAGATGCATCGTGAATATCATGTTCCAAATCCACAAGCGTAGTGGCATACTTCTTTTGCAAAGTAGTAAGCTTGCCGATAAACTCATCTACGATGGTCTGAGGCAACGTTTCCAAATGATTACAAAGGCTATCTATCCATTTGATAGAAAGTAACAACATTACATCTTCGTCTGACAACTCTTGTTCAATTGTAACCTTGGTATGGTCATGCAATGCCTCTGCACCCTGTTTTATCTCTGACTTTAAAGCCTTAGATTCATCAAGCAGACGGCTAATCTTTATCAGCTTTGCCTCATAAGAGTTTTCAGGAAAATCAAAACTTGCACGATAATGGTTGATGAGCGTACTGGCAGCAGCCTTGCCGTATGTTCCATCCTTGCCAGCAGTAACATTCTCCCAATTTATCTCATCATGAGCGGCAATAAATGCCAACTTATCTTTCTTCTTAGAAAGCAAGAGGTATTCGTTGAGCGCAACTATCTCAGGTGTCTCTACTTCTTCTAAGGCCTCAGCAAGTTTGGCATCAAGAGACTTTTTGTCAAGCACACCATCATCATTGGTTATGCCATCACGCTCGTCATCAGCCAACTCGCCCAAAGTCTCTTCTGTCTCCGAGCCAACCATTTCGAGTCTGTCTTCCTTGTCACGAAGAGCTTGCCATTCTGATTTCAAGAAGGTAGTCTGTACGAGTTCAAATGGTAATATACGACCTATCCAACCATCTTGCACCTCGTATTCCTTGTCATCCTTCTTCTTGACAACCCAGTTGGCATCAACCACACGAGTCGCCTCAAATCCTTCCGACTGGATAATTTCCAAATCCTGCGAAATGGTTTGCCATTTGTCTGCAAATAACTGGTAAGCCTCAAAGCGGTCAACAAGTGGCATTTGCTCCAACTGCTTGAATATATATGATGTAATGGCATCCTCCTCTGCGGCAATGTTCAGAGACTGCATATTGTCGAGTAAACGATGATGTAATATTTCGCCAAAGCCACCAAACTTTTCAGAAAACAAATTTTTGAAACCAACTATAGCTGCATGGTTTTCCACCACCTCTCGAATATCAACAACCTTAAACTCTGTCTGGGGAGTATCTGTCTGCTTGAAAAGGGAGTCCTTCAAGCCTGCAAAAGCAGTCCAATATTTATCCATTGCTGCCAGTTCAGCCTTAGGTACACCACCAAACATAGTAGCATATAAGTCCCAAGTCTCCACATCATCCGAAGAATTGACATATCGAGGAATATTGAGATTGTAGCCATTCGCACGAATCTCTTCCTTAGTCACCAATCGAGAGAACTTAGACACATCTTTCTTTGAGATATAGGTATCCACAATACGCTTAATGTCGGAAGCACGCAGCTTGTTCTTCTTACCCTCTTTTTTACATCCATTAGAAGCATCAACGATAAGCACATCGCTGGTAGGACGAGACTTGCGTAACACCATAACTATAGTAGGAATACCTGTACCAAAGAAAATGTCGGAAGGTAAACCTATAATAGCCTCAATGTTATCATTCTCTATCAATTGTCGGCGGATGCTTCCTTCCGAACCATCACCTACATTTTCCTCTGTTCTGTCACCTGCATCGCCACGGAAGAGCACACCATGTGGCAATACGATGGTCATAATTCCATCTGTCTTCAAATGATACAGGTCATGAAGCAAAAAAGCATAATCAGCCTTACCTTTTGGAGCAATACCATAGTCATCAAATCGTGGGTCAACCTCTCCCATTTCTCCATTCTTAGATTTACGTGGAGGTGTCCAACTTTGGGAATACGGAGGATTGCTTACCACGGCATCTACATGGAGAGGATGGTAAGTATTTTCCTTGTCGTTCTCATCAAAGTAAGGCCAGTCATCCCTCAACGTGTCGCCATTTCTTGTAATGATATTGTCTGGAACAATACCACGCATAACAAGATTCATACGAGTAAGGTTGTAAGTATTCTGTTTCAACTCTTGAGCATAATACTTAATGCAGTTATCTTGTTGGATATGGCGAGCCACCGACTTGCCGATTGTAATAAGAAGAGAGCCTGAGCCACTTGTCGGGTCATAAATTTCTATCTGCGAACGGTCTTTAAGATTGTATGCCACAATCTCAGACATCAACATAGAGACTTCATGGGGAGTATAGAACTCACCAGCTTTCTTTCCAGCATTGGCTGCGAACTGGCTAATCAGATATTCATAAATAAAACCAAGTACATCATAGTCTTGTTTTCCATTCATCGGAATATCCTTAATCAAAGACAGCAGGTCACTCACCGCACGAGTTTGTTCGACATCAGATGTTCCGAGCTTCTTCAAACCAGTCTGCAAGGTATCGAATATACCAGAGAAAACTTTCTTATGTGTTGGCGAAATCAACCTTGTAAAAGCCGACAAGGCATCACGGACATTGGTTATTTGAAAATCAAAGTCCTTGTCCATCCATGTGGAATAAAGATTCTCGTATGCGATGAAATAGCCTAATTTACTCTGCACCCACTTGACAATTTCTTCATCACTTTCTTGGAGTTGTTGCAAATTATCATCAGTGAACTCATTATCCTTTGCAAGTCTTACTTCTTGCTCTGAAAGGAACTTATAAAAAATGAATCCAAGAATATAATCCTTGTATTCATTTGCTTCTATCTTGGAACGCATCTTATTCGCAGATGCCCATATTTTGTTTGCGAGTTGTTGCTTGTTCATAATAGTATTTTTTATTCTTTTAAATGGAATTCACTACCAAATAATAAATTCAACTTTGATAAGTATTTTATTTGGCTTTCATACAAAGCCTCTTTTTTACTGCTTATATTATTTTCAAATTCTTTTCTTATTTGTTCGACACTATTTTGACTATTTATAGCCTCGTTCAGTAGCTGAGTCGCATTATCATTCTTTTCTGCCAAAATAAGGAAATCCTCCCAATTTGTTAAATGACTGGAAGCATTACTTGCTATATAGCACATATAACCTGCATAAGTTTGAGCATCTTTTATCAAATTCGTTATTCGTGAAGTCAAATCTTTATCTTCAACCGTTACATAGATAATTCTGCATTCATGTAAGAATGATAATAGTGTACCATTTATTTGCTCAATCAAAGAGAGAAGGCGTTTAGAGGAATGTTTGTCATACAAAGTATACAGCAAAATTCCTTGTTGCTCATTCAACTTTTCTGTAAGATACAAAATTTTCAACAAACGTTCTGTCCGTTGATTTATAAAATCATGTCGGCGTTGTTTTTCAAACGAAATCTCATTCTTTACAGTTTCAATCTGTGATGTTATCTCTTTTATATCTTCTTTAGTTGCAATATTTTCCCCTTTTTTACTTTCATACTGGATCTCACGCATGTCTTCCTTTTGGGCAGCATTTTTCCCTTTTTGCAAAGAATACTGCTCAATATATTTAAATATAAAAGGATAGCAAATAGCTATTATTAATAAAATTATGTCCATATACATTTATTTTTTATATATTGGCCAAAAAAGCTCTTGAATTTCTACATCTAACAATTTTGCTATATCAACAAGAGTCTCCACATTTGGCTGCAATGTGTTAGTACACCATTTGGAAACAGTGGCTGGGTCTTTGGATAATTCCTCTGCCAGCCATTTGTTTGTTCTCTTCTTTTCTGCCAAAACGACTTTTAAACGATTAATGTCTTTATTCATAATTCAAATAGTATGTCCACAAAATTACAATTTATATTGTATGTAAACGAATGAACTATTAAATTATTGCATAAAACTATGAAAATATTAGCTATAAAATGATATATTTTTCAACTTAATTCTCTGGTTAACATTACTATAATCCTTAAAAAACTACAAAAAGAAAGCGAACTTGTTTGTTTTTCAGGATTTTAGATTTATCTTTGCACTCGTAATCGAAGCGTTCCTTGCATATTGCAAAGTTGTGAAAGAAAAAGAATATAGCTCGTTTCTAAATCGTTAGCAGTTACATTCTTTGAAATACTTAATTCGTTGATATTCAAACGATAAAAGATTTTATTGTGACTCCCTGAATGAAAAGTGATATGTTTCGTAATGCCTGATGCTTCAATCCATTTTGCCAAAGGCTTGGAAATCCATGATGGGTTAGGAAGACCTTCAAAAACTAATTGGTCAGGATGCCCAGGAGTTCCACAAAGCTTATACGCTTGTTCTGAAATCGGGTTGTACTCCACGCCCCTGGTCTTCTTTTGGTCAAAGTTAATGCGATTGTGAGTACCTTCTTTTGCCAATTCCTTCCAAGTCATCTTTTGGATGTCACAGTGGCGAAGTCCTGTCAAAGCAGAGAAAAGCGCAGCACGCTTTATCGTAGGACTATCACATGGAGTAGATGCCAATAGGTTCAGTTCTTCTAATGAAAGATGCTCTCTTCTGGCTTCTTTCTCTTTAATGCCTTTTACCTTAGCTGCAATATCCGATACGAAATATCCATCAATAAACGCTTGCTTCAACCCAGCCTTGAATATGGCAAAATAAGTTGCAGCCGTGTTTTGTGATATGGTTCCTTTCTTATTGCCACCTTGTGGCGCATCCAGAAGAAACTGTTTGAAGTCTTCTATCAGCTTAGTATTTATGTTTGCAAAAATCATTGGCTGATTGTCAGTAAATATCAGCATCAAAGCATATACACGATTCCAATTGATGACAATAGAGTCCGAACTATTCTTGTGACGAACATCTATTATCTCCTTGAAATAGGTAATGAAATCGCATTGTGACTTTTCTTTTTGCTCTTTTAATGAAGCCTCCTGTTCTGAGTAAAGTCCTGCGGTGTCATACTCCTTCTGGCGAATAGCCCTTACCTTGTCTGCATAGATACATGATTCTTGATCGAGTTCCGACTTACAGAGGATTATGCCGTTTACATCACGCTTAGGCTTATATGTTACGCTACCATCGGATGCTGTTCTTGCCGTTCTACTTTTATCCCATATGGGAGTGGTGATGGTTCTGTTGACATATTCACGCACACGCTGAGGCTTGTCTCCTTCTTTGGAAACAACTGGGTATGACTCAATATAGAGATACCATTCTTTACGAAACTCCGCTTTGCGAAGCTTTACGGAAACTCGGGTATGTGATAGAGATTTCTTCATCTGTCCTTTTTATTTGTAGAGATTATCAATTTCCTTCTTTGGCACATATACATAGTTGCCTATCTGCCGGGTAGGGATGGAATACTTTCTGATTTGTAGATACAATGTACTATCGTTCATGTGATATTTCTCACAAGCCTGTTGGATAGTGTAGCAGTCCTTGGGCTCCATGCTATATAACTTAGGCAATGGCTTCGGTTGCTTTTTGAGTAAACTCTTCCGTAAGGGGTACATTTCCATTAGCTTTTCCTTACTGACACGAGTTTGACGTTGTCCTGCATTCACACTTGGAATAACACCTTTGCGTATTAAGCGATATAGGGTTTCTTTGCTGATGCCAAACATGGAATATGCCTCTGGTACCGTAATGTATTCCTGATCTTTTGGAATAGCCTTGGCTATCTCGTCCAAACGCTTGTTCCTTTTCTCTTCATCCTTTCTACGTTTATATGCGACACTCGAACACCTTGGTGAACAATACCAAGATGTAATAGTCTTTGCGAGAAAAGCCTCTCCACAAATCTTGCATTTCCTTGTTATTTCAAACTTTGCAGCACCCATATAAGTTCTGTTTAATATTACCTATAATAATTAAGCGTCACATTATCGACCATTAAGTGTTGGTACAAATATGGTGCAAAAATAAAGTAAAAATCCGAAATCAACGAAAGAAATACAAAGTTTAACTAAAAAGAAAATCCGCATAACTCATTGAGCTATGCGGATTTGTCTATCTATACCTTTCGGTAGTTATCTATACTTACTTAACCTCCTCG
>ERZ808246.2712-NODE-2712-length-10751-cov-4.005610_pt1 | contig 10751 bp, 9 predicted proteins | sample MGYA00521083_ERZ808246 | MGnify/ENA primary metagenome ERZ808246 (study PRJEB31516, sample SAMN03275577) | gut metagenome | biome: mammalia-associated habitat; material: feces | host: Papio cynocephalus | place: Kenya | collected 2012-07-07 ...
CAAAGCACAGTATTAACAGGGCTTCTACACAGCTATTCCATGTGAGGAATCTTATTCCCACAATGAAACCCTTGAATGATGTAAACAAGGGCAATGATGTAAAAAATCAGCCTGCCGAAGAAATGAAGGCTGAGCCTGAAAAGATTGATTTCTCAAAGGTAAAAATCGAGCCTTTGTTTGAGGAACAGGTCGATTTTGATACATTTGCAAAATCTGATTTCCGTGCAGTTAAGATTTTGGCTTGTGAAGCAGTACCGAAGTCAAAGAAGCTTCTGAAGTTTACATTAGACGACGGTGAACGCAAAGACCGTGTGATTTTAAGCGGTATTCACGAGTATTATGAGCCGGAAGAGCTTGTAGGCAAAACTTGTATTGCGATTGTAAATCTTCCGCCGAGAAAGATGATGGGAATTGATTCCGAGGGTATGCTGATTTCAGCAGTACACGAAGAAGATGGTCGTGAAGGACTTAATCTTTTGATGGTAGATAATCGCATTCCGGCAGGTGCAAAGCTCTATTAAGCTGATGTAATGATGTACCGTTTTACCAAATAGACGGGACGTACTTCATTTGATAAAAAACTGAAAAAACAGCGATTTACATCAAACTTACATCATTTAATGCAGAGATTTGTGCAGGTACGAAAAAATCGCATAATTTTAGTGTTTAACCCTGAGAGAGATTAACTCTTTCAGGGTTATTTTTTGCCAAAAATCGCAAACTACAAGAAAAAGCCGAAACTTCATATACTTTAATCACATAGGAAGTGGAGGTTTTGATATGAGTAACAGCTTAGCGGCAGTACATCCGGAATTGATTGTCGAATGGTCGGATAGGAATTTACCGCTGACACCGGACAGCGTGACTTTCGGCTCTAATAAGAAAGTATGGTGGAAAGGCACTTGCGGTCACGAGTGGGAAACAAGCGTAAAAGCTCGTTCCAACGGCGAAAAATGCCCGATATGTTCAGGTGCAAGAGTAGTTACGGGTATAAACGATTTAAGTACATTGAAGCCTAAATTGGCTTCTGAGTGGTCTGAGAAGAACGAAATAAAGCCGACAGAGGTTTCTATCGGCTCTCACAAAAAAGTAATTCGGCAATGTAAGCAGGGACACGAATGGACTGCTACCGTAAAGAGCAGAACGATAAACGGCACAGGCTGTCCATACTGCTCCCATAACAAAGTGCTTGCAGGATTTAATGACCTTGCGACAGTATACAGAGACTTCTTTTCCGGCTGGTAATACTGAAACGCAATCTCAAGAAGAAACATCAACCGAACAGGAAAGTGCAGTTATTCAGGAAAAAACGCCGAATACGACTGACGAAAGCAGAAAAGTTGATGAAAGTAAGGCTATCAGCAATGTTCAGTCAAAACCGGCGGAAGAAAAAAGTTCTGAAAAACCGACAGCAAAACCGTCAAAGCGGACAAACACACCGACTGTTTCCGAAAAGCACACGGAACAATCAAAAGAACCAACATCCGCTACACCAAAGCTGCCTGAAAAGCCAAAAGAGCCGAAACCCACAGAGTCGCCAAAGCAGACTTTTGATGTGAGCGAATATGTGAGTTACGCAAAGAGCTATGCTCAAAGCATCGGTTTAGAACTGGACAGTACAGCAACGGAATGTTGGGATAATCCTATTACAGCGAACAGCAGACGAATAGGCATTAAAGACGACATTAAAAGTAGGCTGAACAGATACAAAAATGTTGAGGGCTTTACGGCAGTATGGGTATGGGCTGAAAAGGTATCCGATACGGAATACGAAATCTACATCGGATATTGCTAAAACTAAATCAAACACAGAATTGAACGCACTGATAATCGGTGCGTTCTTTCACTTTAAGGAGGAAAACCAAATGGTAAAAACGAAATTCAAGAGAGCTGTATCGCTTGTAATGGCGGCGGTTCTCAGTCTCGGTGTATTTACAAATATCGGGACAACTGCTTATGCCGCTTCGGGTACGAAGTCCGATGTGTATATTATGGAACTTCCCCGTAGCGGAGATACAAACAACAACGGTAAGTGGGGTCACGGTGAACTCAAATTTATCGACTGCTGAAGGCTGCAATGCCGAAACTCAGGATCAGTTGCCTTTTTGACCCCAATATCAGCAATGAAGATGGTGACTACAAAGAATACAGAGGGCAACCGATTGCTTTCTATAAAGAGCAAGGCTTGATCGAAATCCTTACTGACTATCGATAGACCGTATATCCGTAAAGCCCCGTTTTGGACAGTAGATACGCTGTTTTATGCCATTCCAAGAGAAAAAGTTGACCTGAATTATGCTTTTGATATTTTTCAAAACATCGACTGGAAAAAGAAAGATGAGTCAACTGGTGTACCGAGTTTAAGGCAAAACTTAAGGGCTTGCCGCCTGCAATTCACAGACAGCAAGCCCTTTCGGTAGCTTGAACAATTTTTATTCTTATTTTTTGTCTAACTTTTCGGGGTCACTTCATCTTCCTGCGGATGCGGTGCTTTTTGCTTCAGCAGATTTATTATCGGACTACGATGTCGATTTTATTTTTAGTCAGGCAATTTTCTCCGATGTAGACCTCAAATTTTCCGGGTTCGACAAGGTAACTGCCGTCCTCCAGATAATACCCCAGATCCTTGTATCCGAGCGAGAAGGAAACGACCTTTTCTTCGCCGGGACGGTATTCGTCCTTTTTGAAGCCCTTCATTTCGCGGATCGGGCGCATACGGGTCGCCACCACATCGCGGATGTACAGCTCGGCAATCTCTTTGCCGGTGCAGTCGCCCGTGTTTTTGACAGTGGCGGAAACGGTCAGCGTCTTGCCGTTTTTAAGCTCCTCCAGGGAGATTTCGCAGCGATCCGCGGTGACTTCGGAATAGGAGAAGGTCGTGTAGGACAGACCGTAGCCGAACGGATAGAGCGGGGCTGCGGGGCTGTCTACATAGTTGAGCTGCGGGTGATCACCGTAATAGCCGTTCACCGTGCGGCCGCTCTTGGTCACGTTGTAATACAGCGGCACGTGCTGCGAGGTGCGCAGGAAGGTGGCAGGCGTTTTTCCGCAGGGAACGCGGTCGCCGAACAGCAGGTCGCTCGCGGCGCCGGCGGCTTCACTGCCGGTGTGCCATGCACAGAGAATGGCGTCCATGTACGGCTCGACATTTTGCAGAGAGACAGGGCGTCCGCAGAAGATCACGCCGACCACTTTTTTGCCGCTTTCGTGAGCTTTTTGAGCCATGCGCACCTGCGGCGCGGTCAGCGAAATGTCCGCAAGGGAGCGGGCTTCGCCGCTGACAGCTTGATGTTCGCCCAGCGCCAGCACCACGACATCGCTGTCATAGAATTTCATGTTGTAATCTTCCAACAGCATGTTTTCGCCGCCGGTCAGAATCTTTCCTCCGTGACCTTCCACTGCGGCGGTCATCGCTTCCAGGAAGCTGGGGGTCAGTGCGGGGTTGCCGTCCAACGTCCATGTGCCGAACAACGCCTGACGCTCGCGCACAAACGGTCCGCAGAGGGCAATGGTCTGATTCTTTTTCAGAGGCAGGATATTGCCTTCGTTTTTCAGAAGGATCATGGATTCCGCCGCCAGATCGCGTGCGAGCTTGAGGTGTTCGGTGCGGTCAACGGATTTCAGTTCACAGTACGGATGGTCAAACAGTCCGCGGGCAAATTTGATGCGCAGAATACGGCGGCATGCCTCGTCGATGTCTTTGACATCCACCTTTCCTTCTTCAACCAGGGATTCCAGATGGGTGAGATAATCCAGAGAAACCATGTCCATATCTATGCCTGCGTGAATGGAAAGCTGTGCACATTCGCGGGAATCTTCGGCGTTGCCCTGCGCCACCATCTGATCAATCGATTCCCAGTCGGAAACGACAAAGCCTTCAAACCCGAGCTTGTCGCGCAGAAGGTCGGTCAGATAATAACGGCTGCGGCTGATGGATTCACCGTTGATGTCGTTAAAGGACGACATTACGGTTGCCACGCCCGCTTCCACTGCGGCGCGGAAGGCGGGAACCACATAATTGTACAGGGTATAACCGGAAATTTCGGTGCGGAAATAGTCACGGCCGCCCTCGGAAAAACCGTAGCCGAGATAGTGCTTGGCGCAGGCGGCAAGGTGCTTTCCGTCGCTCATGTCGTCGCCCTGGAAGCCCTTCACGGCAGCACGGGCAAACTGTGCGCCGACATACGGATCTTCTCCGGGACCCTCGACCATGCGTCCCCAACGCGGATCGTGGCAAAGATCCACCATCGGAGAAAATGTCCAGTGGATGTTGTCGGCGGCGGCTTCTTCGGCGATGCAGCCGTAGCATTTTTCCACAAGCTCGGGATTATAGGCAGAGGCGCTTGCCAGCGGAATCGGGTAGACGGTGTGATGTCCGTGGATGACGTCGCGCCCGAAGATCAGCGGAATATGATTTACGCTTTCCTCAACGGCGACCTTCTGATAGCTGTTGAACAGATCAACCTTCACGGCTTTTTCCTTGTCATTTCCCGCGTGGGCGGAGGAAGCCTGAATAATCGAACCGACCAGTCCCTGACGGATCAGTTCGTTTGCTTTTTCGATTTCTTCCGGGGTGCTTGGCTGACGCAGCTGATTCAATTGTCCGATTTTTTCTTTTAAAGTCATTTTTTCCATGACGGCGTTGACTCTGGCATCGAGTTCTTTATACATAGGCAGTCTCCTTTGACGGGATTTTTTTCCAGTATAGCATAACGGCGCATTCATTGCAAGGCAAAAACGAACGGCACCTTACCAAAAATGAAAGTCTGCGGCGGCAAAAAAATTCTTTTTTTGCCGCCGCAGACATACAGTGGAGTAGGGAAAAGAGAGGGTGGAAAATGACAAGAGTAAAACGTTTTTTCGTCAACGGCATGATTCTGACTGCCACTTCGCTGATTATGAGCGGAATCGGCGTGTGGTATTCAGTGTATATCTCCAACCGCATCGGTTCGGAAGCCATGGGTGTGTATCAGCTGATTATGTCGGTGTATTCCTTTGCCGTCACGCTGGCGGCATCGGGGATCAGCTTTGCGGCGACGCGCCTGGTGGCAGAGGAGCTGGGACAGGGGAGAGAGGGCGGCGTGAGGAAAAGTATGCGCCGCTGTGTGGTGTATGCGCTGTGTTTTTCGATGGCGGCGGGCGTGCTGCTGTTTGCCGTTTCCGAACCGATCGGACAGTTCGTGCTGAAAAATCCCGACACGGTTCTTCCGATGAAAACCATGGCGTTCGGATTGCCGTTTCTGGCGGTTTCGGCGTCCTTCGGGGGATATTTCACCGCCGTGCGGCGGGTGGTCAAAAACGCGGGGGTGCAGATTCTCGAACAGGTGGTGCGCATCGGAATCACACTGGCGGCACTGTCGCTGGTGCATGACGGCAATCTGATGCACATTTGCCTTGCCATTGCCGTGTCCGGTGTACTGACGGAAATCATGTCGTTTGTCAGCTCGCTGGTGCTGTATCTCAACGACCGCAAACGCTATGACGTGACAAAGCCGTCCACGGATCAGCTTACGAAGAAAATGCTGTCCATTGCGGTGCCGATTGCGCTGAGTTCCTATCTGCGTTCGGGGCTTTTGACGCTGAAAAATCTTTTGGTGCCGCTTCGCCTGCAAAAAGCGGGACTGACACAGAGCGCGGCGGTGACCTTTTTCGGGATGATGCACGGCGTGGTGCTGCCGATTCTGTTGTTTCCTTCGGCGTTCATTTCCTCTTTTTCTGGACTGATGATTCCCGAACTGTCCGAATACCGTGCGCGGGATCACCGCGTGGTGGGCAACCGAAGTATCTATTATCTCATCAGTCGGATGCTTCAGCTGAATCTCCTGTTTTCCATCGGCGTGGCGGGGGTGATTTTCACTTTTGCCGAACCGCTTGCGGCGGCAGTCGGCGGCGATGCGCAGACGGCGGTTTATCTTCGCGTTATGGCGCCGATCATCCCGGTGATGTACGTGGACAACTGCGTGGACTGTGTGCTGAAAGGACTCAACGAACAGCTCAGCTCCATGAAATACAACATTATCGACGCGGCGGTCAGTGTACTGCTCGTGCTGTTTTTGCTGCCGCATACGGGGACGGCGGGGTATGTGGCGGTGATTTGCTTCAGCGAAATTCTGAATTTTGCGTTGAGTCTCCACCGCATGGTGACCGTCACGAAATTTCGGATTCATCCCGTCAATGCGTTTGTCAAGCCGATTGCGGCGACGGTAATTGCGGGAGAGATTTGCCGCCGCCTGCCGCTGATTGAAAAGAATACGATGTCGCTGGTGCTGTCGATTGGCTGCCAGGCGGCGGTGTATGTGCTGATTCTGATGCTGGTGAAGTGTATTCGTCGGGAGGACGGGGCGTGGCTTAAAAAAATCTTTATAAATTCCGATCACAAATTTGTCGAAAGTTGTGGAAAAAAAGAATAAAATTTGTTATACTGTAAGCAACCAATATCAAAGAGAGGGATTCTATGAAACGTCTGGTTGCCATTTTTCTGACAGTTGTGCTTTTGACAGTGTCGTGGTCGTTTGAGGCGGCTGCCGCAGAGGTCAAAAAAGAAATGCGGGCATTTTCGCTGGATCTGTTTTCGTATCTCAGCGATAACGCTACGGAAAAATCGCTTGCCGCCAAAGCGGACGAAGCAGTGAAGTTCGCGACAGAAAACGGATTTTCCGCGATTTTTGTGAAAGCGGCTTGCTCCGGCGGCAGCGTGTACGATTCGCAGATTCTTCCGAACGCGGCAAGAGCCGTGACGAAGTGCGGCGACTTTGATATGATGGCATATCTGCTGAAAGCCGCGCATAAACAAAATCTTTCCGTGTACGCGGTGCTGGATGTCGGAACGCTGGAAATCGACGGGTATCAGCCGGGCGAAAACGATCCCGCCGTGCGGTTTTCTCCGTGGGTGACAGGCGGAAAATTCAATGTCGGCGTGCCGCAGGTGCAGTCGCTGATTACCGCGTGGGTGCGGGAATTTGCCGCGTCCTATGCCGTGGATGGCGTGATGGTTGACGGCTTCTGGTATGAAAAAAATCCGCAGGACGAGTGGATGGTCGAAACCTACGCCGAGAACATCGAGGCGGGCGACTATCGCCGTCACAGCGTGGATACCCTGCTTCTGGCGATGAAGGCGGCGGTGAAAGAGGCAAATCCGAAAGCACTGTTCGGCGCGGCGACCGAGGCGGTCTGGGCGTCCGAAAAAGAAAATCCGAACGGCAGCGCCACCACGGGTGCGCAGTCGTATTATGACAACTTTGCCGATTCGCTTTCTTGGGCGACCTCCGGCGAATTGGATTTTCTTGTGCCGAAAATCGGCTATGCAATCACGGATGACGATATGAGCTACCGAACCATTATCGAATGGTGGAGCGAGCAGGTCTCTGCTTCCACCAAATTGTATACCGCCAATATGGCAGATATGGTCGGGGATGGCTTTGAAAAGAAATACGAAATTGTCCACCAGATTCAGGTCAACCGCAACCACGACGTGGACGGACACATTCTGTGCAGCTATGAAGCACTGCACGATTCTTCAAACGAAATTATGTCGGTAATTGCGCCGCTGTATACAAAGGACAGCGTGTTTGATATGTCGGCGAACATTACGGTGAAAAAAGGCTTCAAATGCACCCGTCCGGGAAAGAGCACCACGGTGTCGTACAGCACGTATTATATCACCGGTATCTGTGACCCCGATCTTCCCGTGTATATGAACGGCAAGGAACTGACGGATATCGGCAGTGCGGGTGTGTTCGGCGCGTTCGTGGATCTTGAAGTGGGGAGCAATGTGTTCACGTTTACGCAAGGCTCCGAATCGGTTACCGTGACGGTCAACCGCAAGGAAACGACCTCCTCTTCGACGACGGACAAAATCTCCGGAATGTTCCCGTCCTATGATGATTTCATCTATGCCGGAAAAGAAACGACCATAACCTGTACGGCGCCTGCCGGTGCGACGGTTACGGCGACGCTCGGCGGAAAAACCTATACCCTTCAGCAGCAGAAAACCGCATCGGACGGGACGGCGGTTCGTTTTTCGGCAACTATCACCGCTCCCGATGCTTCTTCGTCGGGAAAAACGGATGACCTCGGAAAAGTGACCTATGCGCTTTCCTACAACGGGATAAAGAGCAGCTATACCTCCACCGGAAAGGTGTTCTGCGTCGGGAAAAACGCGCGGGCGGCGGTGAAGGTGATCGAGCCGCTGGGACTCGGCACGGTGTACGCCAAGGCGGATTCCAACAGCGATGTGACGGCTTATCTGTACACCGGTACGGTAGAATATATCACCGGTTCTTCCGGCAGCTTCTTCACGCTCCCGATGGGCGGCTATATTCCGAAAGCCAGTGTGGATCCCGTGGCGGGAAAAGTGGATTTGTCGCACGAATTCACGAAGGCAACGCTGAAAACCTATGACGGCTATGAAAAAATCACGCTGACCTCCGATCGGCGCACGGCGTTCACCGCTTCCATGACCGAGGACAAATTGGTGCTGACGGTGTATAACGTCACCGACGCGGCAAAGGTCAATGTGGCGGGCAGCCGCGTGCTTGCCGATTGCACGGTGACCAAAAAGAGCGACAGCGTGACCTATACGTTCACGCAGACCTCCAAAAAGGCGCTGTGGGGATACCATGTCAGCTATGAGGGGAACAACACCTGCCTGACGCTGAAATATCCGCCCACAATCAGTAATGATGCGAAAAAGCCGCTCAGCGGCATCACGGTCATCGTCGATCCCGGACACGGCGACTATGACGTCGGCGCGTGGGGAACGGCGGGACTGTCCGGTCCCTGCGAGGCGGATCTGAACATGGCGATCAGCGAAAAATTGGTCAAAAAGCTCAAAGATCTCGGTGCCACGGTGTACAGCACCCGCACGACGGAGATCAAGACGGACTTTGAAGGACGCCTCGGATTCTCAGATGCCATCAAACCGGATTTCTTCATTTCGATTCATCACAATAGTGTAAACACCAATGTCAATATGGGCAAACCCAACGGCGTGGAAGTGTTCTACCATTCGCCGATCAATTCCAAGGTGTTTGCACAGAATCTGGTGAACAAGCTGCATGAGTACACCGGACGCAATATTCGCGGAAAGGGCGCGATTTATGCCGATTACCGCGTCACCCGAATGTATTATTGCCCCTCTGTGCTGGTCGAGGTCGGCTTTGTCCCCAATCCTGTGGAGTATTCCGAACTGGTCAAACCCGAGATGATCGAAAAAGAAGCTCAGGCGTTGGTGGACGGACTCGTCAAGACGGTGAAGGAATATTGATATGAAGGACAAATTGCGGCAATTGCTGCTGGCGGAGGGCGTGAGCGATGTCGGCTTCGGGAAAACCGAGGACGGCGTGGACGGCATGAATCACGTGCTGTCTGTGGTGGTTCGCCTGTCCGACGCGGTGATCGACGGGATCACCGATCAACCGACCCATGCCTATTTTCATCATTACCGCACGGTCAATGCGTTTCTTGACCGTGCGATCCTCAAAGCGGGACTCTGCCTGCAACAGCACGGCTTCCGCTATTTTCCCGTGGCGGCTTCGCAAAGCATCAACACGGACGGAAAGTACTACGAAGGGCTGTATTCCCACAAAAAAGCGGCGGTCTGCTGCGGCTTGGGCGGAATCGGGAAAAACTCGCTTTTTCTGCACAAAGATTTCGGACCGTCGGTGCGGTTGGGAACGCTGTTCACCGATTGTGACTTCGGCTGCGGGAAAAGCGCGCCATTGGCAGTGTGTGACGGGTGCGATCTGTGTGTGAAAGCCTGTCCCGCCATGGCAATTAAAGGGGCAATGTGGCACGAGGGCATTTCGCGCGAAGAAATGTTCGACCCGAAAGCGTGCAGCGAGTATATGAAAAAGAATTTTCAACAGATCGGACGCGGGGCGGTTTGCGGAATCTGCATCCGTTGCTGTCCGAAACGAGGGGGACAAGCTCGGTGATTTATGTAACGGGGGACACCCACGGCGACATCCGCCGTCTGTCGAAAGCCAAACAGCTGAAGAAAGGGGATACTCTGATTGTTTGCGGCGATTTTGGCTTTCTGCGCGGCGCAGAGGACGAGGCAAAGACGCTTGATCAGCTCAAACGACTGCCATATACGGTGCTGTTTGTGGAAGGCGCGCATGATCGCTGTGACCGTCTGAAGGAATATCCGACCGTCCTTTTCGGCGGATCGGAGGCGGTAAAAATCGCGGACAACCTGTATTGGCTGCTCCGCGGACGGGTGTATAATGTGGAAAATAAACGAATTTTTGCCTTCGGATCGGGACTGAGCGAGCATTACGGGATGCTTGAAGCGGACGATCCCGACGCGGGAACGCTTCCCACGCTGCAGGAGAAGGAGCTGGGAAGAACGACACTGGAACACAACGGCAGCGCGGTGGATGCGGTGATCAGCTACGACGCGCCGACCAGTGCGAAAGGAATGCTCGGCGAAATGGAGGTGGACGAACTGAACGCCTATTTTGACGAACTGAGCAAGACGATTTCCTGCGATCGGTGGTATTTCGGAAGATATCATAAGGACAAGAATCTGACGCGGATTTTCCGCGCGGTGTACAAAGAAGTTTTGCCGCTTTGAATAAAAACGCAGGGTGCCTGTCGGATGAAGGAACCTGCCCAAGGCGAAAGCTTTGGGCAGGTTCCTTTTGCGCAGTGAGGAGGGCAAACAAAGAATGAAAAAACGCCGCAATGACGACAATGAAGTGACCCCAAAAAGTTAGACAAAAAATAAGAATAAAAATTGTTCAAGCTAC
>ERZ808246.2714-NODE-2714-length-10735-cov-11.009270_pt1 | contig 10735 bp, 6 predicted proteins | sample MGYA00521083_ERZ808246 | MGnify/ENA primary metagenome ERZ808246 (study PRJEB31516, sample SAMN03275577) | gut metagenome | biome: mammalia-associated habitat; material: feces | host: Papio cynocephalus | place: Kenya | collected 2012-07-07 ...
CATGGGCGGCCCGACCGGCCCTGGCCTGAACCCGGCCCGCGACCTGATGCCGCGTCTGCTGCACTCCATCCTGCCGATCCCGAACAAGGGCGATTCCCGTTGGGGCGAGGCCTGGATCCCGGTCATCGCTCCGATTTGCGGCGCGATTCTCGGTGCGTTCCTGTTCAACGTGCTGTTCGCCTGAACCTCGTTCGCGTGATCATACGGCCCGCTGCCTTGTGCGGCGGGCTTTTTATTGCCGTTGCACGTGGTCTTGCGCATGCCTTCGTGCTGCGGTCTTGCGCGTGGAATCGGCGTAGGGCGTATCCGTTGCGCCGAGCGCAATATGGGATTATCGCGCATTCGGCACCGGGATATGGTGTGATTGTTTTCGGAACATTCGGAAGGGAAGGTGCCGTATGCAGACTGCGATTGCGATTGCCTTGGCCGTGCTCATCACGGTCGGGATCGCCTGGTTCTTCTTCGCGCCGCGCAAGGCATATCGGGCCCGCATCGACGGCGATATGCAGGAAGCGGTGATCGAGGTGAAAGGCGGGTACAGCCCGTCGGTCATCGAGGCCGAGGCCGGCATGCCGTTGCGGCTGGTGTTCGACCGCAAGGAGGACGGCGAATGCTCGTCGCACGTGGTGTTCTCCGATTTCGGCGTGGATCGCATGCTGCCGGCGTTCCGCACCACCACGCTCACCTTGGACCCCACCGAGCCGGGGGAGTACGGCTTCGCCTGCGGTATGAACATGCTGCATGGCACGCTGAAGGTGATTCCCGGCAAGCATCATGCGGCTTCCGCCTCCACGTCTTCCGCGGCGTCGGCTTCCGCTCCGGCGGCCCGCAACCGCACATCGGCCGGCGAGCCGGGCGGCACCATCCCCGAAGCGGACGAGGAACGCATTCAAGACATCAACAACGCGCACGAAATCACCACCCTGATCCGCAGGCTCGTGGTCGCCGCCGTGTGCACCATCCCGGTATTCTGCTCGTCCATGCTCATGCTGTACCCCATGCCGGCCTGGGCACAACTGCTGTGCATGCTGCCCGTGATCGGCTACGCCGGACTGCCGATCTTCCGCAGCGGCTGGGCCGCCATCACGCATCGCGCCCCCGAAATGAACGCGCTGGTCACCATGGGCACCGCGGCCGCGTTCCTGTATTCGCTGGTCGTCACCTTCGCACCGGGCATACTGCCGCAGAACGCGCGCGAACCCTACTACGAAGCCGTGGGCGTGGTGATCACGCTGATGCTCGTCGGCCAGCTGCTCGAAGCGAAGGCGCGCAAAGGCACCGGTGAGGCCATCCGGTCGCTGATGGGACTGCGACCGGCAACCGCGTGCGTGATTCGCGGCGGCGAGGAACAGAACATCCCCATCGACAACGTCGCCGTAGACGACATCATCGTGGTACGCCCGGGGGAGCGCCTGCCCGTGGATGGCATCGTGGTCGAAGGCATCTCGTCGGTCGACGAGTCGATGATCACCGGCGAACCGATGCCGGTGCGCAAAACCGTGGGCGACGAAGTGACCGGCGCCACGGTCAACGGCGCCGGCGCGCTGCGCTACCGCGCCACGAAAGTCGGCAAGGACACCATGCTCGCGCACATCGTGGCGATGGTGAAAACCGCGCAAAGCTCGAAGGCGCCGGTGCAACGCCTGGCCGACCGCATCAGCTCCATATTCGTGCCGGCGGTAGTGCTCATCGCCGTATGGTCGTGCGCACTATGGTTCGCCTTCGGACCGGACCCGCGCGTCACGCACGCGCTGGTCGCAGCGGTGTCCGTGCTGCTCATCGCCTGCCCGTGCGCGCTCGGCCTGGCCACGCCACTGTCGGTGATGGTCTCCACCGGACGCGCGGCGCAGATGGGCGTACTGATCCGCTCCGCAGAGGCGTTGGAACTATCCGGGCATGTGAACGCCGTCGTACTCGACAAGACCGGCACCATCACCGCAGGCAGGCCCTCGCTCACCGACGTGCTGCCGTTGGGCGTCTGGAGATCGAACACGGACGGTCTGCTGGCGCTCGCCGCCGGAGCCGAACACGATTCGGAACATCCCCTGGCCGCGGCGATCGTTGCCGAAGCGTCGAAACGCGGTCTCGCGCCGGGCGATTCGCACCGCGAGGCATTCCAGGTCCATGCCGGACTCGGCGTGACCTGCACTGTGGACGGGCACGCCGTGGCCGTGGGCAATACCGACCTCATCGACCGTCTGGACGTGGGTATGCCCAGCGTGGGCGACGAGGATCTGGACGCCATCATCGCCGATATGGAACGGCTCTCCGACCAAGGCAAGACGCCGATGCTGGTCGCCGTGGACGGCGAGCTTGCGAGCATCATCGCCGTGGCCGATACCGTCAAACCGGATTCGGCGCAGGCCATCGACGCATTGCGCTCTCACGGCATCGCCGTCACCATGCTCACCGGAGACAACGAGACCACGGCCGCCGCCGTCGCGCGGCAGGTGGGCGTGGACCATGTAATCGCCGGGGTCCGCCCCGAGAACAAGGCCGATGAGATCGCCAGACTGCAGGCGCAGGGCTACACGGTGGCCATGGTGGGCGACGGCATCAACGACGCACCCGCCCTGGCCCGTGCGGACGTGGGCTTTGCCATCGGTACCGGCACCGACGTCGCCATCCAATCCGCCGACGTCACCCTGATGAGCGGCTCGCTCATGGGGCTGGTGCACGAGATCGACCTGGCCCACGCGGCATTGCGCAACATCGGCCAGAACCTGGGCTTCGCGCTCGGCTACAACAGCGTGGGCATCCTGATCGCGGCAGGCGCGTTGTACCCGTTCACCGGCATGATGCTCAACCCGATGATCGCCGGCGCGGCTATGGCGTTCTCGTCGCTGTGCGTGGTGACCAACGCCAGCAGACTCCGCCTGTTCGACCCGGCGAAACACTATGACTACCAAGTAAGGAACAACACACAGAAAGGAACCATCATGGGTTTGTTCAGCGATCATAAGGCCAAGAACGGCTGCTGCTGCGGCGGCCACGCCAGCGCCTCCGAAGGGGCGAAGGACCCGGTGTGCGGCATGAGCGTGAACCCGGCCTCCGCCGCGGCCACCCGCGAATACGAGGGCAAGACCTACTTCTTCTGCAACCCCGGCTGCGCCGAGACCTTCGACAAGAGCCCCGCGAAGTACGCCGCCTGAACCGCTTCGCGGCTCCGGCTCCGCAAGTGTTGGGGGCGCGGCGGCCGGCAAACCGCCCCGGTAGGCGTGCATTTCGCCTATGTGTGGCAGATTCTCGGCCGCGGCCGCATGCATCTCGCTTACGTGTGGCACCGATTGCGTCATACCCGAGACCTCGCCCTTGAAATACCAAGGAAGAGGCCTCGGGTTTCGCATATCACCTGCCACACGTAAGCGAGATGCATCTGGTCTGTATGCGCAATCTGCCACACGTAACGCGAATAGCGGCCTGTAGCGTGGGGTTGCCATACTGAAAACCATGAACGTGACTTGGATTCTCATGGTGTTGACATTGTTGATCGGTCTGGCGGTGGGGGCCGTCGCCGGATTCAGCGTGGGCAGATCGCGCACCCAAAGCGACACGCGCCAACCATATGCCGGCAACGGCGACAACGTCGCCTCCCTGAACGAACAGCTCGAAGCGGCCCGGATCGAGATCTCGCAGCTGGAAACCTCACGAGCCCAGCTGCGCGCCCACCTGGACGGGGCGAACCAGCAGCTCGCATTCGTCAAGAACCAGCTGGCCCAAGCTCAGCAGGCTGAACAGATCCGCATCGAACACGAGCGCGAACGCGCCGCGGCGCAGGCCGAAACCCAACGGCAGGAAGAGGCCCGCCGCCTGCAGGAACAGAGCCGCGTGATCGAGGCGCTCGCCCCCGTGCAGAAGAATCTCGACGCGTTGCAGAACAAGGTCGAGCAGATCGAGGAGGGACGCAAACGCGAAATGGGCGCGCTCGGCCAGCAGCTCAAGGGCCTGGGTGACCAGCAGGCGCGTCTCGACAAGGAAACGAACGCGCTGTCCGCCGCACTGCGCAACAACAAGGTCCGTGGCGCATGGGGCGAGGCGCAGCTGCGCAACATCGTGGAATCCGCCGGGCTGCTCGAACACGTCGACTTCGACACGCAGGTGGTGGTCACCGATGCGGAAGGCCATGTGCAGCGTCCGGACATGATCATCCATATGCCGGGCGGCAAGACGATCCCGATCGACGCGAAGGCCCCGTACGCCGACTACCAGCGTGCCTGCGAGATTCCGGACACCGCGCCTGCCGAGGAGCTGGCGCGCAAATCCGAATTGCTGCAACGTCACGCCAAGGCGGTGCGCGAGCACGTGAAGACCTTGGGAAACAAGGCGTATTGGAACGCGTTCAGCGATGCGCCGGATTTCGTCATCGCGTTCATCCCCAACGAATCGCTGCTGCAGGCCGCACTCGAAACCGATCCGACGCTGATGGACGACGCGTTCGCCCAGAAGGTGGCGCTGACCTCGCCGGTCACCCTGTGGGCGGTGCTCAAGTCCGTGGCCTACGCGTGGCAGCAGCAAAGCCTGACCGATGACGCGAAGATGCTGTTCGACCTGTCGCGTGAACTGTACGACCGGTTCGTGGTGCTGGGCGAGCGCGCCACCAAACTGGGTTCGGCGATCACCAAGACGGTCAGCGCCTACAATGCGTTCGCCTCTTCGCTGGAATCGAGGGTGCTGGTCACTGCGCGCAAACTGCAACGCGTCGACCAGAGCAAGATCATCGAGCCGGTTGAGATGATCGCGCCCGAGAAAGCGGATATCCGCGAACTGACCGCTCCGGAGACCAGCAAGGAGTGAGCGGAGTCTGCGAGGAGTTCGTGGGTAGTCCTTGAGGAGCCCGTGGGGAGCATGTGAGGAGTCCGCGGGGAAGAGGGGTTCGTACACTGGCAGCTATGACTGATTCTGGATTTCGCCCCACCGGCGTGAGCGGGTCGCGCGCCGACGCCGCCACCACGAGTTTCGCATCCCTCGAACCGCGCGACCAGCTACTTGAGCTGCTGCGCGAACGTGCGGCCGGCAAGCCGTTCTCCGAACTGTCCGCCGTGACCTTCGACCATCGCGGTGCCACGGTGGTGGGCCATCTGCTGCTCGACGCGCTGGAGGACGCCGGGTATTCCGTCGATGATTTCGACGCGGTGGGTGCGCTGACCGCCGCCGCGGTGCCGCTGGTGATTTCGGTGGTGCAGGCCGCCGCATCCCGTGGCGAGGACGTCGACGGATTCGTGATGGATTTCGTATATCCGTCGATCAAGGGCCCATCGATCAAAGACAAGCGTGTGGTGCTGCTCGACGCCTGGCTGTCCGAGAAATCCTATGTGCAGACCTCCTCGCTGGTCACCCTGCGCAACGGCAACGAATTGAGCCTCGACTTCTCCGTGGCGGAGCATGAAGGCGCAAGCGTGGTGGCCGTGGCCTCCATGGTGGGCGGCATCGGCGGCGGCGACACGAAGCATATCGAAGTGATCAACCCCGTCACCGACGAACGCCACGAGCTGCCGTTCGTGCAGCTGTTCGACGAAGCCGAGCTGCACTGATGCACGCGCCGCACCCCATCGACGTGGCCGCAAAGGCCTCCGGCGAACCCACGTTCCGCGAGATCGGCGTAGGGCCTTGGGAACAGGCCCACCCGAACGAACCCCGTCCGGTCGGTCCGCAATACGATCCGCAACTGCTCGACGAGGGCGACCGCCGCAACGTGCTCGACCGGTATCGGTACTGGTCGGTCGCCGCGATCAAGGCCGATCTGGATGCGCGTGGACGTCACGATTTCGAAGTCGCCGTGGAAAACTGGACGCACGATTTCAACATCGGTTCCATGGTGCGCACGGCGAACGCGTTCCAGGCCCGCCGCGTGCATATCGTCGGCCCGCACAAGTGGAACCGCAAGGGCGCGCTCATGACCGAGCTGTACCAGCACGTCGAAAACCACCCGTCGATCGCGGAATTGGTGGAATGCTGGCATAACCGCATCGCCGGCGAAATCGCCGCAGCCAAGGCCGAAGCCGGTGCCGCCGCGTTCCATACGCACGAAGCCGCCGCGCGTGGCGATCAGGCCGCGCTCGCCGCATGCACCGCACGGGTGGACGCCGCCGAGGCGCGCATCCGCGAGCTTGAAGCCTCCCGCGTGATCGCCATGGACATCATTCCCGGCGCGGTTCCGATGGAACGGTACGTGTTCCCCAAGCGCTGCCTGCTGCTCTTCGGTGCCGAAGGGCCCGGGCTGAGCAAGAAGGCCCTGGAATTGGCCGATGACGTGGTCTATATCTCCCAGTTCGGCTCGGTGCGTTCGATCAACGCCGGTGCCGCCGCGGCCGTGGCCATGCACAGCTGGATCGCGCGGCACGCGCGGATCGGTGGCGTGGCCGAATAGACACGCGCCCGGCATTTCGGGCCTGGCTATGGGGTTTGGTCTGGTTTGGTGTTGTTTGGCTGTTTGTGTTGGCGTGGTGTTGTTTGGCGTTGTTTGCGTTGGCATCATCGGTGCTGATGCCGGCGGTACTGCCTAGTGGTGTGGTCTGATAATGCCGATTGGTGGTGCTTGCGCATCATAAGGTCCTCAACCATTCAATGAAAGACTGGCTGGTGATGTTGTCGTTACTGCTGCTGACTGCTAATACCAATGTCGGTATCGGTACGGACCGGTGTTTTTTCCTGATATCGGCTGGTGTTGGTGCTGTTACTGCTGTCGACCGTTGGTATCGGTATGGACCGGCGCTGTTCCTGATGCCGGCTGGTGTTGGCCGATGATGTGGCCTGATGGTGTTGCATGCCCTAAGGTAATCAAACTGTTCATTAAAGAACTGCCCGATGGTGTTAATACTTCTGCTGCTGATGCCGATACCAGTGTCGGTATCGGTACGGGCCGATGCTGCTTCTGATGCTGGCTGGTGCCGTCATTTGTTGGCATCGCTCTGATATCGGCTGGTGTTGGCGCTGCTCTCTGACGCAGGTGCCGTTCCTTCTGCGGTTGCTTTCTGCGCCATGCTTCGCTAAGCCGTTCTCCTCCTCACGGCGTTTTCTGCGCCGATATGTTCCTGCCGCATCGACTCCGCCATCGCCCCATCCGTCCCGTCCAATCCGTTCCAGCCCCTTTCAATCCGTTCACCACATTCAGTCCCGCCCGTCCATTTTTCCCATTGACTGGATGTTTTGGTCGTGTCAGAGGCGCCCAGGCGGGTGTTTTTCCCATTGACTGGATATTTTTGTCGTGCTGGCGGCACCTAATCGGTTGTTTTTCCCACCGGTTGGATGTTTTTGGCGTTTGAATGGCGTGTAGGAGGGTGTTTTTATCCAGTCAGTGGGAGGAATGGCCGATAAGTAGTGGCTGAGCGTCCGTATTCATCCAGCCGCTGGGAGGAATTGCCCTGAAGCGACCTCTGAGCGTCCGATTTCTTCCACTGGCTGGGTGTTTTGGTCGTGTCAGAGGTGCCCAGGCGGGTGTTTCTCCCATTGACTGGGTGTTTTGGTTGTGTCAGCGGCGTCTGATCGGGTGTTTTTCCCACTGACTGGATGTTTTTGCCGTCTTAGAGGTATGTACGAGGGCAGAATCCTCCAGCCAGTGGGTGAATTGGGCGAGTGGGATTATCGGCGGGATCATTGATTGGGGTTTATCGGGCGGATGTGCTTATCGGGTGGGCATGCGTATTGGGCGGAAAGCCCACCGGACGGCCGTGCGTATCGGACGGACCTATCCAAGAATTCAGCAAACCGTCGGCACCCCCGCTCTGCGCAGCTTCGCCACCATTGGCTTTATCTGCAGCACATCATTGAACGTGAGTCGTACGATATCCGTGACCCCGGCACGACGAAGCCCTTGCTCACGATTTCGTTCCAATTGGACGGTCTCATGGATGCTTCTGTTGCCAGTCATTTCCGGATCGACGTATTTGGCCGTACCGTCGAACTCGCAGACGATGGTTCTGCCGTCATCGGTCTGCCACAGAAAATCGACCCTGTACTGCTGCCCGGTTGCGGGATCCGTGATGACGACCTGCAATCGCGGTTCCGCAAAACCGGATTCGATCATCGTCCCGCGCGCAAAGGACTCGCCGCCGTTCTCGCTTGCCGCATTGGTGTGGCGGAGCAGCTTGATGATGTTCGAACAATCGCGAGTGGTGAGCGAACATTCCTTCAGCAGCGCTTCTTCGTTCAGTCCCTCCGCCGCCGCGGAATCGAAAATCGGCAGTGCGCCGCGGAATCCTTGTGTATTGCCGCAGTCGACAAGCGTGCGGGCCTTATTTGTGGCCGGAATGCCGTTCACGGTCACCGCATCGTGCTTCGGATATGGACTGTAGATGACGTGAAGTTTGTCATGCGGCCGATATGAGCCATGCGTGGGAAGCGTGATGGTTATTTCATGATGGAGGAACCACTGGTGTTCGAAACCGTATGCGGCTGCTGCGGTGAGCCCGGCGAATACCCAGTTCGGGTGCTTTTCCGTAAGCGCGCGTGCCATATGCAGCGATTGCTCGGCGCCATTGAGCCGGTTCCAGTATTCGCAGCGGGAATACAGTCCGGGGTACGGTTTGGCCAGCTCGCCCGCGAGGTACCTTCGATAGAGCCCTTTTTGGATGAGCGGATCTGTGCTGTAGGCGCAGCATTGTGCCTGTTCGGACTGGTCAAGCAGTCGGTCGATTTGAGGATAAGCTTTCATGATTTTGACGCTATCCCGTGGAAGTTGCTCTTGAAAAGCCTGAACGCCGATTGTGGATAACTCACGGCTTTCCGCGTGTCGGCGGTTGCGATTTTGCATGGGATGGCGTGGCGTGCCCGTAAGGAGGGGGATTGCCCTGGAACGGCTTCCGTTTGTCCATTTCTCCCATTGGCTGGATGTTTTGGTCGTGTTGGCGGTACCTTAGCGGTTGTTTTCCCCACTGACTGGATATTTTCGTCGTGTCAGCGGCGTTTAATCGGTTGTTTTTCCCATTGACTGGGTGTTTTGGCGTCTGAGTGGCGTGTATGCGGGTGTTTATCCAGTCAGTGGGAGGAATGGTCTCTGATTGGGTTTTCAACGTCTTGTTTCTTCCAGAGGCTGGATGATTTGGTCTGCTGGCTGGATTTGAGCGTCCGCATCTTCCAGTCGCTGGATGATTTGGTCGCCTAGGCGATGATTATGCGGGCAATTCATCCAGTCAGTGGAGGGTTTCGTCTTTTTGCGGTTCGTGATGTGAAGAGGTGCCGGATGGAACCCGGATGGAACGGGACGGTTTCGAGATGATGTTGGGCCGGGTGCCGATCAAGCGCCAATCCATCACCATCCGACCGTCAGCCGACCACCAAGCGGACTGCCAACCGGCATCAACCGAGCACCAATCGACCACCAGCCGACCACCAGCCGACCGCCAACCGGACCACCGCGGCGACGCAATGCGCCTGTGCACCGGCCTGGAGGGGAGAGGAGGGGAGAGAGGGAGCGGCGATTGAGCCGTCATCAGCCAGGGCCTGAGTCGCAGCCGATTGGGTCCGGGCCGGCGCGAAATAGGGCACGTGCTCGTCACACAGACGCGATAATGTTGAAGCCATGCCTACTTTCACCAAAGAAGAAATCGTGCATTTGGGCGATCTGGCCCGAATCGCACTGAGCGATGAAGAAATTACCCGCCTGCAGGGCGAGCTGAACGTCATTGCCGACTCCATCGATATGGTTCAGGAAGTCGCCACCGACGACGTCGAACCGACCGCGAACCCGATTCCGCTGGAAGCGTATCTGCGTCCCGATGTTCCCGAGGAGCCGCTGACCCAGGCCGAGGCGCTTGCCGGCGGCCCGAAGACCGAGGCGGGCATGTTCGTTGCCCCGCGCATTCTGGGAAGCGAGGAGTGAGCATGGCAAACGTAGCAGATCTGGTCAAGCTTTCCGCCGCCGAAATGGGCGCGGCGATCAAGAAGGGCGAAGTGTCCAGCCGTGAACTGGTCGACGCCCATCTTGAGGTCATCGAAGCCGCCGAGCCGAGCGTGGATGCCTTCCTGAAGGTCTCCGCCGACGAGGCCCGCGAGCAGGCCGACGCCTTCGACGCCAAGAGCGCCGACGAGAAGGCCGCCATGCCGGAGCTGGCAGGCGTGCCGATCGCGATCAAGGACATGATCGTGACCAAGGGCATCGAGACCACCGCCGCATCCAAGATCCTCGAAGGCTGGATTCCTCCGTACGACGCGACCGTCATCGAAAAGCTCAAGGCCGCCGGCATGCCGATCCTCGGCAAGACCAACCTGGATGAGTTCGCGCAGGGCTCCTCCACCGAGCATTCCGCATTCAAGACCACCCACAACCCGTGGGATACCGACCGCGTTCCCGGTGGTTCCGGCGGTGGTTCCGCTTCCGCCGTCGCCGCGTTCGAGGCCCCGTTGGCCCTCGGCACCGATACCGGCGGCTCCATCCGTCAGCCGGGCGCACTGACCGGCACCGTCGGCGTCAAGCCCACCTATGGCGGCGTCTCCCGTTTCGGCGCCATCGCCATGGCCTCTTCGCTGGACCAGATCGGCCCGTGCTCCCGTACCGTGCTTGACTCCGCGCTGCTGCAGGAGATCATCGGCGGCCACGACAAGCGCGACTCCACCTCCATTCCGGAAGGCCCGCGTCCGATGGTCGCTGCCGCCCGCGAAGGCATGAAGCGCGATCTGAAGGGTCTCAAGGTCGGCCTGATCAAGGAGCTCGGCGGCGACGGTTTCCAGCCGGGCGTCGAGGCTCGTTTCAACGAGGGCGTGAAGAAGCTTGAGGAAATGGGCGCGGAGGTCACCGAGG
>ERZ808246.2715-NODE-2715-length-10735-cov-4.937266_pt1 | contig 10735 bp, 8 predicted proteins | sample MGYA00521083_ERZ808246 | MGnify/ENA primary metagenome ERZ808246 (study PRJEB31516, sample SAMN03275577) | gut metagenome | biome: mammalia-associated habitat; material: feces | host: Papio cynocephalus | place: Kenya | collected 2012-07-07 ...
TCAGGTCGTGACGGGTCTGGCCGCCCCACCAGGTCATGCGGATGGTCACATCACCATCTGCAGCGGATGCAGCTGCGCTGCCGGAAGCAGCAGTGGAAGAAGCGGCGGTGGAGCTTGCGGAACTGCCGCCGCATGCGGCGAGCGCACCGGCCATACCAGCGACACCAGCAGCTTTCAGGAAACTTCTGCGAGAGATCTTCATAATTTGTTCCTCCATTTTCCTTCGTGTTTTCGTTACAGTAGAGCCGTCGCTCCCCGGTTTGTGCACACCCTTTTGTTGATTCTATTGTATCGCTTTTTTTCAAAAACAAAATGGAAAATGCCGGTCTTTCTCTTGGAAAAAACCGACATTTTCTCATGGATACTTTCTGAAATTTTAGTGCTTGTTTCTATATTCCGTCGGCGTCACGCCGCAAATTTTACGGAACACCTTGGAAAAATACTGTCCGTCCAGCGGGTAACCCACCAGTTCCGCCAGACGGCTGATCTTCATATCGGGCTGATACTCCAAAAGCCGCTGTGCCTGCGTGATGCGGCAGTGTTCCAGATAACCTGAAAAACGTGTGCCGGTCATCTGGGAGAAAATGCGCCGCAGGTGATCCTCGCTCATGAATAACCGCTCCTGTGCGATGGTCTGCAAGCCAAACTCCGGCTCGGAGAGATTTTCATAAATGGCGAGGAAGATCTCCCGGCTGCGGGCATCCGGCTGGGGCAGGTTCCACGCAGCAGTCAGGGCATCGGCCCATGCGGACAGGGAGTCTTCCGGGGCAGCTTTTCCCTCAAACAGCAGCCGCCACGCCAGCTCGCAAAGCTGTTCCCGCTGTTTCGGGCGGTAGTTTTTGACCTCCATCTTTGCAAACGAAAGGGCCAATTCCTGCAGCAGTTCTTCGTAGCTGCCCGCCTGCTGCAGGCGGCGGAAATCAAAAATCTCGTTGACGGTTTCGGGCAGGGCCGTGTTCTGGCTGGGACGCAGAAGAGCAGTTTCGTTTTCATCCGGGTTCAGCCGCAAAAGCTCCTGCACCTGCTGGAACAGGATAGAAAGTTCATCCAGCGTCCCCACCCGGCTGGCAGCGGAGAGCATGGTGGTCGTTTCAAACCGCTTGAACTCCTTCTTGAGCACCTGTACCGCATTTTCAATGCTGGGGTTTGCAGCGGCATCGGCCAGCACCAGCACATCCCGGTCAATGCCGGTGGTCATGAGTAGCGTGCCATCCGGCAGCAGGTCCCCCAGCATATTGCCGACAACGTATCGCTCCAGCGAATCAAAGCCGCACTTGAGCCGGAAGTCCAGCAGCAGCACCGAACGTTCTGCACCGCCCAAGTCTTCAAGCAGCTGGCGTGTTCCGCTGCTGCCGGTGGCCCGGCCAAGCAGCAGATCACGGAACAGTTGTTCCCGTGCGTAGGGCTTGAGCATCCGTGCTTCCGCTTCCACTTTTTCGGAACGGGCATTCTGGGCACGGGTCTCTTCCAATTCGGCAATGGCCTTGTTCAGCACCGGAATCATCTTGGATTCGTCGCAGGGCTTGAGGATGTAGTGCCGTACGCCCAGTTCCATGGCCTGACTGGTAAATTCATAGTCTCCATAACCGGAAAGCACCACGAAGGTCATATCCGGGTACTGCGCTTTCGCTTGCCGGATCATCTCAATGCCGTTCATCACCGGCATCTTGATGTCCACGATGGCGAGGTCGGGCTTGTACTTTGCAATTTTTTCAAGGCCTTCGGCACCATTCCGGGCCGTGCCGACCACCTTCATTTCATAAGAATCCCATGGGATGAACTGCGCCATTCCCTCGCGCTCGATCTCCTCATCGTCCACGATCAACAGCGTATGCAAGCGGATTCCTCCTTCTCCTTTTCTTCTGCCTTTAGAATAATATACCTTATTATAATTTTCAAGCCCCGACTCTAAAATGTCGCTTTGCTTCAAGAAGAATGTCGGATTTATACAGGCGAAAATCGAAAAAGTGTGCTATTCTAAAGCCACAGGAATTCCGCAGCGTGCAGCTCCGAGGTGCTCCATTTTCCACAACAACCACCCGGAGTGCGGAAACCTTCCAGACCTTTTTGCTCTGGTTTTCTCCTTCTTCATCATAAGCATAAAAGCAGCCGTTTGTTAATGTCGGCTGCTTTTGTGTTATACTGGATAAAAATATAGCAGGAGGCGTTTGTTATGTCTTTGTGGATCAACGATGGACTGCATGAAGCAGCAGATGATATTCGTTCCTTTTTGTTGGTGGGCCAATCCAATATGGCCGGCCGCGGTGACCTGACCGCTGAAAATGCCATCACCGCTCCGGATTGCTTCATGCTGCGGATGGGCCGCTGGCAGGAAATGAGCGAGCCCATCAATGTAGACCGTGCCGTGGCAGAAGGTTCCTGCCCCCGCAGCGGCGCAAACCTTGCCGCCAGCTTTGCGGCGCAGCTGCAAAAAGAAACCGGGGCTAAAATCGGCCTGATCCCCTGCGCCGATGGCGGCACTCGCATCAGCCAGTGGCAGCCGGGCGAAGTGCTGTTCGACCATGCCGTTTTTCAGGCAAAGCTGGCCATGCGGACTTCTGCGCTGACTGCGATCCTGTGGCATCAGGGCGAAAGCGACTGCCTTGCCCCGGAGCAGCTGGAAGCCTACCCGGAGCAGTTCCTGCGCACCATGCGGGCTTTCCGGGATGAGCTCGGAGACCTGCCCATCGTGGTGGGGGAACTAGGCTACCCGGAGAACGGATTTCACGGCACCCCGGCCGAGCTGCTGAAGAAGTTCAACCGCCGTCTGCCGGAGCTGACCGCACAGCTGCCGAAGTGCGCTGTGGTATCTGCGGCCGGTTTGACCGCACGTCCGGACGGACTGCATTTTACGACCGAAAGCCTGCGGACTCTGGGCCTGCGCTATCTGGACACTTATAAAAGTTTGCGATAAGGAGTTTTTATGCCGAACCATTACTTCTCGCAGAATGGCTTGACCGCCTGTTGCACCGATACCACCATCACTCTGTTCTGGGACAAGCCCGCTCCTGCAAAGGCTGTGGAGAACTATACGATCCTGCTGAACGACACCGCCGCAGGCACGACTGACAAAACTCATTTCACCCTGGAACACCTGCACCCGGAAACGGAATATGTCTTGTTCGTCCAGTGGCGGGGCGGCGGTATGGGTGAGCTGACCGTCCGCACCACGTCTGCCAAACATCGTCTGGATGTGACCGCTGCGCCTTATTTTGCAGCAGGCGATGGCAAGGTCATGAACACTTCCGCCCTGCAAAAAGCCATTGATGACTGCACAGAAACCGAGTGCGTGTATTTCCCGGCGGGCGTATATCTGACCGGTGCCCTGCGGCTCCACAGCAATATGGAGCTGTATCTGGACGAAGGCGCAGTCTTGCAGGGAACCGCAAACCCCGAGGACTACCTGCCCCGTATTCCCAGCCGCTTTGAGGGCACCGAAATGGAGTGTTACAGCAGCCTGCTGAATCTTGGCACCCTCGACCACACCGCTGGGCCGAACTGCGAAAACGTGATCCTGCGGGGCAAAGGCACCATTGCCTCCGGCGGCAAGCTGCTGGCCAGCCGCATCATTGAAAGCGAGCGGGAACGGCTGAAAGAATATCTCGCCCAGAACGCAGACCTCGTGTCTTCCTGTGAAAATGCCGATACCATTCCCGGCCGTGTCCGCCCCCGCCTTGTCAACATGAGCAACTGCCGGAATATCTGGATGCAGGGGCTGGCCTTTGCCAACGGTGCCAGCTGGAACCTGCACATGGTCTACTCGGACCAGATCGTGACCGACCACTGCACCATCCAATCGGATGGTGTGTGGAACGGCGACGGCTGGGACCCAGATTCTTCCACCAACTGTACGATCTTCGCCTGCGAATTCTGTACCGGTGACGATGCGGTGGCCATCAAGTCCGGTAAGAACCCGGAAGGCAACGCCATCAACCGCCCGACAAAACACATTCGGGTGTTCGACTGCCACAGCGGTTTCGGCCATGGAATCTGCATCGGCAGTGAGATGAGCGGCGGCGTAGAGGATGTGAAGATCTGGGACTGTGATATGGCCGTGTCCACCTCCGGATTGGAGATCAAGGCCACGAAAAAGCGGGGCGGCTACGTCCGCAATGTGGAAGTGCGGGACTGCATCCTTTCTCATGTAATGGTCCATTCGGTGGGGTATAACGATGACGGCATCGGCTCCGATGTGCCGCCGGTGCTGGAAAATTTCCGCTATGAGCGAGTGACTCTGCTGGGCCGATTCATCGACCACGACCATATGTGGCATCCCTGCCCGGCCATTGAGCTGAAAGGCTTCGACGAGCCGGGGTACGAAGTAAAGCTTGTCCGCTTCAAGGATGTGATTCTGGAAGACAACAACGGCCCCGCCCAGAACATCCAGATGCAGCACTGCCAAAATGTCAGCTTTGAAAACGTGACCGTACGGGCAGGCGTTCCGCCAAAATAATCCGGATCCAAATGCCGGTTTTCTTCAAGAAAGCGGTCGTTTTTGTGCAACCGCATTTTATTCCGCTGTGCTACAATAAAGCCATAGAGAGGTGAAAGCAAAATGCTGTTTGGACGGTCCGAATTTATGCCGGAGGGCGCAGGCATCAGCCCGGATACTCCCCGCAAGAAAGGGCTTGCCCGGTTGGTTGAGATTTTGAGTCGTGATCTGGATGGCATTTTTCTGTCTGGCTCGCTGGCACTGCTGGCCTGTGTCCCTGCGGCGGGTCTGGTGGGGCTTGCCCTCTGGATGGGCAGTCTGCCGCTCTGCCTGTTGGCAGCTTTGTGCACCGGCTGGCTGGTGGGCCCGGCCTTGACCGGTCTCTATGATACCATCCTCCGTGCTCTGCGGGACGAGCCGGGTTTCTGGTGGCACACCTACAAGCGGGTGTGGAAGCAGAGCTTCAAGAGCAGTCTTCTTCCCGGTGAGGTGTTCACCGTGCTTTGGGCATTGGTCGTCTACGCAGCCTTTGCTCTGCCGCAAATGACCAATGTATCTGCAAGCTTTGCGCTGATTTTACTGCTGGATGTTGTGATTTTGCTGACGCTGGGCAGCTATTTCTGGATGCAGAACGCACTGTTTGAAAGTTCCACCAGCAAGAAACTTTCCAACTGTGTTCGGATGTTCCTCGGCTTTCTGCCCCAGACCGCACTTTCAGCGGTATTCCAGCTGGGTTACTGGCTGCTGATGGCAGTTGTCGTTCCGCACTGTGCGTTTGTGTTCCTGCTGACCGGATTGTGGGTCCCAAATCTGTTGGCAATGATGGCGGTGTATGCGCCCATTGAAAAAAGTCTGCATCTGGAAACGTTGATTCAAGAAAAACAGCAAGGCTAAGTTATTTTCTTCTCCTTCATTATAAACAGCAATTCTCCATTCTGCAAAAATGACCGTCCCATTGGGACGGTCATTTTTGCAAGTTCTTCTTATTCTACCACGATGGGCTTGTCCGGGTCTGTCTGCAAGCTTTCGCCGTTGGATGCAATGACCTGACGATACCACTCGTAGCTCTTCTTTTTGTAGCGTGCCAGCGTACCGGAGCCGTCGTTGTTCAGATCGACATAGATCATGCCATACCGCTTTTTGATCTCTGCCGTGGAGCAGGAGATCAGATCGATACAGCCCCAGCTGGTGTAGCCCAACACATCCACACCGTCGTGCAGTGCCTCGCTTACCTGCACCAGATGGTCGTTCATATAACGGATGCGGTAGTCATCTTCCACCGTAAAGCTGCCGTGACCATCCGGCACCAGCGTATCGTTGGCACCCAGACCATTTTCCGCAATGAACAGCGGCTTATGATACCGGCTGTACAGCCGATTCAGGGTGTAGCGCAGACCCTTGGGGTCGATCTGCCAGCCCCATTCGCTGACTTTGGAATAGGGATTGCGTTTGAGCGTGGGCACCATATTGCTGCCGGTGGGCTCGCCCAGCGAGTGGTCTGCCGCTGCGCAATTGCTGGAGTAATAGCTGAAGGAGACAAAGTCCACCGTGTGGGTCAGTGCCTCACGGTCCTCTTCACTGATCTCCAGCTTCACGCCCTTTTCCTCAAACACCCGCTTTGCATAGTAGGGGTAAGCACCCAGTGCCTGCACATCCGAGAACAGATACACCTCGTTGTCCAGCTCCATCACCTCGATGATGTCATCGGGGTTGGGGGTGAGCGGGTAAATGGTGACCGCAAGAATCATGCTGCCCACCTTATACGCAGGGTCAATGCTGTGGGCCAGCTCCACAGCCTTTGCACTGGCCACCAGTTCATAGTGGATGGCCTGATAGAGCTCCTGATTGGTCAGCTGCTCCTTCGGGGTCAGAATCGCACCGCTGACAAAGGGCTGATGCAGGATGGAGTTGATCTCGTTAAAGGTGATCCAGTATTTCACCTTGCCCTTGTACCGCTCGAACAGCACCTTGCAATATTTCAGATACAGGTCGATCATAATGCGGTTGCTCCAGCCGTTGTATTTGCGGGCCAGTGCAAGGGGAGTTTCGTAATGGGAGATGGTGATCAGCGGTTCGATGCCATACTTGTGACATTCATCGATCACATTGTCGTAGAACTTCAGGCCCGCTTCGTTGGGCTGCTCTTCCTCACCGGTGGGGAAGATACGGCTCCATGCGATGGAAAAGCGGTATACTTTGAAGCCCATGCCTGCAAACAGACGGATGTCTTCTTTGTAGCGGTGGTAGTAATCGATGCCTTTCAGCTTGAGGTTATCCGGCGTAGGCTCCGGGGTGATCACCTTGAAGCCCTTGGGCAGCACATCCTGAATGGACAGGCCCTTGCCGTCCTCCAGATAAGCTCCCTCGCACTGGTTGGCCGCAGTTGCGCCGCCCCAGAGGAAATTCTTCGGGAAATACATTTGCTTTGTCCCCCTTGTGGATCAGTTTTTCTTTTCGTCACGGAACAGTACAAACGAGACTGCAAAAGCAACAACAAAGGCAATTGCAGCACCGATGCAGGCGAAGTAGAAGTTGGACATGGGTGCATCCAGACCAATGTAGCTGGGCAGAGTCAGCAGGCCCGGAGAACCACCAGAGTAGTTTTTGGTGTTCATCAGGCCCATAAAGAAGCCGCCCACACCGCCGCCGGCCATGGCTGCGATCATATTAGTGCGGATCTTCATGGTAACGCCGTACAGTACCGGCTCGGTGATGCCGCACACTGCGGTGATACCGGATGCAGAAGTCAGCTGCTTGAGCTCGGGGTCCTTGGTTTTGATGGAAACTGCCAGAGCGGCAGCACCCTGTGCCACGTTGGAAGCCAGCTGGCCCGGGTAGATGATGGTATCATAGCCGATGGTCATACGGTTGTTGATGCCAATGGGGGTCAGAGCATGGTGGGTGCCGGTCATGACCAGGAAAGGCAGGAACACGCCAACGATGGTGGGAACCAGCCAGGGAGCCAGAGTGCTCAGGCCGTTGATCGCAGCAGCCAGTGCATTGGAGATCACATAGCCCACCGGGCCCAGCACACACAGGGTGGCAATGCCGCACACGAACATGGTGATCAGCGGTGCAGTGAAGAAGCGCACCGCCTTGGGCGAAATGCGGGTTGCCCAAGGCTCCACCTTGGACATGAGCAGCACGCCCAGAATGATGGGGATAACGGACGAAGAGTAGCTGGCGTTATAGATCGGCAGCATGAAGATGGTGATCGCCTCACCGCTCTCTTTGGAAGCCGCCACCATATTGACAAAGTTGGGGTGGAGCAGGATGCCGCCCAGCATCATGGCCAGATACGGGTTGCATCCCAGCTTTTTAGCGGCAGAGTTAGCCAGCAGGATCGGCAGGAAGTAGAAGGTGGCATCACCCATGAAGTTGATGACCTGATAGGTGCTGGACGTGTTGCTGACCAGCTTGAACGCCACCAGAACAGCCAGAACAGCCTTGATCATGCCAGCTGCGGTCAGCGGGGGCAGAATGGGGGTAAAAATACCGGTCAGCGTGTCAATGACACGGTCGTACCACTTGCCCTTGGGAGCTGCCGGTGCTGCGGGCGCATTGCCCAGCTTACCGCTCAATTTTTCGTACACCTGCGTCACTTCGGCACCAATAATAACCTGATACTGTCCATTTGCCTGTGCCACACCTACAACACCGGACAGGCCCTTGATGGCGTCGGTATCCGCCTTGGATTCATCTTTCAGGTTAAAGCGCAGCCGGGTGGCGCAATGGGTCGCATTGCTCACATTTTCGGCACCGCCCACAAGGCTGAGGATCTGTTCGGCCAAAACGCCGTAATCTTCTTTTTTTGCCATTTGTATCTCCTCCATAATTTTGGGGTCCAGCGTAAGCCGCAGCCGGCTGCGCAGAAATTCTGCGTCTTTCACACCGGGCAGCTTACGGATGGCATCGAGTTCAACCAAACTGCGGTCTTTTACCGTGACAGACAGGCTGCCGTTGCGGAATTCACACAGGCCTATGTTTTCTTTTCCGCCGACAGGAGCGTAAAGCTGCTCCAGAAACTGTTCACGATCCATGGCAGAGGGCCTCCCTCTCAGTCAATATCTTCTGAATCGCCCAACGCGCGCCATCGGGCGAGTTCATACAAAAATCCGGGCAGGTGAAAACGGTCACACACCGTTTTTCTCCTGCAAGCGGCCAATGTGCAGCGTGAGGTATAAACGTTCCTCATCGTTGCACTGCCAGTTCCAGGTATTCTGGAAATAGTCTGCAATGCTGCAAGCGCAGTGATACGCCTGCGGACATTCTCGTTTGACCTGAACAAGCATCCCGCTGATACGGTTCTCCACCTGCTTGCCGGACGCAAGCCGCTGGATGAGATACCGCAGGTGCATGGAAAAGCGGGAATAAGAAAAGCTCTCTTTGTCGAGCCGGATGGCAAGGTCTTTTTCCACGATGGCATCCACATCCGAAAGGGCCTTGATGGTCATCATCATGGAGTGCATATCCCCGGCTTCTGCTTCTGCGTTGATCAGGTGGAGCGCAATGTTCACCACTTCGCTCTGGGGCAGTTCCAGTCCCACGGTCTGGGCCAGCAGTTCCCGGGCCTGCTCTGCAAGCTCGGTCTCACGGGGATATAAATGGCGGACATCGTAAGCCAGCGGCGTGGGTACCTCAATGCCCTTGTTCAGCCGTTCCGCCGCAAAATTCAGGTGATCTGCCAGCGTAAAAGGCAGGTTCGGGTTCAGCGCACAGTCCAGCTCCACCTCTGCTTTTTCTGTGATCTCAGCGCAGGCCAGTACAAGAGACCGAGGCAGATTTGCCGCCATACCAAAATATTTGGGATTTACATCGTAAAACGTCCTTTCCACACGGGAAAGGTCCGTCAGCTCGTAGGGCATTTTGGGGAAGCCAACACCACGGCCAAGGACCACCAGCTCCTTGCCGTTTCCATCCAGTGCCAATGCAGCATTGTTGTTGATCTGCTTGATAATTTTCATCCCGTGCGCTCCCTGCTGCCTCGAGTGTTCAGAAAAAAGAAAAACCCCGAATGCAACCGACCTACACTCCCTCCCTTTTTAAGAGAAGGATTCCATGCAAGTAGCGCCTCCGAGGAGTAACACCCTGTTATTACGCAATTAGTATATCAAGGCCTTTTTTCGCTGTCCATTCGCACCATGGACAAAAAACAGCTTCCGAATTTGTGCAAGGTGGAAAACGATCTTATAAAATGCCCTTCTTTAATTTATCCAGCACTTCAAAGAGGCTTGCACACTCCGCCGTGTACAGGCGGCGCATCTCTTCGTCCGGCTGCATGAGGTCGGGGACCATCACGGTGACAAAACCGCCCGCAGCTCCGGCACGGATGCCGTTGTAGCTGTCCTCCAGCACAAGGCAGTGCTCCGGCGGCAGGCCCAGCTTTTTTGCCGCCAGCAGAAAGATCTCCGGGTCGGGCTTGGAGCGGGCAACGTGCTGGCCCGAGACGATGGCCTTGAAATAGTGGGTCATCCCCCAATTGTCCAGATGATGCCGGATGGATCTTTCCCGGCTGGAAGAAGCCACAGCCATGGGGATATGGTTTTCGTCCAGCCAGGCCAACAGCTCGTCGATGCCCGGCTTTTTGGGCACCGGGGCCTCAAATGCCTCGTCAGCCACGGCGTGCAGGCTGTCCACAATGGCTGCCGCATCGCAGTCCGGGCCATAGAACTTCCGCACCACTTCCCGGGTGGTCTCGCCCGCCGTGCCCCGGGCGGCTTCGGCCAGCCCTTCCTTATAAGTCAGCCCCAGCCGGGCCAGTGCCGGTTCCCAGAAGGAGGCCCACATCTTCTCCGTGTCAAACATCAGGCCGTCCATGTCAAATATCACGCCGTTGATCATAGAAATCTATATCCTTTCCTGCGAATCCTCGTTTAACCTCTCAGTCGGGCTCCGCCCGCCAGCTCCCCTAATATGGGAGCCCTTGGCAAAGAGATGAAGTAAAATCGACTGCCAAGGCCTCTCCTACTAGGAGAGGTGGCATCCCGAAGGGATGACGGAGAGGTTTTTTCCTATTCTATCACAATTTGCGACAACTTACACCCGGCAAAGATGAAAGATTTTTTGATTCCTTGCAAAAACAGCGCAGCCCATTATAATAGAAAACAACATTCTACATTTCGGTGCTGGCTTATGCCGTTGTGTACCGGAGCTGTGTGAGATCAGAAAAGAGGGAATTTTATCATGTTGGATATCAAGATCACTCGTACCACTTCTCCCAAGGAGAAGCCTCAGGACGAGAGCAAGCTGGGCTTCGGCAAGAAGTTCACCGACCATATGTTCGTTATGGACTACACCGAGGGC
>ERZ808246.2716-NODE-2716-length-10731-cov-3.750000_pt1 | contig 10731 bp, 8 predicted proteins | sample MGYA00521083_ERZ808246 | MGnify/ENA primary metagenome ERZ808246 (study PRJEB31516, sample SAMN03275577) | gut metagenome | biome: mammalia-associated habitat; material: feces | host: Papio cynocephalus | place: Kenya | collected 2012-07-07 ...
GCATATAGACCGTTACCTTGCCGGAGAGCTGCGACGCAGGGGCATTATTTGCATCCTCCTGGGACGGGTTTGCGCCGCAGGCTGCCAGACTAAGGCAAAGGCAGAGTGCCAGCAGCAGACATACGATACTTCTTTTCATGCTGATACAACCTCTTTCTTTTGAAAAGTGATGATTTGATCGGGATCTATGTAAACAGACAAGGCTTCACCGGGCTTTACTTTCCGACTGCTGTGAAGTGTCCATATTACTGATTGATAGGGGACTGTGACCTCATAGGTGCTTCCCAGATACTGCACGCTCCGCACCGGAAGCTCGAAATGCAGCGCACCCGGTTTCGGTGTTTGCACCGCAGCCTCCGGCCGGAACATCTCGGTTTCGCTGAGCCAGTTGGACTTTCCCACAAAGCGTGCCACAAACTCGGTAGCGGGATCATGATAGATGGTTTCCGGCGCGGCATATTGCTCCACATAGCCGCCATTCAGAACGGCGATGCGGTCGCTCATGCTCATGGCCTCCGTCTGATCGTGGGTCACGAAAACGGAGGTGATGCCAAGGGTTGAGGTCAGCGACCTCAGCTCATGGCGCATCTCTTCCCGCAGTAGAGCATCCAATGCGGAAAGGGGCTCGTCAAACAGGATGCACCCCGGCTGAACGGCAATGGCCCGGGCAAATGCCACGCGCTGCTGCTGACCACCGGAAAGCTGGTGGGGGTAACGCTTCTCAAAATCCTCCAGATGCACCGTGCGCAGCGCGCTGCGCACTCTGCTCTGCAGATCAGACGTGTCTTTCCTCGCCCGCAGACCAAAGGCCACATTCTCAAATACCGTCATGTGAGGCCAAAGAGCGAAGTCCTGAAACACAAAGCCCAGGTTCCGCCGCTCCGGCGGAAGATTGATTTTGCGTTCTTTTGAAAAAACGCAGGTATCGTCCAGCCAGATCTCACCGTTGTCCGGCGTTTCCAGTCCGGCGATCATCCGTAGAAGGGTTGTCTTGCCGCAGCCGGAGGGCCCCAGCAGCGTTGTAAAGCTCCCGTTCTCGATGGTCAGTGCCGTCGGATGGATGACCTGTCTCTTGCCGAAGCTCTTTGTGATCTGTTCCATTCGAATTTCCATAGCAGTCCTCTTTTCTACGTTCATAATTGTAAAGGTGGAATGTAAACTGCGCGACCTAAACTGCGTAAAATAAAAGTAAAATCAGAGTAGATAAAAATTCCGGCGCATCTGCACAGAGACACGCCGGAATTTTCCAAGTTCTGCTATTTTCAAAAAGACGGTAGAGCCCACATGCCTTGCTCCGATGCAGGTGGTCTCGATCTGTGCTGCAGTAACGCCGCACATCCGGGCCCGCTGGCTGACAGTGCCGGGCTCGGCGGCCATTCTATTGCTCCGGGGTCTCCTGGGAAGAGTCCGGAGCGGCGGAAGCCTGATCCTCCTGCTCGCTGAGAGTGGGGATGAAGGCCTGGGCCAGCTTACCCTTGCCGCGGTGCTTGATATAGAAAAATCCGATGACGCTGAAGGTCACAGCACCGATGAAGTTGACGAACAGATCCTCCATGGTATCGTACAGGCCAATGTCCAGGTAGCCGTCAAAGCCCAGGTCATTGCCGTTGACCGCCACGGAGTGGATACCGTCGATGGTGACAGGTGTGTTGCTGTTGGTGGGGTCCAGCATCACGGAGGTGATGCTCTGGACCACCGTGTCCTTTTGCATATCCAGGTGGAAGAGCCGGTCCATGCCAAACTCGAAAAACTCCCACAGTACGCCTACGGTCATGGAAAAACAGAAAGCGGCCAGGGCTACATAGATAGGGGAGAGCTGGAACTTGATGCGGCTGTTTCGGTTGAGAATATCAATGAGGGCAAAGCCGGTGGCGGCACAGAGAAAGCCTGTGGTGGTGTGGAGCATAGTGTCCCAGTTGGGGTAGGTGATGAAATAACCCTCCAGCTCGCCTAATATCTCCGCCGCGAATATGAACAGGAGGATGATGATCTCCAGTGTGGTCGGCAGTTGGATGCCGAAGTTTTGCTGAATGAAAAACGGCAGAATGAACAGAAACAGCACCAGCAGACAGATGAAGGCACTCTCGTACTCCCCCCGGAGGATGGACAGGACCAGCTCGGCCACCACGATCAGCCGCAGGACTACATAAACGGCAAAGACGGCCGGCTGCTGACGGATGGTGTCCTTGAGCCGGCGGGCTGTATCTTTGGGTTTGGGTGGTTTTTTCATGGGAACTCCTTTCTTGCGGCGGACTGCGCCGCTGCTTTTTTCGACTTATCTCTATTATGGTAGCATATCGGGGGGAAAAACACAACGGGAATTGTGCCTGGGGCAGGGAGCGGCAAGACGGGAAGTGCCTGTTAATGCGATCCATAGGGCCTTTTTGCTTGCTATCTGCTTTTGCCCGGCGTAAAATAGCCTTATGCAATATACGGGAGGCGCAAAATGGATCCCTCAACCGACAAAACCTATCTATTCGAGCAAATGCCTGTGCCCCGGGCGGTGCGGCGGCAGATTGTGCCCTCCATCGCCAGCCAAATGGTGCTGCTGGTCTACAATCTGGCGGACACCTACTTCGTGGGGCTGCTGAACGACCCGCTGCAGACGGCGGCGGTGACGGTGGCGTACACCGTCACCGTGCTGATGACGGCCATCGCCAACCTGTTTGCCGTGGGCGGGGCCAGCTGCATGGCCCGGGCCATGGGCCTGCATGACGGGGACGGCGCCCGGCGTATTGCGTCCATCTCCTTTTGGTGGTGCCTGCTTGCAGCGGTGCTGTTTTCCGGCGTATTTGCGCTGCTTGCCTCTCCGCTGCTGCATCTGTGCGGGGCTACGGCGGAGACATATGCGCCGGCATTCCAATATGGCAAATGGGTGGTCATTTGGGGCGGCCCCTGCGCCATCATCAACATCCTGCTTGCGAACCTCCTGCGGGCAGAGGGCAGCGCGGGCTTAGCATCGGCGGGGGTCTCCCTGGGCGGCGTTATCAATATCGCCCTGGACCCGCTGTTCGTGCTGCCGCAGTTTTTGGGGCTGGGCGCCCAGGGGGCAGGGCTGGCCACGGCTATCTCCAACGGCATCGGCACGCTGTTTCTGCTCGCCTGCATTTTTGGCAGGCGGCGCAGCACCGTGGTATCGCTGCGGCCCGGCAGCCTGCGCTATACCGCCAGGCACATGGGCGGCATACTGAAGATCGGCTTTCCCTCATGCGCCCAATATCTGCTGACAGTGGTGGCGGTAGGCGCACTGATGAAGTTCATGTCCGCCTACGATACCGACGCGGTGGCGGCGCTGGGCATCGTGAAGAAGCTGGATATGCTGCCGCTGTATTTTTCCATCGGCGTATCGGGCGGTCTGCTGCCGCTGTTGGCCTACAACTACGCCGCCGGCAATCAGGACCGGCGGCACCGGGTGTTCAAGCTGGGATGCGGGGTATCGGTGGCGTTTTCATTGGTGTGCGTGCTGGCCTATGAGCTGCTGGCGCCGGTGCTGGTGGGACTGTTCATCGATGTGCCCACCACCGTTGCCTACGGTGCAGCATTCCTGCGGATCATGGTGCTGGCCATGCCGATGATGGCCGTGTGCTATCCCATGATCACCCAATTCCAGGCCATGGGACGGGTGAAGGAGTCGCTGATCTGCTCCGTTCTGCGCAAGGGCGTGCTGGACATTCCGCTGCTGTTTCTGCTGGATGGGCTCATTCCCATGTACGGCTGTACCATGGTGCAGCCCATTGTGGACTGCATCTCCATGCTGGCAGCCCTGTGGTTTTACAGGCGGATCCTGCGGCAGGACAAAGAGAGCTCTTGAGATAGGGCATAATTTTTAGAGGACCATAGAAAAAATATGAGGCTGTCGATAAAGTGGTAAGATTTGCGATAACGGTAAGGAAGGGAGTGTGAGGGAAACCCAAGAAGGGTGTCCCTCACCATTGAAATCAGTAGTTTTTGAAACTTTGAAAAAGTTTCAAAAACATGGGCAGCGTGTCGAAAAGACTTTTTCGACACGCTGGAAATATATTCTCTTACGCACATGTCACGAGAGAATATCATTTTGGGGGCTACCCTCGGTAAAAATTCTACGAGATTTTTTTGACATGCTGAAGCGGCAGGGGGGCGGTGAATTTCACCGCACCCCTGCCGCTTTTGCACTGGGTCACGGATTCCGGAGGTGTTCTGCGCACTATAATATAGGGCCATGAGTCGGGTGAGAGGAAAATGGGCAAAAAGGGTAGTCCGAATTTTAGGACAATATATCCGGGAAACAGGACTGTGACAAAAATTTGACAAACATGTATAGGCCCTGTAAAATGCAGTTACAAACAAAAAGGAGGGCGTTACGCCATGGAGTTTTGGAAAATGAACGGCGCAGGCAACGACTTCATCGTGGTAGATGACCGGCAGGATGCCATCGCTGACGAGAAGTGGCCGGAGATCATCCGCACCCTGTGCGAGAGGCATATGTCCATCGGCGCGGACGGCTTTATGGTGGTGAAGAATCCCACCTGTGGCGGCGACTACAAGATGCTGTTCTTCAACTCCGACGGGTCCATGGGCGAGATGTGCGGCAACGGTGCCCGCTGCATCTGCCGCTACGGCTATGAAAACGGCCTGGCCGGCGAGGTGCAGAAGGTGGAGACCACGGCGGGCCTGGTCACCGGCTGGCGTGTGGATCAGCGGCTGTACCGCGTGCGGCTCAACGACCCCTGCAATATGCGCCTGGATGGTAAGGCCGAGGTGGACGGCGTGACCTATGACTGCGCCTATGTGGAGCTGGGCGACCCCGGCATTCCCCACGCGGCAGTGCCCGTGAAGGGCCTGAAGGATTTCGACACGCAGACGCTGTTCCGGCTGGGCCGCAAGCTGCGGCACTACAAGGATTTCCCCAAGGGCGCCAACGTGAACTTTTATGAGATCATCGGAACCGACCATGTGTATGAGCGCACCTATGAGCGGGGCGTGGAGGACTTTACCTACGCCTGCGGCACCGGTACCGGCTCTGTGGTGACCGTGCTGACGCTGCTGGGCAAGGTCTCCGGCAAAAACGTCCGGGTGGATATGACCGGCGGCACGCTGTATATCGACGTGGAGCGGGACAGCGACGGGCATGTTACCGACCTGTTCCTGACCGGCCCCACCAATATCGTCTGCAAGGGCGAGATCACCGACGAGGCCCTGAGCATCTGACGGTCCGTGTACCTATTTACTTCATGTATGTAAGCAATATGCTTTACATAGAGATAATAGTAGCAGCAACCGCAAACCGCAAAACTGTTAGGAGGAGTAAAAACTAATGGAAAAGAAAGCAGTCGTCAAGAATTATATTTTCCTTGGCATCATGCTGGGCGCAATGGTCATCGGTGCGCTGGTGGGCTGGCTGGCCCCCTCTGCGGCTCCTGTCCTGAAGCCCTTCGGCACCGTGTTTATCAACATGATGTTCTGCGTGGTGGTTCCCCTGGTGTTCGTGTCCATCGCGGGCTCCATCGCCAACATGAAGAGCATGAAGCGTGCCGGTAAGATCATGGGCACCACCGTGGCAACCTTCGTCATCACCGGCGCTATCGCCGCTGTCATTATGTTCGTGCTGATGAAGATCTTCCCCCCGGTCCTGGTCCCCTGGAACGACATCCCCTCTGAGGAGATGGGCGAGTATGCCTCCATCTCCGACATGATCGTGAACTTCTTCACCGCCAGCGACTTTGTGGGTCTGCTGTCCCGCCGGGCCATGCTGCCCCTGATCGTGTTCTCCGTGCTGTTCGGCTTTGCTACCAACATGGCCGGCGGCCCCGAGACCCTGGTCGCCAAGTGGCTCAACAACATGACCGACGTCATGATGAAGTTTATCAAGATCATCACCTACTACGCTCCCGTGGCCTTCTTCGCCATCTTTGCCGGCCTGGTCGCTGACTACGGTCCTCAGATCGCCGGCTCCTATGGCCGCGCCATGGCTGTGTATTATCCCCTGTGCTTCGTCTACATCTTTACCGCGTTCCCGCTGTTCGCCTGGTTCGGCGGCGGCAAGCACGGCGTGAAGACCATGTTCAAGCATATCACCAAGCCCGCTGTGGTCTCTCTGGGCACCTGCTCCTCTGTGGCCACCATCCCCACCAACATGGAAGAGGCTGAGGACACCGGCATCAACAAGGACGTTGCCGAGATGGTCATCCCCCTGGGCGCTACCATGCACATGGACGGCTCCTGCTTCTCCTGCGTGCTGAAGATCGCCTTCGTGTGGGGCGTGTTCGGTCAGGATATGAGCTGGGGCAAGCTGATCCCCATCGTTCTGGTGGCCGTGCTGTCCTCCGTCGGTATGTCCGGCGTGCCCGGCGGCGGCTACATCGGTGAGTACATCATCTGCTCCATCTTCTTCCCCAATCAGATGGAACTGGCATTCCCCATCCTGGTGGCCATCGGCAACCTGGTCGATCCTCCCGCTACCATGATCAACTCCGCCGGCGACTATGTGGTAACCTATATCGTCTCCCGCTTTGTGGACGGCAAGGATTGGCTGGAAAAGGCTCTGGCCAAGAAGAAAGCTGCCGTTGCCGAGAAGGCTGAGTAATCTATTTCAGTACCTCCTCTGCTCTCAGCAGAATGGGCAGGGGGCTGCGGTGTGGTTGAGCCGCAGCCCCTGCGCCCTGTCTATTCGATTCATCCAAGCAAGATACCCGCGTTTTTTACACAGGCAAAGCCATTAAATTTGTATATCCGGCTCGCTGCGAGCCTTACACATACATTAAAAAATCGAATCCATGGGAAAAGAAAGGATATCGCTATGATCTGTGAGAATATTACCATCGGAGCCAATGGGCACCTGCATTTTGCCGGCCAGGACACCGTGGCCCTGGCTCAGCAGTACGGCACCCCGCTGTATCTGCTGGATGAGGACTACATCCGCCAGCAGTGCCGCGTGTATCAGAACGCCTTCAAGAAGCATTTCGGCCCCACCAGCCGCCCCCTGTACGCCAGCAAGGCCAACGCCTTCAAGCGCATCTACGAGATCATGAAGGAGGAGGGCATGGGGATCGATGTAGTATCCTCGGGCGAGATCTACACCGCGCTGCAGGCCGGCTACGACCTGTCCCACGCCTACTTCCACAGCAACAATAAGACCGACGAGGACATCGTGTACGGCATGGATCACCACATCGGCTACTTTGTGGCGGACAATGTGGAGGAGATCAAGGCCATTGAGGCCGAGGCCGGCCGCCGGGGCATCCGGCAGAAGGTGTTGCTGCGCCTGACCCCGGGCATTGACCCCCATACCTATGAGGCCATTTCCACCGGCAAGGTGGACAGCAAGTTCGGCTCCGCCGTGGAGACCGGCCAGGCGGAGGAGATCACCGTGTTCACCCTGGCCCAGCCCCATGTGGAGCTGATGGGCTTCCACTGCCACGTGGGCTCCCAGGTGTTCGGCGAGGATATCTTCGAGCGCGCGGCGGTCATCATGCTGGAGTTCATTGCCGCCATGAAGGAAAAACACGGCTATATGGCCCAGCAGCTGGACCTGGGCGGCGGCTACGGCGTGCGCTATGTGGAGAGCGATCCCTACCTGGACGTGGATACCAAGGTGGGCCAGGTGGCGGCGGCCATCAAGGAGGCCTGCATCCGTCTGGGCATCGAGATGCCCGAGATCCACATGGAGCCCGGCCGCAGCATCGTGGGCGCGGCGGGCATGACCCTGTATACCTGCGGCACGGTGAAGAAGATCCCCGGCTACAAGAACTACGTCTCCATCGACGGCGGCATGCCGGATAACCCCCGCTATGCGCTGTATAAGGCCAACTACACCTGCCTGCTGGCCAACAAGATGGATGAGAAGTGCGACTTCGAGGCCTCCGTGGTGGGCCGCTGCTGCGAGAGCGGCGACATCATTCAGGAGCATGTGATGCTGCCCGCCTCCGTGGGCCGCGGTGATACCGTGGCGGTGTGCACCACCGGTGCGTACAACTACTCCATGGCCTCCAACTATAACCGCCTGGCGCGGCCCGCTACCGTGATGCTCAGCGGCGGCAAGAGCTATGTGGCCATTCGGCGTGAAACCTTCGAGGACCTGTGTGCCTGCGACCTGTAAGCAAAATAATCAGCAAAATCAAGGCCCGCCCAGGCGGGCTTTGATTTTATTCCCGTTGAAAAACATGCGGCAATCGTGTAAAATTATTGCGTAGACTGCATCTGCAGCGGCGCAGAGGGAAACGGATACCGCAGAAATGGGCGAAAAGAGGTACGCAGGATGGATATACTGCAAAATGTCATGGATTCCTCCTCCCACGCCATGTTTACCATGGATCGGCAGGGAATCGTGACCCATATCAACCAGCAGGCCAAGGAACGCTTTGGCCTGTTCAACCACAGCCTGTACGCCCATCCGGCCGGCCGGCTGGAGCCGGGCGACCTGGTGATCCTGGCTACCACCGCCATGGGGGCCGATGACGGCAACCTGACACCGGAGGACCTGGCGGTGCTGGGGATCCGGGACCCGCGCCTGCGGCCCAACGACATTCTGGCGGCGGTGGGCGTATACAAGGGGCCGGGCGTCAAGCCTGTGTACAAGTATCTGCGGGGCGGCGAATCCGTGGGACTGCACCTGGATGTGACCTTTCAGGGCGTGCCCATCTCCGTACACATCGGTGACAAACAGATCGCCGTGGAGGTACGGGAGAGGGTATACTCCATCACCTATTTTGTCTCCATCTGCCAGGCGGTCATTCTGGACCACCGGACCCGGCAGGTGAAGTTTTGGGAAGAAAAGGGCTACTCCGCCCGAAAAGAGGGCCTGGGCAGCCTGCTGCGGGGCAGCAGCTATATTGCCAAGGGCCCCAACCAGGAGATCTGCGTGGTGGGTTACCACTTCAAGGAGTTTTTCGAGGGCGAACTGTTCGAGGAGCACCTGCGGCAGGTGCTGAACGGGCAGGCTCCCGGCTTCTCGGATGTTGCCTATGAGATCAATGGATTTGCCCTGCTGGCCTCTATCCTGCCCATTCGGGACGGGGAGGAGATCGCGGGCATCATCGTCAAGTTCCGCAACATTGAGGACATCCGCACTACCATTATGGAGCGCAACACCGCCATTGCCGCAGCGGAGCGGAAATACAGGGAGTCCTCCGAGCGCGGTCTGCCGGAGGAGGAAGGCTCTCTGCTGACCTACGGCAACTCCGCCGCCATGCGCGCCGTCCGCCGGCGGGCCTATAAGCTCAGCCAGATGGACTGCAATATTTTCATCACCGGCGAGGCGGGCACGGGCCGGACGAAGCTGGCCAAGAGCATCCAGCAGGTGCAGCCCAGGGGCGGTCCCTTTCTCCAGGCGGACTGCTCCGCTGTGGCCCCGGGGCTGCTGGAGGAGCAGCTGTTTGGCAGGGAAGGGGGCATACCCGGCTCCTTTTTGGAGGCTGACGGCGGCACGCTGCTGCTGGACGAGGTGGGCGGCCTGCCCATGAATGTGCAGGCCAAGCTGCTGTATGCCATCCAGCGGCGGGAGATCATGCCGGTGGGCTCCTCCCGTCCGGTGCCCGTGGATGTGCGGCTGCTGATCATTGCCGGGCCGGAGCTGCGGGATGAGGTGGATTCCGGGCGGTTCCGCCAGGACCTGTATTACCGGCTGTCGGCCTTTTCGGTGGAAATGCCGTCCCTGCGGGACCATAAGGAGGACATCTATCTGCTGGCCAACCAGCTGACGGAGCAGATCTGCCAGCGCTACCACATGCCGGAAAAAACGCTGTCCGGTGAGGCCTTCAGTAAGCTGATCAACTACGACTGGCCCGGCAACCTGCGGGAGCTGGAAAACGTGCTGGAGGGTGCGGCGGCGCTGTCGGATTCGGATATCATCTATCCGGAGCATATCCATCTGCCCACGGAGTCTGCGCCGCTGACGCTGCGGCAGTATCTGCGGCAGGAGGAAAAACGCTTTATCCAGCAGGTGCTGACCCAGTGCGGTGGAGACCGGCAGAAGGCCATGAAGCAGCTGGATGTGTCCCGGTCCGTATTTTACGAAAGGCTGAAGGAGTACGGCCTGCACTGACAGGCCGAATCCATAAATGTATTCATACCATGAAAGGAGAACGAACATGAAGAGTTTACAGGAGTTTTCCCGCATTTCCCTGGCGGTGCTGCCTACCCCCATTCAGAAGCTGGAGAATATCAGCCGCCTGCTGGGGACCAATGTGTGGGTCAAGCGCGATGACCTGACCGGCATCGGACTGGGCGGCAATAAGGTCCGCAAGCTGGAGTTCCTGCTGGCAGATGCCAAGCGCCAGGGCGCGGAGATCGTGTTTACCACCGGCGGCGCACAGTCCAACCACGCCATGCTGACGGCGGCCTGCGCCAAGAAGCTGGGCATGACGCCCATCCTGATCCTGAAAAAGCGCGGCGTCACCGAGCGCAAGGGCAACCAGCTGCTGGAGTACCTCATGGACACCGACGTCCGGTTCATGGATACGGACAGCTATGACGACATTTACGCCGAAATGGACCGAGTGGGCCGGGCCAGCGGCAAGAAGTATTATAAGATCCCCTGCGGCGGCTCTAACGCCATCGGCGCCCTGGGTTATGTGAACTGCATGAAGGAGATCGCCGACACGGGCATGCATTTCGATTACGTCTGCTGTGCCGAGGGCAGCGGCGGTACTCACGCTGGCGTGGCGCTGGGCGCCAAGCTGTTCATGCCGGAGACCCAGGTGGTGGGCCTGATGGTGGACAGCGATCCCTTTGACGTGATCACCACCAACATCATGA
>ERZ808246.2717-NODE-2717-length-10728-cov-2.792186_pt1 | contig 10728 bp, 8 predicted proteins | sample MGYA00521083_ERZ808246 | MGnify/ENA primary metagenome ERZ808246 (study PRJEB31516, sample SAMN03275577) | gut metagenome | biome: mammalia-associated habitat; material: feces | host: Papio cynocephalus | place: Kenya | collected 2012-07-07 ...
GCGTCTGTCTCAGGTGCGCATAGAAGAAAACATGTAACGATGCCGGTTTACAGTATCTCTTATAACGGAGAGGAAAAGACCCTTAGAAAAGGCATGTACACAAATCTGAATCATTTTGAGATTGGGGCATATTATGGTATCTACATAAATCCAGAGAATCCGGATGAATATCTCGACGAGAATAACAGAAAAGGTTATAAATTGATTATGACACTTGGTGTCGTGCTGCTTGCTGTGACGGTACCGGTGATTATTTTTGTATTTACCTTATGATGGGGATAAAAGATGTCAAGTGATGTCAAGCGTTTTTGATAGGGATAAAAGATTGACAAATTTCGAACCATATGATAGCCTAAATTCAATTTATGAGAAACCAGCCATTGTCACCGGATGATGGTCAAGGGTGTTCAGGACACCGCCGTAGGTACGGCACATGTAACATGTGTTATAAGGCGATGTCTTGGACACCCTTTTATTTTGATAAAAGGAGCACGATGATGGATAAAAAATTCGAGACACTGCCTGTAAAGAAACTTATATGGAGTCTGGGAATTCCTGCAATGTTAGCGCAATTTTTTAATATTCTATATAGTATTGTAGATCGGATCTATATCGGACATATGAAGTCAGGAGCGGAGATTGCATTAGCAGGCATCGGAATCTGTGCACCTGCATTTACTGCAATTTCGGGGTTTGCATCGCTGATCGGAGTTGGCGGGGCTGCCCTGATGAGTATATCTCTGGGAGAAAATAATCAGAAACGTGCACAACAGGCAATGAATAATGCATTTCTGTTGACGATAGTTTTTTCCGTTTTTATCACAGGTATTTTGTTCGTGGTACGGAAACCTCTGCTTTATATGCTTGGATGCAGTGACAGCATGTATCCGGTTGCAGTCTCTTATTATACGATTTATCTTCTGGGAACAGGCGCGGTTATCTGTGGTATTGGCCTGAATCGTTTTATTATGGGACAGGGGTATGCACGTCAGGGCATGCTTGCGATTATCATTGGCGCGGTACTGAATATTGTATTAGATCCGATTTTTATTTATGGCTTAAATATGGGGGTTACCGGAGCTGCATTCGCAACAGTTATATCTCAGGTGGGGGTTCTTGTATATGTGTTATTTATTCTTACAAGGAAAACTATGCCGGTGCGGATTGGATTCGGTCAATATAGCAGAGAAGTATGTATGAAGATGCTTGGTATTGGAAGCATGCCATTTGCGATTGTTGTGCTGGATAACATGCTGATTATTCTTTTGAATGCTATGCTTAGAAAATATGGTGGTATATATGGGGATCAGTATATTTCTTATGCAGCGGTGGTGCAGAGTGTGATGGTTGTCGCAATCTGTCCGGCGGAAGGATTGACAAATGGATGTTCAACCTTATTCAGTTATTATTATGGAGCCGGGAATTATAAGCGGATTTTGCAATGCTTTCGGTGGGTTTTGATTTATAGTGGTATTTATCTTGGATTTATCACGCTTTTGATTATGGGAAAGCCGGAGCTTTTTGTGCGGTTGTTCCTTAGTGATCCGGATGCAATTGCGCAGACTTCCATATTTGTGAGACGTTATTCTATGGGGTTTGTATTTGTGGCAATTCAATTCGCGTTTGTGGATGGATTTACAGCAATGGGAATGGTAAAAGAAGCAATACCGATTTCATTTTTCCGTAAGGGATTATATGTGGCAGGTGTTTTGATTCTGCCGTTAGTAGTTCCGTTGGAATACGTGTTTTATGCGAGTGCGATTTCTGATTGCTTAGGTGCAGCATTTACAGTTGGGATGTATTTTTGCTGTTTGAAAAAAATACTGCTGCAATGAAATCCGAGGCTGTGTGGTATTTTTATTTGGAAATAGGATTGATTATAGCAGGATAAATGAATTGACAGAATAAAATATCTTATTTATAATTTTTAAAGAAAACGACGATGGATAAGTGTTGCGAATACAGAAATAGGTAGTGCACATGAAATATAGAAAACATAAGAAAATATGGATATTGCCGATCGCTGTCTTTGGACTTGGATGTCTGATTCTGTCAGTTATTTTATATCACTCTTATGATACGAACCGAAAACAGGTGCGGACGATTACCGAACTGAATGCAAAGACATATGCGGAGCGTCTGATGGGGGATATGAACCGTGGAATTGCGATTACAGATGTGCTTGAGGAAATCTTGATTAGTGAGAATGGAAAGATAGATAATTTCCAGAAGGCTGCTGAAAATCAGATGACAGATTTCATTCAGAGCATACAGCTTGCACCGGAAGGCGTTGTGACAGAGATCTGCCCGGAGGCTGGAAATGAAGCCGGCAAGATTGACCTGATTCATGATGAGAGCCGGGGAGAGATCTGCAGGTATGGAAGAGATCATAATCTTACGACGATGCAGGGACCGTTTGAGCTGAAACAAGGGGGGAAAGGAATTGCAATCCGAAATCCCGTGTATCTGAATGATGCAAATGGAGAACCTGCATTCTGGGGATTCACAATTGTTATTATCCGTGTGCCTGATATCTTTGCAGATTCTGTACAGGCACTTGCGAATTTTGGATATGATTATTGTCTGTCTATGACAATATCACCGTTATCGGAGGATTATGAGGAGGTCTCTGCATCCAGAGAGCCTTTGCAAAGTCCGGTGACCTATACGTTTGTACTTGGTGGATGTTCATTCCGGTTAGCAGTCATGCCAAAGGCTGGATGGAATCATGGAAATGACCTGCCTGTGAATTTAATTATAGGGCTTTGCATTATTGCGCTGATGACGGGTCTCACAGTGGTAATTCTGAGGTTGGAGCAGCATCGGGAAATTCTGAAAAAGTTATCAACGACAGATCCGTTGACCGGGCTTTTAAACCGGAAAGGGTTTGATGAGCAGGTGAAAAAGAAGATACAGGAGCAACCGGATGTATCTTGTGTGGGCGTTCAGATGGATATTGATGATTTCAAATTTATCAATGACATGTATGGACATGCGACTGGCGATAAAGCATTGCAGACACTTGCAAAGAGCATGCAGGAGTGCTTTGGGAAAGATGCAGTCCTGTGCAGAAATGGAGGAGACGAATTTTCGATTGTTTTGTTCGGAACCAAGGCGGAGGAAGCAAAGGAAAAAATCGAAAAATTCACTTTGATGCCGCGGCAGTTTGAATATAAGGAAGAGAGTCATCCATTTTATATTTCTGTTGGATATGCAGAATTTCCAAAGGACTGCGAAGATATATCGGATCTGATTCGACGGGCGGATCTGGCACTTTATGAAGTAAAGATGCATGGTAAGCATAATTGCCTTGCATATCGTGGAGATTATAAAACACAGCATAGAAGCCAGCTTGGGTTTGCATTGCAGGATGTATCAAAGAATCTCCCGGGTGCGTTTCTGATTTATATTGCTGATCCGGAGGATGATCATATATTATTTGCAAATCAGGAATTGATTGAGTTTGCAGGGTGCAGAGATTTTGACGATTTTCTTGCTTACACAGATCACAGGTTCCGAAATCTGATCCGGCCGGATGAACAGGATGCGGTCGAAAAAAGTATCTGGGATCAGATTAATTCAAAGGTCAGCGGAAATAATGATTATGTAAAATTCCATTTCGCGAAAAAAGATGGAACGTATCATCCGGTTCTGGATCATGGAAGAATTGTCAAGAACCGTTATTATGGAAATGTCTTTTATGTGTTGATTATGGATTGTGCTTTGGTTGAGTCATATTATGATGAGAAATAATGAGTAAAACAATTTATTTTTGCTCTTGATTCATAAAATGAAGTCTGTTAGAATACACATATAAAAAGGGAGTAGCTTGCCGATTGGGTTCGGTTCACTTCTTCGTCAAGACAGTTATTGAAACATATAACTCGGAAAGTGATGAAATAGCGAGACTTTTACTGTTTACGCAGTAGGAGTCTCTTTTTTTATACCTACTGCAAAATAAAACAAAGAAAGAGAGGTAGAAAAGATGTTCTGGAAGGTTGTTATTTTGTTGGTAGGTTTTTTGTTTCTCGTGAAGGGGGCAGACTGGTTCGTGGAGGGCGCGGCAAGTGTCGCAAAGAAGCTCGGTATTCCACAGCTCATTATCGGACTGACGATCGTTGCAATGGGAACGAGTATGCCGGAGGCTGCGGTCAGTATTACGGCGGCTATGCATAAGAACGCAGGGATTACAATCGGAAATGTGGTCGGAAGTAATATTTTAAATGTTCTGATTATTCTTGGCGTAACAGCTCTGATCACAAATGTAGCGATTCAGACGTCGACGCTTCGCTATGAGATTCCGTTTATGATTGTGGTAACGATTGTTCTGCTTGTGTTCGGAATCACTGGAGGGAAGGTAACATTTGTAGAAGGCGTGATCTTCTGGGTCTTGTTCCTGTTATATCTCGGATATCTGTTTGTTATGGCGAAGAAAGGAACGGATCAGGAAGAGGAAACGGCGAAGGATTATCCGTTATGGAAATGCATTCTCTTCATGGTGATCGGTGGTGTGCTGGTTGTAAAGGGCAGTGATTTCGCGGTCAGCGGCGCATCGGCAATCGCCAGATATTTCGGCATGAGCGAGCGGTTCATCGGACTTACGATCGTGGCATTCGGAACGTCTCTGCCGGAACTTGTGACATCCGTCACGGCAGCGAAAAAAGGAAATGCAGGAATTGCAATCGGAAATATCGTTGGCAGCAACATCTTCAATATCCTGTTCGTGATTGGTACAACCGCACTCATCTGCACGGTGCCATTTGAAAGCAAATTCATTATAGATACGATCATTGCGGGTATAGTTGGTGTGATTTTGTGGATTGGCACATATAAGCATAAGGAGCTGCGGCGCCCATGCGGTATCTTCATGCTGATTTGCTATGCGGCGTATTTCGTGTATCTGTGTGTGATGTAGATATAAACGAAAAATGAAAGAAAATCAGTTGTCAACATTTTGTAGACAACTGATTTTTAGTGTGTTAGAGTGTATTTACGAGGTGATTTTTTCAATGCAAACAAAAACATCAATTAGATTTTTTAATAAAAAAGCAGTAAGAGCCAGGTGGGATGATAGTACAAATAGTTGGTGGTATGCTGCAACTGATATTATTGATGCTTTAGAAATAAGTTCAAATTCAAGAATATATTGGAACACGTTTAAGAAAAGACATATTGAGTTGTTAACATTTTGTAGACAACTGAAATTGACAGCACAGGATGGTAAAAAATATAATACGGATTGTATTAATCAAGCGGGAATTGATACATTATTTCTGTTACTTCCAGCCCAAAGTAAGCTTTTGTTTTTGGATTGGATAAAAGGTATGAACGATCCAATAGATGAGCGAAGTAAGAAAAAGGCATATGAATTGTATGGGAATTCAATTTTAGATACGATAGAAGTAGGGACGATTAAAGGGCTTCAACAGATTCATGCGTATTTATTTGAAGGATTGTATGATTTTGCTGGAAAAATTAGAAATAAGAACATTTCTAAAAAAGGATTTGTTTTTGCAAATTGCATGTATTTTGATTCGGTATTTGAATATATAGAAAAAATGCCAGAGAACACGATTGATGAAATAGTTGATAAATATATAGAGGCAAATATAGCACACCCTTTCATGGAGGGAAATGGAAGAGCTACAAGAATTTTGTTGGATAATATTTTAAAAGCAAGGATAAAAAAATGTATTGACTGGGAAAAAATCGATAAAAAAGAGTATCTTTCCGCAATGGAAAAAAGTCCTGTTGACTCACAACCTATTAAGAAATTAATCGAAACAGCCCTCACTGAAAAAATAAGGGGAATATAAGAGAGCTAATTAATGGTGTAGCGTAGAAAAATTATGCTGCACCGTTATTTTTTTGCCACCATACGAATAAAAATTAAAAAACATTCGTAAAAGCTCTTGACAAATAGGTTAGTTAGAACTAACATATATGCGAATGAAATAATAAAAATATTCGCATATAGCAGGGAGGACGCAGAATGTTTATCGAAGGAAAAAATCTGGTAAAGAAATACGGAAAGGGAGAAGCGACGGTGTTCGCGCTCGATCATGCCGAGTTTGGAATCGAGAAGGGCGAGATCGTCGTAATCTTAGGACCGAGTGGAAGTGGTAAAAGTACACTGCTGAATATACTTGGTGGTCTGGATAAGGTGACTGATGGAAGCGTGCTGGTAGACGGAACCGATCTGGAGAAGATGTCTGCCAAAGAGCTGGAGCTGTATCGAAGAGAAAAGCTTGGATTCGTATTCCAGTCCTACAATCTGACACCAGATCTGACTGTGCGTGAGAATATTGAGATGACAGCAGAGCTTGTACAGGAGCCACTCAGTACCGACACACTGATCGAGGAGCTGGGATTGAAGAAGTATGAAACACATTTTCCAAAGGAGCTTTCCGGTGGTCAGCAGCAGCGTGTCGCCATCGCGCGGGCAATGGTGAAGAAGCCGGACATCCTTCTCTGCGACGAGCTGACTGGTGCGCTTGATACGAAGTCATCAAAGGATGTGTTGCAGCGTGTACAGAAAATGAATGATACATATAAAACTACGGTCGTGATTATTACACACAACCTGAACATTGCCGGAATGGCAGACCGGATCATCAAGATCACGGATGGCAAGGTTGTATCCAATCAGAAGAATGCAGACAAGAAACGAGTAGAGGAGATGGAGTTGTAATATGACGATCAATAAGAGAGCTGGGCGCAGCATAAAGAAAAACATCGCGTTTTATATTATCAGTATCATTCTTACGATGCTGACATCTATGGTGATTGTCGCCGCTGTGTCAACCGGACACACACTGACAAAGGTTGTGGATGATTTCGTGAAGAACTATAAGACGGAGGATGCAGAGTTTGTCACCTATCAGCCATTGTCCGATGCAGATATGGAGAAGCTGGAACAGGAATATGATGTGATACTGGAATACAGCCGGTATAAGGATATAACTGTGGAAAGCGGAGACTTGAAAGGTGCCACGATCCGTGTATTCCCGATGCCGGAGAAATTGAATCTCTGTGAGGTGCGGGACGGACATGAACCGGGCGATGGGGAAGCACTTCTGACACAGGATTTTGCAGATGTGCATGACATCAAGGTTGGAGATACGATTTCTCTTGGGGCATATGATTATAAAGTATCTGCCTACACGACGAAGGCAGATTATATCTACATGCTTGAGAAGCTGTCCGGCTATATAGACAGTGAGAAATTCGCCCTTATCGTTGTTGATTGCAAGGAGTATGACAAGATTGACGCAGATGAGACAAGCTATTATTCTATCAAATACAACAAGGATAATTCCAAGGAAGTGCGTGAGAAGTTAAATGAAGATTATGTGATTGCAAGCTATATGGCGGCAACCACGAACACGCGAATCTCCATGCCGGTCAACGAGGGAGATGCCGTTACGAACATGGCGACCATGTATGCGCCGGTTATGTTTATCATTATTATCACACTCGTTGTTATGGTACTTGGAAGAAATATCAGACAGGAACAGTATCTGCTTGGAACATTTCTGGCACTGGGATTTTCCAAGAAGCAGATCATAAGACATTATATGCGGTATGGGGTACTGCCGGGCGTCATCGGAAGTGTACTAGGTGTGGCTGCTTCTGTTCCGCTGACACGAGTTTTGTGTAAATTCTATATTGAATACGATTTTGAAAAGCTTACCTATACGCCGGCCTACAATGTGCCATCAATCGTTGTGGCGCTGGTGGTACCGACAGTTCTTTACTGCGTGGCTATCGCAATCCAGGCGGCAAAGCTCTTGAAGAAGTCACCGGTCGATCTCTTAAGAAATACAGGAAAAGATACGAAGACGGTTGGCGTGATGAAGAAGAGCCATGCAAAGACACAGACAAAGATGCGGGTGCGGAGCGTGATCGGACATCCGGGAAGAAGCATTGTAACGGCATTTGGTGTGGCTGTCGCAGCATTCTGTATTCTGACAGGATTTATTATGAAAGACAGTCTGGATACGCTGATGCACGGCGGACTTACAAGCTCTATCGAGTACGAATATCTGTATCGGTTGAATGCGTTGGAGGAAGGTACGCCGGAGCAGGGCGAGGCATTGTTCCAGAATTACTATGAGGTAGAGGGAAATACAGTACAGCTTTCTGCACAGGGAATCAGCAAGGATTCGAAATATTTCCCGGACAAGACGGACGGTGGTGACGCGCTTGATCTGGACAAATATTATCTGACAAGTGCGGCTGCACAGACCTACGGTATAAAGACAGGTGATACCCTTACCTTCAGCAATATTGCAGATCTGAAAGAACATAAGGTAACGATCAGTGGCATCGTGACGGACAACACACATTGCTATCTGTACACAGGAAGAGAAAATGCGACAGCACTGGCGGGTGTAGACAGTGACGCCTATAACTGCATTATAAGCAAGGATGCATTGTCACTCGACAAAGACCGTGTGGCAAGTGAGACAACGATGACTGTCACGGCAGACACGATGGAAAATATGATGGGACCGATGCATGCAATCATGGTTATATTTGAGATCGTAGGAGTTGTGCTTGGTGTATTTGTGCTGTATCTGATCATCAACATGATCGTGGCAGAAACAGCAACCAATATTTCGGTTATGAAGGTACTTGGTTTCAGCCAGAAAGAGATTTCAAACCGGGTACTGAATGTCAACCATATTCTGGTATGCATCGGATATCTGATTGGAATCCCGGCTGCATATATGTTTGTCAAGGTCGGTTATTCAGATACGATCGAGAATTATGGTATGCTGTTGTCACCGGTTCTCACAGCCAGAACCTTGGTGATTGGTTTTGTACTTACATGGGTAGTCTATGAGATTTCCCTTCTTCTCCAGAAGAAAAAAATATCAAGGATTGACATGGTGGAAGCTTTGAAGGAAAATAACAGAAACGAGTAGATTTCTTCAGAAGCTTTTTGGGAGGATACAGATGGCAAAACGGGTATTTACGGAGGAAGAACGGGCAGAGTATAGAGAGAAAATGCTGGATGCAGGGTTTGACCTGTTGAAACAGTATGGAATGACACATATGTCGGTTGCCAAGATCACGGAGGCAGCCGGCATCGGTGTGAGTACGTTCTATAATTTCTTCTCGTCGAAGGAAGAATATGTGTATGAGGTCATGCAATACCGGAGAAGAAAGATTCCAGAGCTGATCCAGATTGCATTGAACGGTAAGGAAAAGGCAGGTCCGGCAGAGACGCGCACGTATCTGAAGATGATGATCGATGAGCGGTACAGTGTATTTCCAAGTCTGACACCGGAGGATGAGAAGCGTCTGCTGGAGATGCTTCCGGAACAGGCAAGACCGGATCTGCAGAAAGAGACGCAGACGGGAATTCAATTCTTCCAGCATATGGAAGGTATCCGCCCGGATGTAAATATTCCACTTGTGGCGAATCTGATCAAGGTCTATGTGCTTGCCGCAGAGGGAAAAGAGATGCTGCACCAGACGGTGTTTGAAGTCACGATGGAGCGCATGCGGGATCTGATTTTGTATGAGATATTCGGAAGAATGGAATAAGGATATGAAAAAGGAGCGATGAGCTCCTTTTTTATATACTTGAAAAATAAAACTGACTTTTCTGACGCGTATGTTGTTATAGTAAGTAGGGATAGAAAAGAGGTGAGAGCGAGAATGGAGTTTACAACCGATTTCCTGCTGGTGCACCGGGTGAGAGCCGGGGATGAGGAAGCCTGTGAGAGACTGGTCAGGAAATATTATCCAAGCATTTATCAGTACTGTTTGCTGCATATATATGACACATATGAAGCGGAGGATCTGACACAGGAAGTGTTTGCCAGAGCCTTTGCAAGCTTAGATCGATACAGGGAATATGGCAAAGTAAAAAATTATCTGTACACGATCGCCGGAAATGTAGTGAAAAATTATTATAAGAAGAAAAGGGATATTCTGCTAGAAGAACTGCCAGAGGCGGAATCCGAGAATCGTGTGGACACGGTTGGTATCCGGTTGGATATCGAACAGGCGGTGCGGAAGCTGCCGGAGGAGCTGAGGGAAGTTGCGATTTTGTCGTTCTTTCAGGAGCTGAAGCAGAAGGAAATCGCAGAACTGCTCCAGATCAAGCTTTCACTGGTGAAATACCGGATTGGACGGGCGAAGGAGCTTTTGATCAAAGAATTGGAGGTGGAAGAATGAAAACTTACGGGCAACGGATACAGGAATATAGAGATTTCGTACAGAGGACATGTATACGGGAAGAAGCAGAAACACGCACAATAAACGCGTGTCAGGATATTCTGACAGAACAGGCATTCCAGATGGGATCGAAGAGGACATCGTATTTTGAATTCTTATATGAGCAGTCCCGGCTCATCAAAAAAAGATGGTGGGTATTGCAGGGCGGAGTGCTTCTGTATCTATGGCTGTGGCTGAGCAACAATGCCACCGACATGAAAGAGACGATGCGGCTTATGGGAATTTTCGCAACGATGTTTGTGATTCTGATCGTTCCTGAAATCTGGAAAAATCGGAGATATGGCGCGATTGAGGTGGAACAGGCATCGTATTATACGCTGCGCCAGATCTGTGCGGCGAGAGTCCTGCTGTTTGTGGCAGTGGATTTCGCGATAATCATGCTATTTCTTGCAGTGACGTATCAGACAACAGCACTTACCTTGAACAATCTGGTTGTGAACTTCTTACTTCCGGTCAATGTGGCCTGCTGCATTTGCT
>ERZ808246.2718-NODE-2718-length-10724-cov-4.064392_pt1 | contig 10724 bp, 10 predicted proteins | sample MGYA00521083_ERZ808246 | MGnify/ENA primary metagenome ERZ808246 (study PRJEB31516, sample SAMN03275577) | gut metagenome | biome: mammalia-associated habitat; material: feces | host: Papio cynocephalus | place: Kenya | collected 2012-07-07 ...
AGTCCACTTTAAATTATAGTTTTGTGGACGCTTCAACCATGTCGTTTCGTCAATCCAACCATTATCTATAGCAGCTCTGTATGCACTTGGAGTTCCCCATCTGAATTCAACACGTGAAGAGTATTTGTGTGCTTCTTCTATTACATTCTGTTTATTCTGCCAATATCCCATAGGTTTGACTTTAGAAACGAGCCATGTCATTTCCTCAATCCATTTGTTTTTTGTTGCTTTAGAATATGCAGTTGGTGCTCCTTTTTGAAAATCTTTTTTAGTTGTATATTTTGCCCCCTCCTCAAATACACGTTCTTTTGTCCAATACCCATTTACTTTTGTTTTAGTCTTTATCCAAGGCATTCTTTTCCATAGATTGTGTTTGGAGGCATAATCATAGGCAGCGTGACAACCTTTGAAGAAATCAGTTCTCGTTGTATATTTTTTCGATTCTTCTAATACATTCTCTTCATTTTGCCAATAACCTTGTGGAGCTTGATCACGACTCAACCATGTCATTTCATTTTCCAACTTATTTTTCCTCGCAGAGAAATGAGCAGCAGATGATTTAAGAAAGAATTCATTCCAAGTTTTGTATTTCTTTGATTCTTCAAATACATGTTCTTTTACATTCCACCAACGTGGAGGCATACGTTTACTATAAAACCATGGAAAAGTTTCCTTATTCATCATTTTATATTTTAGAGCAGCATCATAAGCACCAGCAGATTTCGTTAAGAATTCTGTTGGGGTTTCATATTTTTCAGCTTCTCTCAATACTTTCTCTCTTGACCATTTATATGCGAGACTTCCAATAGAACCAATATTTTCCCCAGTTAGATTGATATTATTAAGCAACGTATAATGAAGTATATCTCTGTAGTAAAGGGATTGTATTCGTTCTTCACGTTGTCTCTCAATGACTGTAAGACCTTTTATCAACACCTTATATTTAGGAATCCTTCGTCCTTCTTTTGTAAAATGTTTGAAAATGGGGTCATCACTTCGTGTCCTATGCTCATAGTCTCTGCGCTCAATATCATTAGTGGCACCAACATAAGCAAATTTCCCTTCTTCATCTGTATATACATATATCATATGTACATGACCTTTTTGAGCATGCTCATATCCTTTAGAGAGAAACCATGGCATTTCTTTAAACCAATCATTTTTTAGGGCATACCTATAAGCAGAGGGAGCACCTTTATGAAAATCACTTTTATATTTGTAATTTCTAGCTTCTCTAAAGACATTTTCTTTATTGTTCCAATACCCTTTTTCTCTGTATCTTGATTTTTTTAGCCATATCATTTCATCAAGCCATCCATTGTTTTTTGCAGAGATATAGGCAAGGTAGCATTTTTCACAAAAATCAGTTCTTGAGCTATATTTATGAGCCTCTTCAAATACATTACTTTTGTTTTTCCAGTATCCCGCAGGTTTTCTGTTTGTTTTTAACAACCAATCCATTTCATCAAGCCACCCATTGATTTTTGCAGAATCAAAAGCCCGACTATTCGTTCTTTGAAATTCTGTAACTGAATTATACTTTTTTGACTCTTTTATTACATTCTCTTTTACTTTCCAATAGCCAGAAGGCTTGCGCTTACTTGGAGCTAACCATATCATTTCTATTAACCAATTATTCTTTTTGGCAATAGTGTACGCTGTCACGGCCTTATTCATAAATTCTGTAACAATAGGATATTTTCTTGATTCCTTAAAAATCGCATCTTTTGTCCATCTGATAGGCTTAGCTATTGGATGTACCAACCAAACCATTTCGTCTAACCATCCATTTATATATGCTATACGAAATGCACCTGATTTATTTCTCTTAAATTCTGCTCTTGAAGAATATTTTTTGCTTTCTTCAAAAACTGTTTCTTTTGTCCACTTCTTTTGCATAAATAATATGATTGTTGGTTGATAATGCTTGTAATTCAAATGCAAAGGTATAAACATTCCTTTTGTTGTGCAAATAATATCATGATTATCTTTATAAAAACCTGTTATTTATTTGTTTTATATGTCTAATAGATATATAGACCAATCATTCACATAAATGATAAAACTACGATAATAACCAAAACAGCGTTCCTTGCTCTCTTCCAAACGGAATGTTAGCAAGAAACGCTGTTAGAAAATAGATTTGTAAAGTGTGAGAATTAGCCAAAGTTTATCCATCTATGTCTGAACCGCCTTGACCGCTACCGCTACTGCCTCCGCTTGGCGTTGTCGGAGTAGTGGTTGTTGAGCCTGTGGTTGCATTGGGCAGCTTGATGACGTTCTTGTCGTCCATGTACTTGTAGAGCACTTGGTTGATGTTGGAGAAGGCGTAGGCACGTTTCAGTTTCTGCGCTTGCTGGTAGAGGGCGGTACCTTTATCTCCGTTCTTCTCGCTTGGGCGGTTGGCGTTGAGCCATGCTGTGGCTGCTGCTTGCTTGGCAGCGAACTTCTCGCGCTGTGCCTTCTGCTTCTCGGTGGCAGGACCCGTGTAGGGATTGGATAGCTTAGCGAGGTGGATGCGGTTGCTCGATGAGTTGGTGGCGAAGTAGTCGTTGGAGCCGTTGCCGTACTTGCCGCTGATGCCCTTGATGACATCGATAGGTGTGATTCTTGCCATTTGGTTTAGTGTTTAATGATTAATGTTTAGTGTTTAGTTGAGGCGCGGTCAGAGACTGACGCAACTCTGTACGCCGAGGGTGGCGAGGAGGGCGGTGATGACGCTCACGATGAACTGGAGTACGGTTTTGAGGGTTTCTTTGTTGGTGTTTTTCATGGTACTTTGATTATTAATGGTTAAGTGAGGGTTCGGGATGGCATCGGGATTGTTCGGGATGCACCTTGCCTCTGTTATTATATTGCAAAGGTACGACAAACGCAAATGATGATTATACGTTGCCATGCGTTGCGTGCGATTTGGTGAGATTATCCTCTACTTTTCCTTTATGGCTCGCCCAAGTGCTCGATGATGAGGCGTACTTCGCGTGGGGAGAACCATTTGGAGGTCTTGCGGTAGCCTTGGGCATTGAGTGCTGCGAGCAAGGTGTGGCAGCGGTTTATCCACGACATGAGGCGGTTGACTGCCACGTGTGGGTTTTCAACGGACGGGAAGTAAAGGAGAGCCAACTCTTTCTTGGTGTAGGATTGTATTCTAAATTGTTTCATGAGGATTGATGATTTGTTGTGGTTGGGTGCTGCGGAGGCCGGAGACCTCCGCTACGGGTAAGGTGGATAGGTAATACTCGGCGAAGTCCTTGCAAGAGGGTGGCAGTTGGTGGTGCTGCATGGTGGGCAGCACTTCGCGGAGCTGCATGAAGAGGCGTTCACCTGGGGCGTCGCGGTCGGGGTACATGTGGAAGGTGGTTTGCTTCTCGGCAGCCAACGCCACGAGCAACCGCTTGTCGGCCTCGGAGAGCAAGGTGGCGGAGGGGATGGCTATCGCCTTGTGGCCTGCGGAGAGCATCGCCCAACAGTCGCTTGCGCCCTCGGTGATGAAGAGCGGTTCGCCGGAGCGGAGCATGGCGAGTACGGGGAGGTTGTAGATGGAGCAACGCGAGCCGTAGGGAAAACGGAAACGGGGGGGGCGGAACAGCCGTTGACGTAATCCAAGTTGCGATTTTGCAAGCCGATGAGTCTGCCTGTGGCGTCGAAATACGGTATTTGGAGCCAATGGGTGCCTTGGCGGTCGGTCCATGATGTGAGACGGCACCAGCGGACGACACGCTCATTGAGTCGGCGCTCGGTGAAGAGAAACGTGCGTGCCTCGTCGGAGAGCCAAGGATGCTCGAAGTGGCGGGCGTAGCGCGTGGCATCGAAAGGCTTTGTTTGCACTTGTTCCTCAGACACGGAGGGTCGCCTAACATCAAGTATAACATTCGTGCCGTCGGCAAGCCATCTGCAGGCTTCCTTGAAGTTCTTGTGCAAGGTGTTCATCACGAGGTCGATGGTGCCGCCGTGGGCATTGCAGACGAAGCAACGGAAGGTGTTGCGACGGATGTTGTAGGTGAGACTGGCGTGATGGTCGTCGTGGAATGGGCAGAGACTCTTGTGACGTGTGACGCGAAGGCCAAGGCGCTCGGCAACGAATTCTATGGGGAGGGAGCGGAGTTTTTCTATTTCGTATTTTTCCATAATTTGTGAATTTTCTTTATTGGGCATATGGAATGTATGGTTAACTGGGAGAGGGGGCGTCCTCGCCCCCGATAAAGTGAAAGAGTATCGACTTATATACTAATTGTCGGGGGCGAGAACAAGTCTCAAGAGCATATTGTCGGGGGCGAGGACGCCCCCTCTCCCTGTTATTACTTGCCCGTGAGGTATTCTTGGGTTTTGGTGTAGAGACCTGTTTGGGCTGAATAGGTGATGAACTTGCGGAATGTCCACTTGTAGAGCTGGTTCTTTGTGCCTTCCTTGCTCTTGCCGAGCGAGAGGCGCAGGGCTTCGAGCTGGGCGGTGTTGAACGAGTTGGGCAGGTCGTCAAGCAAGTTCTTCGGTCCACGGCGCACGGCTTCGCTCATGGTGTCAGCATCCTGCGATAGGAGGTCGGCAAATATCTGCATCTTCGACCAGATGTCGTGGTAGACGAGCCATTCAACGAGCGAGCCCATCGGCTTTGTCCACGTCTGATTGTTGAGAGCCCAGAGGATGCAGCCAGCCTTCCATGCCGATACGAGGGCGCGTTTGGAGATGTCCCACAGCGTGTCGTCGTCCGTGAGGTCGGCAAGCGTGGCCATGTCGGCAGCCAACTGGTCGATGAGGCGGTTAAGGGGCTTGATGGTGAAACGGCCTTTGCAGATGGCGAGGCGTGCAAGGTATTCGTCGAGCCGGGTGTAGAAGTCGTCGCCATACTTGCCCTGCCGTGGTATGCGTCCGTTGCGTCCCAGGCGTGGCTTGTAGCTGAACACCATACGCCCGAAGGTGCCGTTGAAGAGTTCCTGCTTGTAGAACTTGCGAGTGGCAAATGGCGTGGAGGAGATGGTAATGTTGGCTCTCAATACGGGGTTTCCCGTCACGCCGTCGGCTGTGGCACGGAGGGCTCCGGCACGCTGGCGGTCGTAGATGTTGCGCATCATCTGCGAAATCTGTCGATGTCCGCCACAGATGCGGTCTGCCATCTCCACCTCAGGCATGTTGAGGTATTGGGTGCGTGCGCCGAGTTTCTCGCAGCCCATGGCGTTTTGTATGAAGGCGGCGTTGGTGACGTCGGCAGGCGGAAACCAGAAGGCAACGTCGGGGCGTGCCGGCTTCTCCTTGTTGGCACTCTTGGTCTTCATCATCTTCTGCCACTCCACGAGCTTTGCCAACTCCTCGTCGTCGTGCTGGCGGAAGTCGCGACAGATGGCTTCCACTAAAGCTGACAATTGTCCCTTGCCCGCACCACTTTCAGCCACGAGATTAGCCAACATTCCACTCGTTTCCTTCCAAGAGAGGTCGGGATACATGAATTCCGCACCACTTATGTGTGCGCCAAGGATAGGAAAAAGCATGGGCACGATGCTCTGGTGCATGTCTCGAGACACTTGCGAGAGCAAAAGCGTGATACATTCGGTGCCTCTGCCAAGGTTTGGCATGGCTGGAGGAGTGTTTTTTGAGATATTGTATTTCATTTGTCTTATGCGTTTTGTTGGTTAAATCGTTGATTATCAGCCTTTGAGAGGGAAGTGATGCTGGGCGAATCTTCCAATTCCAGTTCTTCCAATTAATTTTCGAGGAATGACAATTTGCCCTTTTCTATATATAATTAATTGATTATTAATTAGCTATATGATCTTCATAAAGGGGTTTTGTCTTGATGTACCCTAATTGGAATTTGGAAGAACTGGAATATTGGAAGATTGCAGCCAATACCCACTTCTCTCTCCGAGGCTTTGAACTATTGGGAGCGGAGACGTCTCGCCTCCGGCTTATTCTTCTTGTGGATATTATGTCGGGGGCGAGACGACCCTCTCCTAGTTATTGTGCATCACTAATGATGCCTGCCACAGCGAGCAGCTCCTCGGCGGCTGCGAGGCAGAAGTGCTTGAAGGTGAAGTCTGCCGTGAACTGCGGGCGGTTGAACGTGGGGTAAGGTGTGCCGTCGGGCTTGCGGTTGACGTTGATGAAGCGTCCCTCGTAGATGTGGGGATTGCGCTGCGTGGTAGTCTGCCGCTTCTTGTCCGTGGCATTCTCGATAAAGAGATAGTGGTCATCGCCGTCGCGGGTGAGTGCACCGTCAAGGTAGTCGCCTATGAGGATGCGCCCCGGCTGGCGAGTGAGCAGTTTGAGGTCGATGCACGGCTCGGTGTTGGGGTAGACTGTAGCATGGTGCTGGCGGTAAGCCACGGCAAAGGGTGAATCACTTTGGAGCATGTCGTTCAATACTTCTCCGATAACCTTTGGCTCATGCACGTTCTTATTCTGCCCGGCAGAGCCTTCATTGAATGCTTTTGTCATATTCTGTTTTATTGACTTTAAGCATTGTCTCGCACTACGCAGGGTCACATAGACAATATGGTTCATGCCCTGCGCCATCGGAGCCGTGTTCAGTTTTTGGCCGCCGCTAACTCTATGGTAAAAAGAAAGCAGCAGAAACTCCGATGATTGAAATTTCTGCTGCAAATGTATAGTGAATGATTCGAAGTGCTTTGGGTGGTTAATTAGCGTCCACCTAATTAAATAGCATCACTTAGTATAGAAATCAATGAATTTATGGCACTTAAATGCCATAAAGAAAAAAGGCAGGTGGATATTGAAAAGTGTCAATTATCCACCTGGCAATTAAGGGCTAAAATACGGAATTGACCTTTTTCATGGTCTCAACCGTATAATTCTTATTTCGCAAACGCTCTTTTATTTCGTTGCTGTATGACTGTTCCGTTACATCCGATTGCAAATTGCACTCATCTGTAAGAAAACGAAAAATGGCACCACCCGAAGGTGATTCTGCCGTCAAACCTTTGTCTTGCCACTTAATGACGAAGCATGTCACCACGTCATTAAGCGTGTCATTCTTTTTGCATGTCAGTTTTCTACTGCTCATATTGTGGTCATTCAGATAGCGCATGAAGCGTTGCTTTTCTTCGTTCCTCGCCTTCTTATTCTCTTCGTTTGGCTTGTTGTTTGTGAACAGACTTTGTTTCCGTGGCCCGCGCTGGACATATTTTACATTGTTTTCTTCAGCTTGTTTTGGGGGCTTTGCACTTTGCGCTTGTGGTGTTGGCATCACGAAAGTACTGCCACTAATGTTGCCAAAAAATTGTTGGCAATTATAGTTGTTTTGTTCCTTTATGTAAGTCGGTTTACGGCTACGCGACAAGTCTATGCTTTCTGTAGGCATATCATCAGAGTGATATTTAATATGTTCCCTAAGTGCAACACGCCCTTTGTCTAACAGCTCATGCCAATAAGGTGTTCCATCATCAAAAATATAAATCCATTCCTTGGCATACATTTCTCGACTGGCTTTTGCAATCTCTTCATGAGTGAAGAGTGATAGCTCTTCATAATCGTATATTTGCTTGCCGTGATCGCCGAATTTAGGATTTATCTCACGACCATGTAAGCGCAATATATTCAATATCAGATATTCTAACTCGCTCATTGAGGAATCAATCGCTTCATTATCAAACTGCTTCATCTTGTTGTGATGCTATAAATTTAGGGTTTTCCATCTTGCCCATAAACTGTTGACAGTTGGAGTTGTGTTGTTCTGCTATGTTTACTTGCGTTGTATGCTTTTCCATCTCATCTGTCTTGGCGGCAAGTCGTCTGACCTCATCTTCGTAAATATGTCCCTTTTGGTAATCAATATGTGAGAGAATGTAATAGAGTGCACGGCATAACTGTGGATTATTTGTTTCCAATGCGCGAGAAACCATTTCATGTGCAAGGCTGCTGTCTTGCGACAGCTCTAGATTGTGCATTTCTGACGAGACCGCATTGTTGGAATAGTCAGTTTGGCAGACATTGAACCCCATTTGTTCATTACGGCTTTCGCTTTCCCGAAATTCAGCATAAACAGTAATCCAGCCCTCATCATGGGCCGCCAGCATTTTTGCAAGCGCATCTTTCAAGGGTGACTCCTCCATGCATCGGTCTTCATTGAAGAGCATCCACATTAGTATTGCCTTAACAATGATGGCCTCATGTTGTTCCATATTAACAAACAACTGTCGCAACAATAAATCAGGGCGATTGCTTTTTGACAAGTCATGTCTTGCTGACAATGCCTTAACCCACATGTCCTCAGGCGATGATGTCTGCCATTTGCTTTCAAGATTGCACAAGGCTTCGTACAATGCAGCGAACAAACTGTCTTCAAGACAGAGGTTCAAAATGTCAATATTCTTATTATTCATACACGAGTTTGATAGTATTCAAGAACTCTACAATCGCTTGAAACTTGGAGTCGAATAAATCTTTTTGGTCAAGTTCATTTAATGCCACATCTGAAATTTCTTCATAGACTGGGCTATCCACTCCAATTTTCCTAAGTTCAGAGCCTTTGGGTTTGATTAGTATAGGTCTACCACTGGCAGCACAAGCCTTGATAGCACTCAACAACCATAAGTCTTCACGGCTGAGTCTAACACTTTCTTTATTCTGCCCTTTTAGATGCAAAGTGGGTTCACTATTTGTTTGACGAGCTATATTGTTCATATAGTCACCAACCATGCCTGAGATTTCTGGTAAATTGGGGTAAGCAAACGGAAAATCCACATAATCAATGCCTTTTAACATCATGGAGGTGTCAACAACTTGCCAGAATTCAGAAGTATGGAATTTTGGCGTCACATCAAGTGTCAGACGGTAACTTTGTAGTGCTTTGCGAAGAGTCGTTTGCAGTATAATCGCCAATGAAGGGTCTTTGCCAAAGGCAGAATTCTGCTCAATGGCAATGATTTGTCTGTCTTTGCGATTGTCGATGATTACGAGACATGAAGGGTGGTTTTCTTGCTTCACTACCTTAAAATCCGTCTCCACCTTTGCTGGTTTGTGTCTACTATTTGCAATACGAAACACATAGACCCCATTTTGCCCAATGCACATCTTATGGGCAAACTCAACGTCGTTGAATTTAAACTTTAGTTTCTTAGTGTCGTCAAGTATTTCTCCCGTCAAATCCTGTTTCCTTTCAAGAGAATCTTGTACATCAATTTGCTGGAATTCCTCAAAGGGAATTTCCATTTGATTCTCCATTACAGGTCGGAACATGTATGTGTATATTTGAAATTTTGCCATAGTTCTATAGATTTGAATGGTTATTTCTTTCAACGACTTTCATTATTGCAACAACTTTCTACCACCATTATCTTCGAGGATTCTCATTTGTTGGATAGCTATCTGATTGAGTTTGATTAATCGCTCGGATTGCGCCATTCCATCATTGATAAATACAGCATTGAGATTCTCCATGTTTGAGAGACAGATAAGTTCGTTGATACTGGCATAGTCACGGATGTTTCCCTTTTTGCCGGGATTCTGCTCACGCCATTGCCTTGCAGTTATGCCGAACATAGCCATGTTGAGAACATCTGCTTCATCGGCATACTTCATGGCGACTTGCTCACGAGTCACTTCATGAGGAATGAGATTTGCTTTAATAGCATCCGTATGAATGCGATAGTTGATTTTTGACAGTTCCCGTTTGGCAGACCAAGCTAACTGTTTTTGTTCTTCTGCTTTTAGACGTTGAAATTCACGAACAAGATACAACTTAAATTCTACTGAAACCCATGATGCAAATTCAAATGCAATATCAGAGATAGCATACGTCCCGCCATATCGTCCAGATATAGCTTTTAATCCAATAGCATTAGTTGATTCCACCCATCTTGTAGGTGACATCGTGAAAGCATTTAATCCGGCTTTCTTTCTAAACCCCTCGAATTCGATGGGGTTAAAATTTAGATTATACAGACTTTCCCATATTCCAAGGAACTCTATAGTGTTACGATTCCGCATCCAATTCCCTATGACGCCATTAGGATCTTCACCATTCTTCTGCTTGGCAATGTCGGTTATGCAGATGTAGTCAATTCCATCTTTGTTGATAGTCTTGATAGGTTGGTCTTTTACTATTATTTTTGCCATTTGTATATTATTCTGTTTTATTGTTGCTTATATCATTTATCAAATCTTTGGGACTTACAGATAATAACTTTGCAATTTGCATCAATTGTTCCAAGGATGGTTGAGATTTATTCTGAACCCATCTACTTATTGTTATTTCCGATTTGCCGATGCCTTCAGCCAACCAACGGTTTGTCTTGTTGTGCTCGGCTAAAACTACTTTTATACGATTTATAGGATGTTCTTCCATATTTACAAAGGATTTATTTGCAAAGATAACAAAATTCGATGGTATTTTATCACTTTTTGATAAGAATTTATAAATGTAGTATTAAATATACTTTTATCCGCATCCCGATGATGTGCTGACGGATATGGACATGGAGAACATCGCCCGTGAATACTTGGAGCGCATGGGATATGGCAACCAGCCATACATGGTTTACAAGCATGAGGACATCGACCGTCATCACATGCACATCGTGACCATCCGAGTGGATGAAAACGGCAAGTGTTTGGATAGTCGATACAACTACCATAGGAGCAAGGCTATCACTCGTGACTTGGAGGAGAAATACAATCTCCACAAGGCAGACCGCACGCAACACTATTTTGACAATCCGCTCCGAAAGGTTGATGCAAGCCAAGGTGATGTGAAGAAGCAGGTTGCCAACACG
>ERZ808246.2720-NODE-2720-length-10720-cov-4.492921_pt1 | contig 10720 bp, 7 predicted proteins | sample MGYA00521083_ERZ808246 | MGnify/ENA primary metagenome ERZ808246 (study PRJEB31516, sample SAMN03275577) | gut metagenome | biome: mammalia-associated habitat; material: feces | host: Papio cynocephalus | place: Kenya | collected 2012-07-07 ...
CTTCCTGACGGGTCTGGTGTTCCAGTATCCGGAGTATCAGCTCTTCGAGGAGACCTGCTATAAGGACATCGCCTTCGGCCCGAAAAATATGGGCCTTGACGAGGCGGAGATCGACCGCCGTGTGCATGAGGCGGCGGATTTCGTCGGCCTTGACCCGGCTCTGCTGGAACGCAGCCCCTTTGAGCTGTCCGGCGGTCAGAAACGCCGCGTCGCGGTAGCAGGTGTCATGGCCATGAAGCCCCGCATTCTGGTGCTGGACGAGCCTGCTGCCGGCCTCGACCCCGAGGGCCGGGACGAGATCCTGAGCGAAGTGAAGGACTACCACAAAAAGACCGGCACCACCGTGCTGCTGGTCTCCCACAGCATGGAAGATATCGCCAAATATGCCGACAAGGTTTTGGTGATGTCCAACAAAAAGATCGCTATGTACGATACGGTCTCCAAGGTGTTTGACCGGGCTCCGGAACTGCTGAAGCTGGGGCTGAGCGTGCCGCAGGTGACCAAAATTTTCCTCAAGCTCCGGGAGATGGGCGTGGATGTGCCGGCAGATGTGTACACCGTACCCTACGCTGTCAAGATGATTCTGGAAGCAAAAGCCCGGAAAGACGCAGGGGAGAGCCTTGTGCTTTCCCGGGAGAAGGGTGAGAAAGGGGGCGTGTCCGGATGCTGAGAGATATCACCATCGGCCAGCACTTCCCGGGGAACAGTCTGGTGCATCGATTTGACCCCCGGCTCAAGCTGGTCATGACCATCGTCTATATCATTCTGCTCTTTGCGGCATCCAATCCGCTGGGCCTGAGCCTTTCCATCCTCTTCCTTGCCGCTATGTATGGCGCAGCAAAGATCCCCTTCAAGCTCATCCTCAAGAGCCTGAAACCCATCCTGCCCATTGTTATCTTCACGGCGGTGCTCAACCTCTTCTTTGTTTCGGGCGAGGGGGAGCCGCTGGTGAAGTTCTGGTTCCTGACCATCTATGCCGAGGGCGTGCGCTACGCCATCCTGATGGCAGTCCGTGTCATGGCGTTGATTGCAGGTACCAGTCTTCTGACCTACACCACCAGCCCCATCGTGCTGACGGATGCCATCGAACAGCTGCTCAAACCGCTGGGCAAGCTGCACTTTCCGGTGCATGAGCTGGCCATGATGATGAGCATTGCTCTCCGGTTCATCCCCACTCTGATCGAGGAGACCGACAAGATCATGAACGCCCAGAAAGCCCGTGGTGCTATGCTGGACAGCGGCACCATGACCGAGCGGGTCAAGGCTTTGGTGCCGGTGCTCATCCCGCTGTTCATCTCGGCGTTCCGCCGGGCAGATGAACTGGCCATGGCGATGGAATGCCGCTGCTATCGGGGCGGCGACGGCCGCACCCGTCTGAAAGTGCTGCGCTGCACCAAACAGGATTATATCGACCTTGCGGTCTGTGTAGTCTGCTTTGCGCTCATCCTCTCCTCCCGGCTGGTGTTCCCGAATTTTTAAAACTATGAACTATTTACTTATTTTATCCTACGACGGCACGAACTACTGCGGGTTTCAGGTGCAGCCCAATGGGCGGAGCGTAGCCCAGACCTTTCAGGATGGGCTGGAAGCTGTGCTGGGCTGCCGCCCGGATATCAAGGGATGCAGCCGCACCGATGCCGGGGTGCACGCATTGGGCTTTGCCCTGAATTTCCACGCCGACACCCGCATCCCGCCCCAGAAGCTGCCGCTGGCAATCAACCAGTATCTGCCGATGGACATCCGGGTGCTGTCGGCCCGGGTGGTGCCGGAGGACTTTCACGCCCGGTATGCGGCCCACACCAAAACGTATCTTTACCGCATCCATAACAGCCCCATCGATTCGCCCTTTGATGAGAAGTATTATACCCGGGTGCCGAGGCATCTGGACGGGGAACGAATGGACAAAGCTGCAAAGCAGTTTGTGGGCAGGCACGATTTTCTGGCCCTCTGTGCGGCGGGCAGCTCTGCCGCTGCCCATGGAGACACCGTGCGCACCATCACGGACTGTGGTGTGGTCCGGAAGGGTGACGAGGTGGAGATCACCGTAACGGCGGACGGCTACCTGTACAACATGGTGCGGATTCTGGCCGGGACCCTCTGCGAAGTGGGTGCGGGCCGGATGGGGCCGGAGGAGATCCCTGCCATTCTGGCAAGCCGGGACCGGAGCAAGGCCGGGCCCACGTTTCCGGCAAAGGGCCTGTTTTTGAAGTGCGTCAACTACGATAGCCCTCTCAGTCCGCCTGACGGCGGCCAGCTCTCCCAGAGGGCAACAGCGACGACCGCCGCCAGCGGCGGAAACAGGGAGGAGCTGTTGGGGCAGCGGCCAGCAGGACACGAGTGCCGCCCAAGGCACGAAGTGGACGCTGGGAGCCGCAACCCGTTCAGCCCTTGGCAGGCCGGGCAGGCTTGCGCAACGATCGAAAACAGCCGGGCCCTGCGGTAATGGGCAGGTGCAGGTTGTAACAGGAGTACAGAAAAATGCGTAAAAACCATCGGGGAAACCGTCCGGAGAGCAGCGAGCCGCTGTCGGCCGGACGGGTCGAATATCTCGAGCAGGCACGGCAGCGGCAGCACAGCCGCAGGGTGCGCCGCACAGCGGTCATTCTGGCGGTGCTGGTGGCGGTGGTACTGTTTGCCACCGGCTGGGTGGGCAGCTCCGTGGCTCTGGTCAAGGACGGCGTGGACACAGCCCGCATCGCTCTGATGCGGGGCAGCGGCTGGCCTCAGCAGACCGGTGTCATGGACCCGCTGCAGGTGGAGCCGCTGACCGGCGGTTTCGTGGAACTGGGCAAGGAAGGCTGCGTGGTCTATTCCGATACCGGCAGCCGTCTCAATTCCATCCAGAGCGGCTACGCCCGGCCTGCGCTGGCGGCGGGAAAGAACCGCTTTGTTCTCTACAACCGCTCGGGCAACGAGCTGCGGGTGGAGAGCCGCACCCAGAACCTCTACACCAAAACGCTGGAAAACAATATCTTCCTCTGCGCCATGTCCGACAACGGCACGCTGGCTGTGGTTACCGATGATGTGGGCAGCATGGCAAAGCTGCTGGTCTATTCCTCTGATATGGAGCAGCAGCTCAGCTGGAGCCTGAGTGCAGAAAACGGCACTCCGCTGCGGATGGCTTTTGCGTCCGACAACCGTCGGCTGGCTGTGGCAGCAGTCACGGCCAGCGGGGGACAGATGGTCACAAACCTCTACCTGCTTGATCGGACGCAGGGCGACCCCATCACCCTTGCCAGTGAAAGCGGTGTGCCCCAGTGGGTGGGGTGGCTCTCGGGCAATACCATTCTTGCCGTCTACGACAGCCGGGCGGTGCTCTACAACGTAAACGGCGCAGAGCAGGCCAGCTATGCTTTCAACGGCATGAGCCTGCGGGATGTGTCTGTGGATACAGCCGGGAATGTGGCCCTGCTGCTGGCTTCGGGCCAGATCTGCCAGATGGTGACGCTGGACAAAAATCTGAACGTCCAGTCGGTCCAGACGGTTCCCACAGCCAACCGTGCGATCCGTTCCGGAAACCTCTGCTATCTGCTGACTGAGACCTCGGTGGAGTGCTATAACGCCGCCGGGGAACATCAGTGGACCCAGACCCTTTCGGCACGGCCTCAGGCGTTGCTGGCGGGGGCAAAACAGAACCTTGTGTTCAGCGGCAACACGGTACAGACTGTGGAAGCCCCGGCGGAAAGCGGCTCCGGCAGCTGAATTTGTGAGAAGGACTCGCAGTTTTAGCACTCTGCGGCAGAAAGTAACAGGGAAATCAAGGTATGTTCAAGAATCCGTCATTTCTTTTTGATATAGTATGTACAGTGGTCTGGCTGTTTCTGGCCATCCATTATGCCCGCAAAGGCTTTCTGGCCTCTGTGGTGCAGCTGGCCGGAAATTTCATCAGTCTGGCGGGCGCACGGGCCTTTTCAGGCTGGGCGGCAGACCGGGTCTTTGAGGATTTTCTGGCCGTCGGTTTCCGGGACCAGATCGCTGCCAGCATCGCATCCGGCGGCGCAGTGGACCTGAGCGGCATTGCCACCCGGTATGCGGGTTTTCTGCCCGAAGCGTTCCGGCAGTCCATCGTGGATGCCTGTGAACGCTCCATCATGGCTCTGCTCAGCGACAATGCCGTCGTGCTGGCAGATGCCATTGTGCAGAAGGTGCTGGCCCCGCTGCTCACCCCGGTGATCTCGCTGGTACTGTTCTTTGTGGCGTTCGCTCTGCTGCGGATGCTGGTCAGCCTGCTGGTCACAGTGCTGGGGCTGGTGAACAAGCTGCCGGTGCTGGGTACCGTCAACCGCTGGCTGGGCTTGTCGATGGGCGGACTTGCCAGTTTGCTGGATATCTATCTTGTGCTCTGCGTGCTGTGGGCGGTCATCGTGATCACCGGCGGCAACCTGACCGTGCTGAACGATACGGTCATGAGCGGGAGCCTTTACTATAAAGTATTCAATTGGTTCAACCCCTTCCTGTAAGGGGCAGGAACAAAAGGAGGAAGCATGGTCTGTAATCGATGCCAAAAGCGTCCGGCGATCATTTTTGTTCAGCGGATGGAAAATGGCCAGCTGAAAAATGAGGGCTATTGCCTGCACTGCGCCCGGGAACTGCACATCAAGCCGGTAGAGGACCTGATGAAGCAGTTCGGGATGTCCGACGAGGACATGGACAACATGGAAGACCGGATGGAACAGATGATGGGGGAGATGGGAGACGAAAATAACCCCCTGTCTATGATGATGAATATGAATATGCCCCTGAATGAGGATGGCCCGGACGAGGACCTTGTGCCCGGTTCCAGTGCCACCTTCCCTCTGGGGATGAACGGCGGCGCAGCTCCTCAGGGCGGCAAGAAGGCCGACAGCAAAAAGGACGGCAAAAAGCCGCCCCGCCGCAAGTTTCTTGACACCTACTGTGAGAACCTGACCCGCAAGGCCCGGGAGGGCCGTCTGGATGACATCATCGGGCGGGACCGGGAAATTTACCGCACCATCCAGATCCTGAGCCGCCGCCAGAAGAACAACCCCTGCCTCATCGGCGAAGCCGGTGTGGGCAAGACGGCCATTGCCGAGGGCATTGCAGAGCGGATCGCCAAGGGGCAGGTGCCTGCGGGTCTCCGGGATAAGGAGATCTACCTGCTGGACCTCACCAGCCTTGTGGCGGGCACTCAATTCCGGGGCCAGTTTGAGCAGCGGGTCAAGGGCCTGCTGGGCGAAGTCAAAGCAGCGGGCAATGTGATCCTGTTCATTGACGAGATCCACACCATCACCTCTGCGGGTGAGAGCGAAGGTGCCATGAATGCCGGCAACATCCTCAAGCCTGCCCTCTCCCGGGGTGAGATCCAGGTCATCGGTGCGACTACCTTCAACGAGTATCGGAAGTATATCGAGAAGGATCAGGCGTTGGAGCGTCGGTTCCAGCCGGTGCGGGTGGAGGAGCCCAGCGTGGCCGACACCCTTGCCGTCATGAACGGCATCAAGCACTACTACGAGGAGCACCACCATGTGCAGGTGCCCCCCGATGTGCTGAATGCCACGGTGACCCTCAGCGAACGTTATATCACCGACCGCTATCTGCCGGACAAGGCCATCGACCTGCTGGACGAAGCCTGCGCCTGCTGCAATCTGGCCCACCCGGTTATCTCCGAGTTTTTGACCATGCAGAAGGAGCTGGACACCCTCAAAAAAGAGGAAGCTGACATGGCCGAGGCCGACGTGAATGAGCCCATCGACTATGAGCAGGTGGCAGAGCGGAAGACCCGCATCGCTCAGCTGGAAAGCGAGCTGCCCGCCAAGCAGGCCGCTGCCAGTGAGATCAAGGTCTCCATGGACGACGTGGCCAAGGTCATCGAGCTCTGGACCGGCATCCCGGCGGTGAAGATTCAGGAGACCGAGTTCGTCAAGCTGGCAAATCTGGAAAATGAGCTGAAGAAGAAGGTCATTGGTCAGGATGAGGCCGTGCATCTGGTGGCACAGGCCGTCAAACGGAGCCGTGCCGACCTGTCGGGCCGCCGCCGTCCCGCAAGCTTTATCTTTGTGGGCCCCACCGGTGTGGGCAAGACCGAGCTGGTCAAGCAGCTGGCAAACCAGCTCTTTGATGGCCCGGACCCGCTCATCCGGCTGGATATGAGCGAGTATATGGAAAAATATGCTGTCTCCCGGATGATCGGTTCGCCTCCGGGCTATGTGGGTTACGAGGAGGCCGGTCAGCTGACCGAGAAGGTCCGCCGCCGTCCCTACAGTGTGGTGCTGTTTGACGAGATCGAAAAGGCCCACCCCGATGTTATGAACATCCTGCTCCAGATTCTGGACGAAGGCAAGATCAACGATGCACAGGGCCGGACGGTGGATTTTTCCAACACCGTTATCTGCATGACTTCCAATGCTGGCAGCTCTGACCAGAGCACCGGCGGGCTGGGCTTCAACAAGAGCGAAGACCAGCTCAGCGAGGAAAAGACCCGCAAGGCATTGGCTCAGTTCCTCCGGCCCGAATTTTTGGGCCGTGTGGATGAGGTGATCGCTTTCAAGCCTTTGTCTCAGGAGACACTGGAAGGCATCGCTGCCCTTATGCTGGACGAGTACAAGCCCAGCATGGAGGCCAAGAAGATCACCTACAGCTATACCCCCGCAGCCCTCAAGGCTCTGGTGGCAAAGAGTCAGGGCGGCAAGTTCGGTGCCCGTGACCTGCGCCGTGTTATCCGCAAGGCCGTGGAAGACCCGGCAGCGGAAAAGCTCATCGACGGCAGTCTTTCCGCAGGCGGCAGCCTGACCGTGGACGCTGACGAAGCAGGCAATGTGGTCCTGAAATAAGAAGAATACGATAAGAAAAACTCCGGGTGCCGTAAAAAGCATCCGGAGTTTTTTGCGTAAAAATCAGACGATAAAGCCCTGACTGTGTGCCCAGAGCACCCAGAAGGTCAGGGTCAGGGCACTGAAAAATGTGGTGGTAGCGCAGACACTGCCCGAAAGTGTGCCCTCGTGGCCCATCTGCTTTGCCATGACATAACCTGCAGGGGTGGTCACGCTGCCCAGCATCACCAGCAGACCCACCAGTTTTTCGTTGGTGAAACCGAGCCGGACGGCCAGCGGCAAGAAGATGGCAGGAAGCACCAGCAGTTTGATGATGGTGGCAGCGACGGTGGGGCCCAGATAGCCCAGAGCCTTGCGGCCTTTGAACCCTGCACCGATGGCCAGCAGAGCCAGCGGGCTGGTCAGGCTGGCAAGGCTTGTAAGGGTCTTTCCGGCCAGCGTGGGCATGGGCAGGCGGAGCAGGGAATAGAGAAAGCCCACCGCAATGCCGATGAGGATGGGGTTGGTGACGATGCCCTTGAGACTGGCCTTGAGCTTTTTGCCAAGGCCCTGCTGAGCATCTGCCGAGGGACTTTCCAGCGTGAGGATGAGGACGGCAAAAATGTTGTAGAGGGGCACGCTGCCCAAAATCATCAGGCCGGACATCCCGGAGGTACCGTAGATGTTCTGGATGAACGCCGTGCCGAGGATGGCCGCCGAAGAACGGTAGCAGGCCTGTACGAACTCGCCCACGATGTGCTTGTCCTTCAGCAGGAGCTTTGCCAGCACCCAGATGACCAGAATACTGACGGTAGTGACCCCGGCGCAGAACAGGACATATTTGCCGTCAAAGTTGGCGTAGATGTCGGTGGTGGCAAGGTCCCGGAACAGCTGCACCGGCAAAGCGATGTGGAACACGAATTTGTTGGCTGAAGCCACAAAGCTGTCCTCCAGAAAGCCGCACCGGTGGAGCAGATAGCCCAGCACCATGATGAAGAACAAGGGCATGGTGCTATTGAGACTGAAGATCAGACTTTCCATGGATTATACCCCTCCGTTGCGCTGCTGCTCGGCGGCAAGTTCCCGCTGCAAAGCGGCCTTGCGGTGATCCAGCAGCAGGTCCTTGTTATACTTGAAGTACCGCTCACAGCCGTTTTCGGTAATAAAGGCATGAGCGCCAGGGGAGAGCGTGAGTTCGGTGACGAACACCACCATCTCCTGACTGTCCTCAAAGGCCTGTTCCATGAAGTCGAAGGCGGCTTCCAGTGCGTCGGATGCAGTCTGCTGGGCGGTTTCCTGTGCGTCGGCCAGACTGCTGAACTGTGTGCGGAGAAGGTCAAAGGCTTCATTTGTGCCCTCGGCCTTGGCGTGGCGGAGCTCGCTATCCCAAGTGCGGAGAGCGGCATGGGCCCGCAGCCGGATGTTCAGCTGATCCCGGCTCAGCTGGCCTGCGGCCCGCTGCTTCTGGGTCTCAGCGTCATAGTCGGCCACCATCTGGCCAAAGAGGGTCACAGGACCGTCAGGCAGGTCATCCGGCAGGGTGGCAAAGGCGGATTTTGCCTGCCGCAGGAACGCATAGCAGGCGTCGGCTACGCCATCGGCCTGCCGGGAAGCCGCAAACCGGGCGTCCAGACCGGCAAGGAGCAGGCTGACCAGAGAGAGCCGCTCGTCGAAGGGAGCCCGGAGCAGCCGGGCAAAGACGGCAGCTTTGACGTTTCCGGCAAGAATGTCCTCTACGCCGTAGTCGTCCTGATATTTGTAGTAGAGGTCGAGATAGGCGGCAAAGTCCTCGGCGATCTTCTGGTGCTGGATGTACTGACGGATGAGCTCTTCGTCGGCCTTGAGGCCCAGCTTTTCATAAGTGTCCAGCAGGTTGGAAAGATCCTCCCAGCCTCGTGCGGTGACGAACTGGGTGCCGTCCACGTCGGCGTTGATCTGGTAGAAGTTCTGGGGGTGGAGTTCCAGATAACTCAGGATGGCACTGTGAATGTGGACGGAGCGGGCATATTCCTTCCAGACGCCCAGATCGGGTTCCAGATCCATCCGGCGGACTCGGTCGAGGGTGACAATATCAAAATCCCGGACGGATTTGTTGTACTCGGGCGGGTTGCCTGCCGCCACAATGACCCAGCCAGCGGGCACAGCCTGATTGCCGAAAGTCTTGCACTGCAGGAATTGCAGCATGGTGGGGGCCAGAGTCTCGGAGACGCAGTTGATCTCATCGATAAAGAGGATGCCCTCTTTGAGGCCGGTGGCCTCCATTTTAGCGTAAACGCTGGCAATGATCTCACTCATGGTGTATTCGGTCACCGAGACGTCCTTGCCGCCGTAATGCCGCTGCCGGATGAAGGGCAGGCCCACGGCACTCTGCCGGGTGTGGTGGGTGATGGTGTAGGCTACCAGAGCCACACCGCACTCCCGGGCCACCTGCTCCATCACCTGCGTTTTGCCGATGCCCGGAGGGCCCATCAGCAGGATGGGCCGCTGCCGGATGGCAGGGATGGCGTACTCGCCCAGAGGGTCCTTGGCGAGGTAGGCTTTGACTGTATCCTCGATTTCCTGTTTTGCTCGTTTGATATCCATAGTCTTCTCCTCACGAATTGTTCAGATCCCGATACAGGTCGTCCTCCTCGCCCATGGCCTCGGTCAGAGCAGAGGCGGAGCGGGCAGACTGCCTGGTGAATTCTTCTTCGTCCAGAACCACCTTCATGGCCCAGGGGGGAACATTTGCGTCGTCAAAGCGGTCCCCCAGAAACAAAAATGCCGTGTCATAGGCGGGCCGCCGGGCCGGGTAGCTGCCCATGCCGTCGGTAAAGTAGAGCAGGCCCCGGAGATTTGAGAACTTTTTCTCGGCGCAAAGCTGATCCACATAGGCAAAGGCGGGCCGGAAATCGGTGCCGCCGCCGCCCCGGAGTTCAAAATGGTTCATGGCGTGGATCAGCTCGTCCTCATTGCGCACCAGAATATCCTGCCGGATGGCATTGTCGGCCTGAATGAGATGCAGGTTCATCCGGTGGAAGAAGTTCTCCCGCCCTTTCAGGAGGGTGTAGGTCTCGGCCAGAAAGGCCCGCACCAGTTCACCGGAGGTGGAATAGCTGGTGTCGATGACCAGAGCCAATTCCTCGATCTTTTTGCTCTCCCGGGTCTCCAATGGCTCGATGAGGGGCAGGTTGCCGTAGACCGACAGGCCGTAAGTGTAGAAGTTCAGGTCAAACTCGTCCGGGTCCAGATGCACTTCCTCCCGGGTAATGCAGAACCGGCGCAGAAAATCCCGGTAGCTGCGGCGGCTGCGGTTGGCGGCCTTGACCTGTTCTTTCAGGGCGTCGGCCCCCTCCCCGGCTTCTTTATCCCGCAATTCCAGCTCGGTCTGCATCCGTTCCCCGATCTTCTGCCATGTCTTTTGGGGCAGAGGGGTGGGGGCCTGCTGGGGCTGCTCCGGCGGGTCTTTAGGCCAGAGCCGGTGATCGTCGGTGTAAAACTCCCGCTCCAACTGCCGGAGCACGCCGGGGGTCTGGGTCAAAAGCCAGCGATAGGCCGGTGCGGCGGAGACCACCTTTCCCTCGGCGGTGATGGCATCGTAGGCCTGACGGCGGACGTAGGTCAGGGGCCGCTGAACGCTCTTTTTGCCCAGATTGTCCAGCACGTTTTCCACGGCGATGTCACAGGCAAGGTCCCACAGGCGGCGGTCCCGCTGCCCCCGGATCCAGAGATGCCGGAAGATACAGTGAAATACTGTGTGTAGATATAACCGATTAAGATACTTTGGGTTTTGCTGATAAAGCCGGAGCAGAGCCGAGGGCTGGTAGCAGAGGATCTGTCCGTCGGTGGCAAGCACCCGGCACCGCTCGTCCGGGGTGGGGTTCAGGGCCGAGAGAGCCATATCGAGAAAGCGAAAATCCAGATACAGCCCGCTGCGCACCACGGCCAGCACCTCGCCGCCCATCCGGGCC
>ERZ808246.2721-NODE-2721-length-10719-cov-20.649850_pt1 | contig 10719 bp, 9 predicted proteins | sample MGYA00521083_ERZ808246 | MGnify/ENA primary metagenome ERZ808246 (study PRJEB31516, sample SAMN03275577) | gut metagenome | biome: mammalia-associated habitat; material: feces | host: Papio cynocephalus | place: Kenya | collected 2012-07-07 ...
CAGCCGGGTGTTGCCCACACAGCGGATGAGGTACTGCCGGGTGGTCTTGTCCAGCTGCTCATACCGGGTCATATACTCAGCGGCTTCCATGAAGTAAACCTGGATCTGATCCCCCAGCAGGTTGATATCCGGGCCCTCATCCCGGACATTCAGGTAATGCAGGGTAACACCACTAAAATAAAGCTCCTTGACGAGCATGGGGATATCTTCCCGGTAACGGGCAGCCTCCAGCAGCAGCTTATGCACCTTGTGCGCCACGCCCACATCCTCGCTGTTGGCATAATTGAACAGCTTGCCGGCAAACTCGCTCAGCTCCCGGATGTCATCCTCTGTCAGAGTCTTTGGGTCACGGTCATAGACAAAATGGCTCAACAGGTTATTGTTCCGCCGCATCAGGATGTTGCATTCCAGCGCATCGTCCTGGATCTTTTCCAGCACGGCGGCGGGCGCTTCGCCCTCCTGAAAACTGGGCTTGGAGAGAGTGCGCACAGCGCGCAGATTCTGGATATACTGCTCAAAGGCCTCAGCCTGCGTGCATTCCATCGTTCCTCTCCCCTTTGCTGTCGAATTTTGTCGTTCTGCCGCAGTGTTTACAACTGCCATTATTATATAGCAGCTTTTGGCAAAAATCAACCAATTCCAGTTTCTTTTTACCCCCCCCCCCCCCCCCGTCAAGAGGGGTTTTTCATGTTTCTTCGGGTAGTGTTATTTGACTTCTTAGCCTCTTTTGGTAGATACGGCATTATACCACCCCTTCTTTTTGCGGAAAACGTCCCCTAAAAAACTTGCCCGAACGCCTCTCGCGAGGCATGCGAAGGGAGATGGGATGCTGAACCGCGCAAAATGCAGAATGCGGCGAGGAGCCCGGCCCACCCCCACACGGCAATGGATCCTTTGGACAGGCCGCAGGGGATTGCGCCCGCAACCGCTCGGGCGGAGGGGCGTCGTTCGGGCCACCCCCTTCATCATCCCTCCCGTTGCCGATTCCCCGCATTTCTTTCCCCTTGTTGATACATGAAAATCGAACCCAAACCCGGATGTCTGGCGCCGCATCCTGGGCCTGCCAGGCGAAACACGCCCTAGCCCATCTCTTTTGCCCCGCACGACTGTCGCGCCGAAACGGGGTGGCGGTTCCGGCGCAACGGCATCACCGTTCCGGCGCAACGGCATCACCGTTCCGGCGCAACGGATTCAACTGCGATTTTCAGGTTTGCCGTGCGACAACATGCCCCCTCTGCCGTGAGGGCACGGTCGCCCTCTCACGCGAACGCCCGCACGACGGCACGATCGTCGAAGGGAATCTTCACGCCCTTGATTTCCTGCGTGGTTTCGTGCCCCTTGCCGCAAACGAGGACCGTATCGCCCTTCTGCGCCTCCGCGAGCGCCAGCCGGATCGCCGCGGCGCGGTCCGCCTCCACCCGATAGACCGCGTCCGGCTTCGCCGCGCGCACCCCCGCCACGATCGCGTCCATGATCGCCTGCGGATCCTCACTGCGGGGGTTGTCGCTCGTGATGACGAGCCGGTCGGCCCCCTTCGCGCACGCCGCCCCCATGGGACCGCGCTTCAGCGGATCCCGGTCGCCCCCGGCGCCGAAAACCACCCAGAGCCGCCCGCGCGTAAAGCCGCGCGCCGCCGCCAAAACCTTCTCGAGTCCGTCCGGCGTATGCGCGAAATCCACATAGACGTCCGCCGCGCTCGCCGACGGAACCCGCTCCAACCTGCCCCATCGGGGCGTCAAAAGCGGAATCTGCCCCTGAATGACGGCTTTTTCGACACCCGCCGCCTCCGCAAGCGCCGCGGCCGTCAGGACATTGGATTTGTTGTAGTCCCCCACCAGCGGAAGCCGCGAGAGGTCGTACGCCGTCCGGCGAAAAGACACCGGGACGACCCGCAGGCGCAACTTGGACGCCGCGGACAGCATCTCTTCGCCGTATCCGCCGTCCAGACAGACGACATAGGGCGGCGGTTCGGGGTCGGACGCATGCTGCGCGGCGATTTTCGCGGCGAAAGAAAGCTTCACCCGGAAATATTCCGCCATCGTCTTGTGGTAGTCCAAATGGTCTTCCGAGAGATTCGTGAACGCCCCGCCCGCAAAGACCGTATCACCCGTGCGGTTCTGGTGGATGGCGTGGGACGAGACTTCCATCGCGCAGTCCGTCGCGCCGGACGCTTCCATTTCGCGGAAAATCCCCTCCAATTGCGCGCAGGGCGGCGTCGTGTAGCCCGTGTAGAAGCGGCGCTTGAACGTATCGACCTCGACCGTCGTCACATAGCCGCAAGCACGATCCGGCGCGGCGTTCAGAAACTGCGCGAGAATCCACGTCGTCGTGGTCTTGCCGTTCGTGCCGGTTATGCCCCAGACGCGCATGCCGTCAGTCTCTCACGCCATTCCACGCGGCAAAGCGCGCGGCGGCCAGTTTGCGGTACGCGGCGCCCTTCCCGCCATTGACGTACGGATCGATGGAAATGCCCCCGCGCGGCGCGAACTTGCCGTAGACTTCCATGTACTTCGGCGCGAGCAGTTTCACGAGGTCGTCGTAGATGACGTTGATGACGTCTTCGTGGAAGTCGCCATGGTTGCGGAAACCGAAAAGATACAGCTTCAGCGACTTGGATTCCACCAGCTTCTTGTCGGGGATGTACCGTATCGTGATCGTCGCGAAATCGGGCTGGCCCGTCTTGGGGCAGAGCGTCGTGAACTCGGGCGCCGTGAAGGTGACCCAGTAGTCGCGGCCGGGATGCTTGTTCGCGAAGGCGTCCAGCAGGCCCGGATTGTACTCCATGGGCACGCGAATCGTGCGCCCGAGCGCCGTCAAGTTCTCCAGATCATTCCGCATCCGCCACCAGCCTTTCGAAATCGCGCTCCACCTGCTCGTTCGAGACGAAATGGATGCCGTGCCAGCCGCACGCCTTCGCCGCGGCGATGTTCTTCTCGAGATCGTCTATGAAGACGAGTTCCGCCGGCGCGAGGCCGATGCGCTTCACCAGCAGGGCGTAGATCTCGGGCTGCGGCTTGTAGAGCTTCTCGTCGCCGGAAATGACGTACGCGTCCGCAAGCGCCAGATAGTCCGCGAACTGCGTGCGGAAGTGCTCCTGGGCGAAACTCGGCGCCATGTTCGTCAGGATGCCGATGCGGTAGCCCCGTTTCTTGAGGGACGCCATCCATTCGCGCGTGCGTTCGTTGCGGTAGAGCCAGCTGGCGACGTCCGCCTCCAGAAAGCGCCGGCGCACGTCCGGCGCCGGGTCGAGACGCGCGTCCGTCCAGATTTTGTCGTACATCTCCTGCAGCGTGAGGAATCCGCCATCGTAGAGAAGCCGGTACTTCTCGAAGCCGGCATGCACGGTCTCCCACGGAATCCCCGTCTCCTTGCAGAGCGCGAGCACGCGCTGCGGAACCGTCGATGTCGTCATCACGCCGCCAAAGTCGAAAACAACGCCTTTTATCATATTGCGATCCTTCCTCCATTCAAAAGCGCCTGCCCGCAATCGACCGGCAGGATGACACCCGTCAGCGCCTCGTTCGCCAGCAGGAACGCGACCGCCTGCGCCACGTCCGCGGCTGTCGGCGGATAGTCCAAAAGCCGCGGCGCCGCCTTCTCGCGCACGCCCACCGGCGGAAGCACGCACCCGGGGGCCACCGCGTTCACCCGCACGTGAGGCGCGAGTTCGCGCACCAAGCTCGACAATCGTCCGCCGAGGAGAAACTTGGACTCGCCATAGCTCCCTGCTTTCAACGCCGCCGGGGCCGACAGCGTCGCGGCATCCAGTATGTGCACCACGCTGCGCACGCCCCCCGCCGGTTCCGTGCCCAGCCAGCGCGCCAACCGTATGGGAGCTTCGCAATTGACGGTCCTGATCGCGTCTGAAGACTCCTCCTGGCCGGAGGACGGACGGTAAAGCGCGGCATTGTTGACGAGCGCATCCGGCAGGCACCCGTCCAATTTGCGCCGGACGGCTTCCATGAGCGCGGGAAGATTGTCCAAACTTGAAAAGTCGCAGCAGAAGTCCGCACCCGCGTCGGGGCGGTGGGACGTCGTCAAAACCCGCCATCCCGTCGCGCGCAAATGGTCCGCGATGCACATCCCGAGGCGGGTCGTCCCGCCCGTCACCAAAACCGTCTTCATCTGGACGCCTCCTCCAAAAGCAAATCGAGCGCATGCGCCACGGTCGCCGCGCGGACTTCGTCCCGTCCGCCCGGGAAACGCCGGCTTTCGGTATGGACGCCCCGGGCGGACGCGACCCCGAACCACACGAGTCCGACGGGCTTTTCGGGCGTGCCGCCGTCCGGTCCGGCGATGCCCGTGACGCTGACCGCCCAATCGGTTTTGAGACGCGCCCGGGCGCCTTTCGCCATTTCCGCCGCGGTTTCGGGGCTGACCGCCCCATGCCGGGCGAGCGTCGCGGACGAAACGCCGAGAAGATTCTCCTTCGCCTCGTTCGCGTACGAGATGATTCCGCCCTTGTAGACTGTGCTCGCGCCCGGGACGGACGTAAGCGCCGCGCCGATGCCCCCGCCCGTGCAGCTTTCCGCCGTGGCGCAGGTCATGCGCCGCGCCGCCAAGAGCGCTACGAGCCGTTCCGCCGCGCGCGTCATCCTACTGCGCCTCCGGGGACGCCGGCGGTTCCGCCGCGGGTTCTTCCGCGCTCTCGCAGACGGAAACGGACACGAGCGTCGCGCCCTCGTTGAGCCGCACCAGCCGCACGCCGCGCGCCAACCGGCTCTGCACCTGGAAGTCCGCCACGCGGCTGCGCACCATCATCTGGTCGCTCGACATGGCTATGATGCTTTCGTCGTCCGACACCGCGTGCGCCGCGACGACCGCGCCGTTGCGGTCCGCGCCCTTGATGCCGATCATGCCCTGTCCGCCGCGGCTGTGGCGCGTGAAGTCCTTGAACTCGCACCGCTTGCCGAAGCCGTTCGCCGTCGCGATGAAGAGCGTCTTGCCGTCGTCCACCGCGTCCAGCGAAACGACTTCGTCGCCTTCCCGGAGCCGGATGCCGCGCACCCCCGTCGCCTGCCGCCCCATGCGCCGCACGTCGGCCGCGGCGAAACGCATGGCCCGCCCGTCGCGCGTCAGCATGACGACGTCGTCGGACGGCTTCACGAGCCGCACGTCCACGAGACTGTCGCCTTCGTCGATGTTCAGCGCGCGGATGCCGTTGCGGTTCACGTTCTTGAAATCGCCCAGCAGCGTTTTTTTCACCGTGCCCAGCCGCGTGGCGAAGAAGATGTCGACGTCGCCCTCGAACGAGCGGATCGGCAGCAGGTTCAGCACCTGCTCGCCCTCCTGCAGCTTCAGCAGATTCACGAGCGGACGCCCGAAACTCGTGCGCGGCGCTTCCGGAATCTGGTAGGCGTCCTTCAGGAAGAGGCGCCCCGTATTCGTGAAGAAAAGGAGGGAGTCGTGCGTCTGCGCCACGAAGACGAGGCGGATGAAGTCCTCTTCCTTCACCTGCCCGCCCTTGACGCCTTTGGCGCCGCGGTTGGCCTCGCGGTATTCCGTGAGCGGCACGCGCTTCACGTAGCCGCGGTTCGACAGCGTGATCACGCACGGCGCGTCCGGAATCAGGTCCTTCATCGACACCTCGTTCTCGTCCGCCACGATTTCCGTCCGCCGCGCCGCCTCCGGCTTGGAGCAGTACTTCGCCCGGATATCCGCCAAATCCTCGCGGATGAGCGCATACACCTTCTCGGGATCGGCCAAAATCGCCTGCAGTTCGGCGATGCGCGCGAGGAGCGCGGCGAGTTCGGCCGCCAGTTTCTCGCGTTCGAGCCCCGTCAGCTGGTAGAGGCGCATGTCGAGGATGGCGTTGACCTGCAGGTCGCTGAACCCGAACCGTCCCTGCAGCGCCGTCTTCGCCTCGTCGCGGTTGCGCGCGGCGCGGATCGTGCGGACGACTTCGTCGAGATTGTCGAGCGCCAGCATGAGGCCGTCCAGGATGTGCTTGCGCGCCTCGGCCTTGGCCAGCTCGAACCGCGTCCGCCGCGTGATGACCTCGAACCGATGGTCCACGTAGCAGCGGAAGAAGTCCTTCAAGGTCAGGATTTTCGGCCGGCCCCCGTCGATCGCGAGCATGATCGCGCCGAACGTCGTCTGCAGTTCGGTGTGCTTGTAGAGGTTGTTCAGGACGATTTCCGCCATCGCGTCGCGCTTCACGTCGATCACGATGCGCACGTCCGCCTTCGATTCGTCGCGGATGTCGCTGATGCCCGTCAGGACCTTCTCCTTCACGAGCTCGGCCATGTGGCGGATCATTTCCGTCTTGTTGACGGCATAGGGGATTTCCGTCACGACGATGCGCTCGCGCCCGTTGTCCTGCTTCTCGATCGCGGCTTTGCCGCGCACGGTGAGCTGTCCGCGCCCGTGCTTGTACATCGCCGCGATGCCGTTGAACCCGCAAATCTGCGCGCCCGTCGGGAAGTCGGGGCCTTTCACGAACCGCATGAGCTCGTCGACCGTGCACGTCTCCCGGTGCTGCACGTAGTAGTCGATGCCGTCGCACAGCTCCCCGAGATTGTGGGGCGGAATGTTCGTCGCCATGCCCACGGCGATGCCCGACGAGCCGTTGAGCAGAAGATTCGGCAACCTGGCCGGCAGGACGGACGGCTCGCGCGTGGTCTCATCGTAGTTGGGGACCATGTCGACCGTGTCCTTCTCGATGTCCTCGAGCATTTCCTCCGCGGCCTTGCGCATGCGGACCTCGGTGTAGCGCATGGCCGCCGCGCCGTCGCCGTCGATGGAGCCGAAGTTGCCGTGGCCGTCCACGAGCGGCATGCGGAGCGAGAAGTCCTGCGCCATGCGTACGATCGTGTCGTAGATGGACGAGTCGCCGTGCGGGTGGTACTTGCCCATGACTTCGCCGACGACGCGGGCGGACTTCATGTGCTTGGCGCCGCTCGTCACGTTCAGCCGGTACATGCCGTACAGCGAACGGCGGTGCACCGGCTTCAGGCCGTCCCGCACGTCGGGCAGCGCGCGTCCGACGATGACGCTCATCGAATAGTCGATGTAGTCGCGCGCCATTGAATCTTCGATATTTACATCCTCTGGACCGGCCGGGGGGACGACGCCCCCGACGCCCGCCGGACCGGACTCTTTGTTCTCTTCGCTCATACTCTTCTATTATACCATTTTTTGGCCTTCGGGACTAGTGGTTTGGGCGAGCGCGCGCAGCAGTTTCCGCGCCGCGCGCCCCCAGGGGAAGCTTCGGCAGATCCACACCCGTCCGCGCGCGCCCATCGCCTCGCATTCACGCCGCGGCGTTCCGCAAAACGCCGCGAGCGCCCGCCGCAAGGACTCCACCCGCGTCTGCCGCGGCGTTTCGGGCGCGGCGAATCCCCGCGCACACCACCCGCACCGGCGCCGTTCGACCCCCTCCCAGGGCGTCGCGTCCGTCACGACGACGGGCTTTCCGCGCGCCAGGGCCTCCGCCACGACAAGCCCGAAATTCTCCGAGAGGGACGGCAGGCAGAGCGCGTCGCACGCGGCGAAATGCGCCTCTTTCTCCGCCCCGAAGACCGCGCTTTGGACGTCCAGCTCGAGCGGCAGGCCCCGGGCGGCCTCCTCGAGGAGGTCCAGCCCCTTGAGGGGATGGCGCCGGCCCAGGTACAGGAGCCTCTTTTGCGTCCGGACGGCGGCGGACGGGGCGGGCAGGGCGGACGGAAGCGGCGGCAGATCCTGCCCCGGGGGCACGACGGCGATTTGCCTGACGCGCGGCTCGAAGGCCCGTATCCAGGCCGCCTCCGCGGCGCTTGTCGCCTGCACGAGGTCCGCCCGGCGCAGGCACCAGCGGTCCACCGGCGCGGCCAGACGCTTCTTCCAGGCGTGGTAGGCCAGGCGCACCGGATCGTAGGAGCCGGACGGCGTGACGATAAGCTTCTTGCGGAACAGGGTCGCCAGAAGAACCCCCGCCCAGACGGGCCAGGTCCACGAGCCGTGCACCTGCACGAGGTCCGCCGCGGCGACCGCGCGCGGCGAGAACCGCACGAGGCGCACGGAATGGCCGAGCGCCTCCTGTGCGCGGGCGAAACCTTCCGCCAGGACGGCGATGCCGTTCCACGCCTGCCGGCCCGCGAGCACGTGGACGATACGCATGGCCCTCAGCGCGCGAGGAGGTCCGCCACCGTGGCGGCCGCCGCGGACGGCGGCACGATGCGCACGGCCGACTTGTCCTCGTCGCGGCGCTTGATTTCCACGCCGCCCTTCTCGAGCCCCTTCGCGCCCACGACGACGCGCACGGGGAAGCCGATCAGGTCCGCGTCCTTGAACTTGACGCCGGGACGTTCCGCGCGGTCGTCGACGAGGACGTCCACGCCCTTCGCCTCCAGTTCCGCCTCGAGATCGAAGGCGATCTGCGCGACGTCCGCGCGGTCCGGGTCCAAAAGGTCGATGCAGACCTGGTAGGGGGCCACGGCGGCCGGCCAGACGATGCCGTCCTTGTCGTGGCTCTGCTCGATGATGGCCTGCACCGTGCGGGAGACGCCGATGCCGTAGCAGCCCATGACCATGACCTGCTCGGTCAAATCCGCCGTCTTGTACTGCGCGTTGAACGCCTGCGTGTACTTCGTCCCCAGCTTGAAGACGTGGCCGACCTCGATGCCGCGGCGGATCGCGAGCGGCTGGCCGCAGACCGGGCAGATGTCGCCGTTTTTCACGATCGTCAGGTCCGCATAGGCGGTTATCCGGCAGTCGCGCGCCAAATCCACGTCCTTGAGGTCGATTTCGCCCGGCCGGTTGCCGCCGACGATGACGCCGCGGGCGCCTTCGAGGCCCTTGTCGGCGTAGATCGGCACCTCTTCCTTCGGCTGCACGGGCCCCGCATAGCCGATCGGCGCCCCGGTCACGCGCTCGACCGTGTCGAAGTCCGCCAGTTCGAACGTCTTCGCGCCCACCCGGCGTTTCGCCTTGACCTCGTTCAGGTCGCGGTCGCCCGCCACGCAGAAAAGGACCGGCTTCCCGTCCGCCAGATAGACGAGCGTCTTGACCATCTTCGAGGCGGGCAGCCTGAAGAAATCGACCATCTCCTCGATCGACTTCGCCAGCGTCGGCGCCTCGGAATACGCCGGACACGGCGCGTCGTCCCGCTTCGGGACCGCCCGTTCGGCCTTCTCCAGGTTCGCCGCGTACCCGCACCCGTCGCAGAACGCGATGCCGTCCTCGCCCGAATCGGCCAGCACGTGGAACTCATGGGACGACTTGCCGCCGATGTCGCCGGTATCCGCCTGGACGGGGTACGCCTTGAGCCCGCAGCGCGCGAAAATGCGCGTGTAGGCCTCGTACATCTTGCGGTAGCTCTCGTCGGCCGCCTCCAGCGAGACGTCGAAGGAATAGGCGTCCTTCATCAGGAACTCCTTCGAGCGCATCAGCCCGAAGCGCGGGCGAATCTCGTCGCGGAACTTCCACTGCAGCTGGTAGACGGTGACCGGCAGCTGGCGGTAGGAATTGACGAGCCCCTTGATCAGGTCCGTCGCGACTTCCTCGGCCGTCGGACTCAGCGCGTAGGCGTGCTGGGCGCGGTCCTTCAGGCGGAACATGCCCGGGCCCATCGCCTCCCAGCGGCCGGACTGCTTCCAGAGCTCGGCGGGCTGCAGAATCGGCATCGTGATCTCGAGCGCGCCCGCCTGGTCCATCTCCTCGCGGATGATCCGCGCCACTTTCGCGAGCGCCCGCTGCCCGAGCGGCAGATAGGTGTACAGCCCGCCGGCGAGCTTGCGCACGAGCCCGGCGCGCACGAGCAGCTTGTGCGAATCGATTTCGGCATCCTGCGGATTGTCCCGCAGCGTTTGAATCAAAGATTTAGTCCATTTCATGATTGCCGTATATTATACCATATCCCGGGGCCCGTGTGAAATACCCAAATCAACGTCGAAAAGTATCGAAAAGTGTATCATGTCGTGAGACACCCGGGACAGGTCGTTCTGACAGGTGGCGCGCGAAAGCGAAAAAGGAGAACGATCGGCCGAGAAAGCGGAAGGCAAAAAGCCCGCAGAATTCACCCCCATTGTCCTTCCAGTCGCCCAGACCATCCTTTCCCTACTCCTTATATATAGAGCAAATTCCAGAGACTCGCGAGGGGAGGGGGGCGTCCTTCGCGCGGGGGGCCAAAGCAGGAAACGGGGCGAGGCAGCCGCACCCTTTCCGCATCGCGCGGCCGTTCCGGCGCAACGGCATAGGCGTTCCGGCGCAACGGCATAGGCGTTCCGGCGCAACGGCATCGCCGTTCCGGCGCAACGGCATCGCCGTTCCGGCGCAACGGCATCACCGTTCCGGCGCAACGGCATCACCGTTTCAAGGCAATTGAACACCCGGTCCGGACCTCCCCTCCCGTCTCCAGGGGGGGGGGCGGCCGCGGCGGTTCCGGCAACGTTTGCCGTCCTGGGCGCGCCAGTCGCGTTGAAATCCCGTAAAAAGGGTGAGCTCTTTGCAGATTTTCAAAAGAGGTGACCACTAGGGGGGGGGGGGGTAAAGTGGTCACCCCTTTGACCCAAAGTGGTCACCTCTTTTCGGAGGGGTGGTCCGGGGCTTGTTTTGCGAGATATGCGGAAACAAAAAAGCGCGGGGGCGAAGGATTGTCCTTCGCCCCCGCGCATGGAGGGATCGCGGCGCGTCCGCGGCGGTTATTCGTCCGCGACCAGCTTGACTTCGCGGCGGTTTTCCTGCATTTCGCCGTCCTCCAGCCACCTCGCTTCCGCGCTGTCGCCCGCCGCGGCATCGAAG
>ERZ808246.2722-NODE-2722-length-10719-cov-4.760596_pt1 | contig 10719 bp, 6 predicted proteins | sample MGYA00521083_ERZ808246 | MGnify/ENA primary metagenome ERZ808246 (study PRJEB31516, sample SAMN03275577) | gut metagenome | biome: mammalia-associated habitat; material: feces | host: Papio cynocephalus | place: Kenya | collected 2012-07-07 ...
GGAACAGCTGAAAATGCTGGTGGAGCTTCTGCGCCTATGCTGAACGATTTCACCGGTGCAGATAAAGCCTAATAGAAGACCGCCATCTCGGTGAGTAGTAGCTCGTTGAGATGGCGACCTTTTTACGTGCCTAGATTTTACGCTTACGCCGAAAGGGCTTGCCGCCTGTTCTTCACAGACAGCAAGCCCTTTCGGCTGCTTGAACGATTTGCGTTGAATTTTTTGTCTAACTTTTTGGGTCAGTTCAAAAATGACCAGCCCCCAGAAAGCATATTCTAGGGGCTGATCAGAAGAGAGAAATTGATACAGCAAATAATGGCAAATTTTCTGTATCAGAGTATGCTATTTATCAAATATTTGCTCCGGCATTACAGCCTTCTCTGCGCGCATTGTAGATTTTCCGAACCTGCGCACAATCGCCAATCTTCCAGAAATCGTAGGCTAGTGCACGGAACTGCTCCGCTTCTTCATCCATGGGCCGGTATCCCCCCGCCCAGATTACCGTATCGGCATGCAGCATCCACTCACTGCCGTCCGAGCCACGCACAATAACACCATCATCCGTAATAGCCACGCACTCCGCTTCATTGTGGATGCTGATAGGGACCTTATCCAGCTCCATCAGCAGGCCCTCACGGTAAAGATATGCCGCATCGCGGCATACCTCTTTCTTTCTGCTGAGAAGGTGCACAGTTCGCCCAGTCATCCCAAGCTGCAGGGCAAGCTCGCATCCAACTAGACCTCCACCGACAACAGCGACATTCTGCCCGAGTGAATCCACCTTCTGCAGTGCGTCCGCAGCCATGATTGCGCGATCTGCTCCTGAGACCTCAGGCCTTTTTGCTACTGCACCAAGCGCTGCCACAATCACATCAGGTTGCAGTGATTCCACCAGTTCTGGCGTCACCTTGGTGTTCAACCGGATCTCTGCTCCGCTATCCTCCAGACGGCGAATCATCACTCGCATTAGTTGATCAACCTTTTGCTTAAACGACACGTATTTCGCGTAGAGCATCGCCCCACCAAGTTCATTCCCACGCTCGCACAGAATAACCCGGTGTCCACGCTCGGCAAGCCCAGCCGCCGCTTCCATGCCAGCAGGTCCTCCGCCAATCACGAGTGCCATTTTGGGCTGCTCCGCTCTTTTTACCTGACTTGCTGGAATCTCCTTGTAGGCATTGGGATTTGCCGGACAGCGGCGAATACGCGAGCAGTAGCGCACATAGGGAACAAATGATTCGCTGATACAAGCCATGCAGCGCAAACAGGGGAAGACTTTGTTCGACTCCCCTGCCTTGAGCTTGTTAGGAAGCTCCGGATCTGCAAGCAGCGGGCGGGCCAGTGCGACAATATCTGCTCTACCCTCAGCGATGATGCTCTCCATCAGTTCCGGATCTCCCAACGCGCCGACCGTAACGACGGGCGTATGCTTCATTTCTTTCTTGATTGCCTCAGCGAGGTAAACATTGCATCCTTGCGGCAGGAAACCGTTCGGAATCATATGCTGATTGGTCGATGGAACATGGAACGTACCGGAGGTCACATGAATAAGATCGACCTTACCGTCAAGCAACTTCGCAAACTCGATCTGATCCTGTAGTGTCAGACCGCCCTCAACAATCTCCGTGCCGCTCATACGAACCTCGATAGGGAAGTCTTCTCCGCATTTTTTGCGAATATTAGCAATAACCTCCATTGTGATACGCGCGCGGTTTTCTAGGCTTCCACCATACCTGTCCGTCCTGCGGTTATTCAGTGGCGAGAGGAACTGGTGTAGCAGCCATCCGTGTCCCGCGTGGATCATCACGAGATCTACACCGCCCAGTTTTGCCATTTCCGCTGCATCACCAAACCGCTCAACAATGTAATCGATAGTCTTCTGATCTAACTCGCTGTAATCCTTCCCAAGATGCCCAGGGCCTGCGCTTGGTCCCCAGATAGGTCCGTCATAATACTCAGGGTTGGCGCGTGTACCTGGGTGGATCAATTCAACAGCTGCAAAGGCGTTGTGCTTTTTGATCGCATCCGTCGCCGCGTGTAAGTACGGCAACACCTCTGGATCATCCAACGCGATGCAGAGCTTATGCGATATTCCTGTTTTTAGGTCGATCCTACATTCTCCCATATGTACAATCGCAGCGCCGCCCTTTGCCTTGCCCTCAAAAATGGCAATGTTCTCAGCGGTCGGATATCCGCTCATCGGCAGATTGGAAATGTTGACAGGTGCCGCCTCAATGCGATTTTTCAGTGTCAGCGGGCCAACCTTGATAGGACTGAACAGATGCGGATATTGATAAACCATATGTGCATTCCTTTCTCCTGTTGTAAGAAGAGGGCTGTCGCCAGCCCTCTTCTTTTTAATTTAGCGTAGGTTCACTCAGCTTTGATACCCTTGGGCTGTGTCACAAGGCTGACAACGATGTAAGCAATTAATGCAGGGATAAGCGAGGTGAATGCGATATACGGAATTTCAACACCGCACTTGTTCAAAACGATCATTGCCATACCGCACAGAGCGCTGGCAATCGCACCTTCCTTGGTACCTTTCTTCCAGAAAATGCCGCCAAGAACCATAACAAGTGCGCCCGCATTCATCAGTGAATAGGTAGAGGACAGCAGCGAAAGAATGCTTGAGGAACTGATGGCCAGCACCAGCGCAATTATGCCAGAGGCAATTGTAACAATCATGGACAGGCGGCCAAGCCTTTTTTCATCTGCATTAGGGTTAAGCGTTTTGTAATAGATGTCATTGACAGCGTTCGCCGTAACATTCAGCAGACCGATATCCATTGTAGACATAACGGCAGAAAGGACGGCTGCGATCATCAGCCCCGCCACGATGGGGTTCATATCTGCCAACACGACTTTGAACAGAATGGATGCCGTGGGCGCATCAGGGAAGAGCGCCTTGCCATACATACCGATAATGACCGGCATAACAACAAACGGAATCAACGCGACTGCTGCAATCATCGGAGACCAGAATGCAACCTTCTTATCCTTGCAGGAAGCGGTACGCTGATAAGCGGCACCGGAAATCAGTCCGTTGAGTGCACCAGGCACCATCATCATCACAAGACGCTCGCCGGTAAACGGAACAAAGTCGAACGAGCTCTCAGGGAGTGCTGCGGAAATGGTATCGAAACCGCCGTGCATGGCAATGGTAACGATGCAGAAAATTGTGGAAAAGAAAATGACCATGGTCTGCACGGAGTCAGTCATCATAACGCCCCACATACCGGAGATAGAGCAGTAAATAAACACAACCACTGCCATCAGCACGCCACCAAGCGTCGGGTTCAGGCCCAATGCTTCGAACAGCGCGCAGCCCGCCATGATTTGTGCGGCCATGATTCCGAGCGTTGCACAAATATTGAGAACTGCCATCAGAACCGAGGCAAACTTGCTCTTATAGCGGTCGCGAATCAGGTCGGGAATCGTGATATATCCGCGGGTATAGAGCAGTCGGGACATCACCAGTGCAAACAGCACATAGGAAAGGCATGCGCCGAGACCGAACCACACACCGCCGATGCCATATTCCGCACCGTACTGTGCACCGCCGACGACAATACCGTTGCCAACGTGTGCTCCGATATAGGTACACACCATCACGAACATGCCGCCGGATTTACCTGCCGTGAGGAAGTCCGTCATCGTCTCGCTTTTTTTCTTGCCGGCAAAACCGATTGCCAGCATACCGGCCATATAGATCACCAGAATAACGATAATGATTGCCATTTGGTTCCTCCTTAATGTTTCATCACAAATCACAAATTTTGTTTAATCCAAAACGTGGGAATGCTCATCGCACACCCAAGTGTGCTCTGTGTAATACCTAAGCTTGTCCTCGTTCACCTCAAGTCCGAATCCCGGTCCGTCCGGAACGATAAAGCTTCCGTTTGAGATCCGCCAACCATTGTCAGCGATATCCTCAATCTCATAGGGACCGCTCGCCTCGCAGGCAAAGGGCATCTCCTTGAGCGTTGCGGCGAGTTGCATAGATGCCAGCGTGCTGATGCTCAGCTCAACCGATGACATTACAACGCATGGAATATTCCACAGTTCTGCAAGATCGCGTGTAATTCTTGCCTTAGTCAGTCCGCCTGGTCTGTCCGTCTTAAGCGTAAAGAGACTAACCGCCTTTTTGTCAAGCAACCGTTTTACATCATAAATGCTGGACATGGCTTCGTGCGGCATTACGGGAATATGCGTTGCCGCATTCACAGCGGCAAGGCCATCCAAATCCGCCCAGGAAACCGGCTGCTCATAGATTTCCACATCATTCTCCTCCAGCACCGGGATCATCTTCAGCGCTTCTTTGACACTGTAGGCCTGATTTGGATCAACACGGAGCCTTATATCGTCGCCAATCGTCTTTCGGATCTCACGCACGAGCCGTGCATCCTCCTTCAGATCGCCCAATCCCAGTTTGATGCGGATCGTGCGGAAGCCCTCCTCTACTTGGTGGATGCTGGCACGCTTCATATTCTCCAGTGAGTCAATCGTAACGATTGCCTGAAGAGGAATCTCATGCCGCACTGCACCGCCGAGGAAATTACAGGCGGGCTGTCCGGTTTTCTTGCCCATAATATCGTAGAGTGCCATGTCAATCGCTCCCTTTGCCTGAGCGTTATCCGGTGTTGCGCGATCCATTGTCTTCCAGATTTCCTCCGTATTGAATGGATCGAGTCCAATCACTGACGGCGCTACATAATCAACCAACACATCAATAATCGGTTTTTGCCCCAAGGGTGAGAGTCGTGCAAATGGGGCGGATTCTCCATAGCCGACGATTCCCTCGTCAGTGTGGACCTTAACGATCACGAACCGACACAGCTCCCACTTTCCCAGCGCAATCTCACCGGTATTCCCCTCGCTGCCACGAAACGGTACATTTGTCGCCATTACTTCCACTTTTGTAATCTTCATACTACTCCTCCTTCCTTTGTTAATAGTGTCCTCTTTATGCCCTCTCCAGAGGGCGGGATTACCTCTTTACTATTTAGATATGGTTCGCCACTTCAAAGGCATCCCACACGGCGTACATGATATTTGCGACCTTCTTCGCGTCGCCAAGCAGATATATCTCTCGCGCGCTGTTTTCCCAGGCATCGAATACGCCGCGATCCTCGCAGAAGCCGACGGAAAGGATGACGGTGTCGCAGTCGAGCTGCTGCTCGCCCTGCGGGGTCTTGACAAGGAGCTTGCCGTCCTCGTATTTCTGCACGCTGGACGAGACAAGCGTTTCCACACCGTGGAACGGCAGCAGACGCTCAAGCATCTCGCTGTTGGCGTGGCAGAGCGGCTTGTTGACAGCCATCAGGCGGTCAAGCGCCTCCACGATGGTGACATGCTTGCCCTCCTGCGCCAACCAGAGTGCCGTCTCGCAGCCGACCAAACCGCCGCCGACGACCGTCACGCGTTCGCCAATGGGCGTCTTGCCGAGCAGCGCGTCCGTCGCCGTGTATACGGGGGCATTTTCGCCCAGCGGGAACTTCTTCGGCGTTGCGCCGGTCGCGACGATCACAGCATCGTACTCGTCGTAGAGTTTAGATGTCGGGTCGACCGACGTATTGAAGTGCACCGGCACATTCAGCCGCTGCATTTCATTTTCATACCAGCGGACAAGGGCGATGTCATCCTCTTTGAACGACGGCGCACCCGCGGCAAGCAAATTGCCGCCCAAATGGTCGCTACGCTCCATAATCTCCGGTTTGTGGCCGCGCTCGGCCAGCACGCGCGCGGCTTCGCAGCCCGCCACGCCGCCGCCGATGACGAGCACGCGCTTTGCTTTCAGCACAGGATTATAGCCTGTCACGCGCTCGCGCGCCGCCTGCGGGTTCACCGCACAGTTGACCATGGAATACTCCTGAATGCGGCCCATGCACCCCTCCTGACAGGAGATACAGGGACGGATGCACTTACGTTCGCCGCGGCGAAGCTTGTTCACGTAATCGGGGTCCGCCAGCAGCGGGCGGCCAAGGCTGATGATATCGCACACGCCGTCGTTGACCGCACCCTCGGCCATATCGGGGTCGTCCATGCGACCAGCACAGAGCACCGGCACATCCACATTTTCCTTTACGAGCTTGGCGTACGGCATGTAGAGGCCTTTTTCCTGATACATCGGCGGATGGCTCCACCACCAGGCGTCATAAGAGCCGACGTCAACGTCGAGCGCATCGTAGCCATAGGAGACCAGCAGTTTCGCCGCCTCCACGCCCTCGGGCAGGTCTCTTCCCTTTTCCTCAAACTCTTCACCGGGCAGCGCTCCTTCGCGCAGCGCCTTAATAAAGCTTTTGGGACTATAACGCAGCATCACGGGGAAATCCTGACCGCAGCGGCGCTTGATCTCCTCGACGATCTCGCGCGCAAAACGCAGGCGGTTTTCGAGGCTGCCGCCGTACTCATCCGTGCGCTGGTTGAACAGCGAGATCGCAAACTGGTCGATAAGGTAACCCTCATGCACCGCATGGATCTGCACGCCGTCGAAACCGGCGCGCTTTGCGTTGTAAGCACCCTCGCCGAAATCGCGCACAAGCTCGTGGATCTCATCGACCGTCAGCGCGCGGCAGGTCTTGTCCAACCAGCGGTGCTGAATGGGGGACGGCGCAACCGGCGGGAACTCGCCGAGATTCGTTGGGATCGTTACGCGACCAAAGCCGCCGGACATCTGCAAAAAGATTCGTGCATTATAGGCGTGCACGCGTTCCGTCATCTCGCGCGCGGTACGCACGAACTGTACAGGATTGTACGTTGAGTTCGGGCAGTTCGGCATGCCGTGCTCTTCGATTGTGTTATCAACAAAAGTGACGCCGGTGATGATAAGGCCGGTGCCGCCGCGGGCGCGCGCCGTGTAGTAGTCGATACCACGCTGATTAAAGCCTCCCTGCTCATCGCCGAGACCGAGCGGTCCCATCGGTGCCATGGCAAAGCGGTTCTTTATGCTCACTTTTCCTATCGCCATTTGAGTAAAAAGGATGCTTTTAGAACTCATAAGCGCTCTCCATTCGTTATTGTTTACAGGTCAATAATATCATGTCAGTATTTACACGTCAATTATCACATGTAACAATCTAATTTGAAAAACTTTAGCACAAATCGACAAGGACTTTTTAAAAAAAATGTGTTATTCTATATAAAGCGATAAATACAAACTAATAAGGAGCCCTTATATGCGAACTTTGAAATATGCAATTCTCGGCTTACTGATGCGCTCTCCTGCTACAGGTTATGACATTGCTAAGGAATTTGGCGATGGTCTCGGCTGTTTTTGGAGTGCCAAGCACAGCCAGATCTATCCAGAGCTGAAACGACTGACCGAGGAAGGATTGATCAAATATCACACCGTCATCCAAGGCGAGCGACTCGAAAAGAAAGTTTATGAAATCACCAAGGCAGGTAGGACAGATTTTTTGCAATGGCTTTCTCAGGATCCCCCCCTTGATCCAACGCCTAAGGATGTATTCAAACTGCGTTCCTACTACTCTCAATGGTTGCCGAAGTCAGTCTATTTAGATCTTCTGGATAAGCAGATTGAAAAACGCTTTGCCAAATTCAGTTTTTTAAATGAGCGATTGCAAAACACATACGGTAGCCGTTCTCCTGCTGAGTTGACTGGCGATGACACGGGAGATTATCTTGTACTGCTTGGGGCCGTTATGCGCGAACAAACCTATTTGGATTGGCTGAGAAAGAGCCGGGAGGTAGCAGCTATGTGGGACAGTTCTTCTAAACGCACAGAAATGTAATAGATATAGTTTGCTCGCTGAAAGCGGAGGAGATTGGTCAGATCTATGGCATCTCCAGAATGGCGGTATCAAAGCGACTGAAAAGCTACACACAAAAAGCTAGAGAGTTCTGTCATGAGATAGAACTCTCTAACTTTTTATCATTTCGGTTTACAACCACGCTCTGAGTGTCCTTATCAGTGAGAGGCAAATTTCCAGACTGGGTTGGCCGCAATCACAATCGTCTCACCTGAACATAAGGAGCGTAGCTACATCTTTAGACCAACAAGCTTTACTACATCAGCGGAGTTCACTCCTCTGATTTCGCATCCTCAATCAATACATTGCAAGGAAAACCTGGAATAGCATAGCCAAGTACACTGCCCAGTGGATAATGCATTTTGATATCGAGATCAAAGCTCTTTAGCAGGAACAAAACATCATGGCAGCCGCCAATTGCGTTGAGTTTCTGTTGATCGCTGAGATGAGTAAAGGCTTGAATTCTCTGATCCAGATCAGAAATCTTCCGGGACATTCTTTTATATAACTGCCAAAGAAGAATGTCACGGTAAAATGTCGGAAAATCATCCAAAACGTTTTCATACACATGGATCATCTCATGCAGCAACACACTGTCATCATTTGCATATTCCGGGCTGATAATAACATACGCACATTGATATCTCTCTGGATTTCCAATATACTCTCTTAAACCGTCGGGGCAGCCGGTCTCCGCAGTAGGCCAAATTTGTATAGGGGTGTTGTAACCATCGATAAATGCACCATGCGCTCCATTATCTAAGGGAGCAACAGAGAATCGTACCCACGACAAGGTGAAATCATGCAGCTCCTCCGGCTGAAAATCGAAGGATTCGCCATCCTCTGTACATTCATCAGCATTGTCAACTACACTCGAGTCAAAAAGCATGTCTGCAAAATGTTCTTCAAGCTCCGATGCCCGCTCGCAGAGTGCGATATCTTCTTCTGGCGCAGTGCGCGCCCAGATCTTGAAATCTTCTGACTGTCCGACATACCGTGAAGGCTGGTTTAGCGCATACAGACCCCTTGTCCTATAAATTGCCATATTGTTTCTCCTTTTCTCTCTCAATATTTCCCCGTCAGCAGATAATGCTGACGTAAATGGGACAAACCATTTTTGCTGCCGAGGCATCTAACCTCTTGCTGCAATGCAGGCACCCAAAACTGGGTGCCTGCATTGTAAGCTGAGTATTTACTTACCCTGATAGGCTCTGTAGAGGAACGTCACGATCTCTGCGCGCGTGCAGTCCGCATTCGGGCTGAACGTGGTGGCAGACGTACCATTCGTCACGTTGTTCTTAACGGCCCAGTTGACCGCGTTAGCGTAGAACGCATCGGACTTCACGTCCGTGAAGTTCGTGCTGCCGCTCGCCGTGCCATTGAGCGCGCGATACAGGAACGTCACGCTCTGGCCGCGGGTGCAGGTGGCGTTCGGGGCGAACGTCGTCTCGGTCATGCCGTTCGTGATGCCGTTCTCGACCGCCCAGGCCACAGCCTTGGCGTAGTAAGAAGTCGCGGGAACGTCCGTGAAGCTGCTCATCGCCTTCGGCTCCGGAGAACCGGCAGCGCGCCACAGGAACGTCACGATCTGCGCGCGGGTGCAGACGCCGTTAGGGCCAAAGGTCGCTGCGCCGGTTCCATTCGTGATGCCATTTTCCACTGTCCAACGAACAGCGTCTTCATAGTAGGCACCACTGGGAACATCGCCGAAGAAGGTTTTCGCTTTGAAGGTTGCCTGAACCGTAACATCGCTGCTGGGCATGGAAAAAGTATAGGTTCCATTATCCTTTTCAGTCAACTTGACTTCCTTATCCTTGTTGTCCAGCACGGTCAGCGTATCCAGTACATATCCCTGATCAGCTTCCACTGTCAGCGTAATGGTAGTACCGCTTCCTGCCTGTTTATGGCTGGAGGCCACTTCACCGTTTTTGCTGTCCTCCACCGTAATCATGTAAAGAGTGGAGTTGCTGCTGTGTCCGCCAGAGCTGTTACGGGTCCATTTGGCCTGAACCGTTACATGATGATCGGGCATAATGAAGCTGGCGTTCTTGCTGTCGGCGTTGGAGATCGTCACGTCATCGGAGACCCAGCCGTTAAAGGTGTAGCCAGACCTGGTACCGGCATAGATTTCCACCGGATCACCCTCGCCATACTTACCAGCGCCAGTGGCTCCTTCACCCACATTGCGCAAAGTGACCTCATATTTGCCAGAACCGGGCCAGTCCACCAGACGGTAAACGGAACCGCCGCGGATGGCATTGCCGGGAATGAAGACGACATAATCGTCCGTGATGGCGAAATTGCGCATCGTCTGGTTGGAATCATCGCCAAGGCCATCAAGCGTAATGGTATCGATCTTGATATTACTGCCGTCAGCAGCAGTGGTGATCGCATAGGTGTCGCAGCCGACGACAGAATCCTTGACCGCGTTCAGGCAGGTCAGCAGAGCGTTGAGCTGCTTGGCGTTCTCCTTCGTGAGAATCTTATCCAGCACATCCGTGACCGAAGAAGGAAGATCGATACCGCTGTTTTTCAGTTCCTCATAATAGTCGACAATCTGTTCAAAAATATCTGTAAATGCCTCGATGGCATCCTGACCACTGTCACTCAGCTGGTCGGTAATACTGCCCATACCGTAAGGCAAGGCAAGCAGTTCCGCCGCCTGCTGTGCGTCCATGGAGCGGAGACCGATCGTACCGTTTTTAATTCCTTCCACCAATGCAGCCGTCTGCTCCTCGGTCAGGGTAACGGCACCGTTGGAGGACATGTCATCGCTGCCGTTCATGTCGAACATGCCAAAGCCCTGTTCGACAGCCAGCTCATCGAAACGCTGTGCAGCAGCCAACGCCTGCGCAACCTCCTGTTTAGGCGTCAGCTCCGCGGCATCGAGTGCGTCATCAGTATCATCAGCCTCATCATTCTCATCGGGATTCTCATAGAGGCTCAC